>JGI24111J20145_1000060_pt1 | contig 24953 bp, 26 predicted proteins | sample SubbioR11Jul_8B1_FD_20145 | JGI IMG/M metagenome (IMG submission 20145)
GACGACAAATATTTGCGTTGTGAGAATACCGACGCCTGCCGCTAAAAATGATTCGAAATAGCGGCCCTTTAGGGCGGTATATGCTACGCGGTAAGCGATAAAGGTGACGAATGCGCCAAAAATGACGAGTTCCATCAAAAAAAGCCTCCGACATTACCTCGATTTTTATGTCGTTCCCGCAACTCGTTTTATAACCAGCACCACGATATCGTCGGTAAACTTGCCGGCGGCAAACTCTCTTGTAGCGTCTATAATCGAGTTGGCGATTTCTTGTGCGCCTTTCCGCGCGTTTTTTAGAACGACGTCGGCGAGGCGGCCGGCGCCGTAGAGGTCTTTGTCGCGGCGGAGTTCGATGATGCCGTCGGTATAAAAAACCATGACGTCATCCGGCTCCAGCATTATCCCACGGCTTTCGTACACATTGTCGCGGACAAGGCCGAACGCGGGGTCTTCGCCCTCGACGAACTCCACGCTTTGCAGCCGAGAACTGTAATGGATGGGATACGGGTGACCCGCGATACCGAGGTCGAGTTTGCCGGAGCGGGCATCATAAACCCCGTAAACCAGTGTCACAAAATGGCCGTTTTTAAGCTGGGCGTAAGCTACCGCGTTGCTCTTGGTCAGCGTTTTCGCGGGGTCGGGGTCGCCGAACAATGCGGAGTGTAGCGAGTACTTGACCATGGCCGCATCGGCGGTCGCCTCAACGCCCTTGCCGGATGAATCGCCTAACGCCAGAGCCATCGTCTCTTTGCTCAACGGTATGAAGTCGTAAAAATCACCGCCCACCACAGCCGCTTCAGTAGCCGACGCGTAGAAAATACCGAAATCCGTCTGTGACATCACCGGTGTTTTGTCCGGCAAGAAACCTCGTTGCAAAACGTCTGAGATATGTTGCTGTTCGACAAAGAGATTGATATTGTCGATCGATACCGAGGCTTGAGCGCCGAGAGACTCGAGGAGGACCATATCGTAATCGGTAAAAGTTTTATCCGTTTTCCGGCTTGCCGCCCACAAGACTCCGAGAGTTTGTCCCCGTAGTCCCCGCGCTATCAAGGGGACGAGCGCGAGTGAGCGTATGCCTTCGTCGTGTAAAACATTCAACGGGTACGGCGCTTCCTTGCCCGGCGAGACGATGCTCGACCTTTCTGTGCTAATTGTCTCGCTGAAGATATCGGAATTATGTCTGATGCTCTTATGGGTGATACTTTCCGGCAAGTTGTGGACAAACGGAAACCTTATGACATGCTCGGAGTCGTCGAATATGGCGATACCGCCGGCATCGCACGAGAGAAGCCTGACCGCGCTCTTTACTATCGTGGCATAGAGTGAGGTCATGTCCCTGCCGGATGATATGTCGAGCGCCGCTACTTTGAAAACCTCCAGGTCTTCGATGCGCTTGCGGATCTCGCTCTCGGCTCTTATCTGCTCGCGCAAGTCATGACAGATTCAGTGGCCGATTTGTTTACCGTTGACCTCGGTAAGCCTGCCCGTCTTTTCGACCGGTATCAGGGTCCCGTCTTTTCTGCGCAGGTGGAGGTCGCGCACGGCAAATATCCCCCCGTCTCTAAGATATTGAGCGACGATTTCCTCGGCGCGCTCGCGTTCTTCTATCGCATGCAAATCGTAGAAATTTTTTTGGCGCACCTCTTCGATAGTAAAACCGAGTTGCTCAAGGCCCCAAGGGTTCATATCGAGGATTTTCAGATCGTCGATGTTGAAGATATATATTGTGTCGACAGCCGTGTCGAAGACCGCTTGCCTTGCTTGAATAAGCTCGGCGTGCGTAAATTTACCTAAAACATCGATTTTTTCGCCGGTCGTATCCTGATCGCTCATATGTTATACCTCGAGATTTTGCTCTTATTCATACCCATGCCAAGTGAAACAGAAACAGCGTCGGCTCGGATAACATCCGCTTGTTTATTTTGGTCTTCGGCGAGGCCTGAGTGCGTGCCCGTAAGCGCCGACTACCGTCAATATTATAGCACCCGCCAACAGATAGCTACCGACAACGTCGGTGAGCCAGTGCGCCCCCGCATAGACGCGGCCCATGCCGATGACGAGAGGCAAGGCAAAGATGAGCCCCGCCGACAAATATCTCACGACCCTGGCCTTGACGACCGCGAGCACAAAGACGCCGAGAAAGCCGAAGAGCAGCGTATACTCGAGCGTATGCCCTGAGACATAACTATGGCCCGGCGAGTGGTCGAGAAGAGCGGCCACGTCGGGCGTCGGCCGAGCCCTGCCGATAAGCGCTTTTATTGCGAAGGTAAGAAGCTCCGACGCAAGAGACCCCGCGACCAGCACGCTCATTATATAGCGTTTGGCCAATATAAAAGCGAGTGCCGAGACGACATAGATAAGCCTGAAAGCCGGCATCTTCGCCAAGGCGTTGGTCGCTTCCAGTGGTCTTAGCCAAACCTGTGCTTGGACCTCTTTTGTAAAAGCGATGTCAAAACCGTTTAAAGGATTTAGCCAGACAAAGACGGTGAGGCCGACGAAGAGCGTTATCAATACTAACGCTCCCATCCGCAACATCGATTTAGAAAGCGACATCTCCTTGGCCCCGGTCAGTCCTACTCATCCGCATCGGTCTTTTTCTTGGAATCCATCATCTATCACCCACTTAGAAAGTCAGCCTCATATCTATTATACAAAAAAACGCGCCGTGAATAGTGCGTTTTCGATGTCTCTGGGTTGTCCGCATATCATGGCGGCTTCATGGTGCGCGGTTTATCAATGGGGCGTCAGAGCGTTTGCGTTGGGCGTGAGGAATTCCGATGATTGGCGCGTGTTTGACGATAGCGTTGCAGGTTTATGCGCCCAATTGTAGAATACGTATCTAAACGACTGCCCGTATCGGGACGAAGGAACATTCACACCATGCTTGGACGCACACATGAACTAGCCGCCGTAGGCGCTGTAATATCGACCGCCGTTATCTTTCCCGTCGCCGACATGACGCTTGAGACGGCGACGGTCTCGCTGCTCATCGCGCTTGTGGGCGGGTTAACGCCGGACATCGATAAACCCGGCAGCAAATTTTGGTCGCATGTTCCGGCGGGGGGCTGCCTGTCTCGCCTGATAAACCCGTTCTTCGCCGGCGGTCACCGGCATTTGACCCATTCACTGTTGGGGCTGGTGATTTTCGGGGGGCTGATGCGCCTGTTGCTCGGGGTGTTGCCCCTGGGCGAGGCGATAGATACGACAATCGTCTTTATCAGCTTCATGGTCGCTTTTGCCTCGCACATCGCTACGGACATGCTGACCAAAGACGGCGTCCCGCTCCTCTTCCCTTTCCCGCTTCATTTTGGTTTTCCGCCCGTCGAGTTTTTGCGAATGAAGACCAACGGCACCGCCGAAAAGGTAATCGTGGTCCCGGCCATAGTGTTGACAGTCGGCGCGGTCGCCTATTATCACCGCGAAAACGCATTGGCGCTGCTCCGATTGTTCGGCGCAAGCTAGACTAAGGCGCCCCCAGGTATTCGTAGGCATTATATATCATCTTGGCGGCTTCGGCGCGATTCGCCGGCGCGCCGGGCATGAAGAGGTTCCCCGGATAACCACGGACGAAGTCGTATTTGCGTGCGGTCGTGATATATGCTTGCGCCCAATGGCCGCTCTCGACGTCGGTGAAACTCACCGCCGAAGAGTCAAGGCCGATACCGCCCGCGGCCACGAGCATCTTGCATATCTCGGCGCGAGTAATGTTGGCCCCCGGCTTGAAGATACCGCCCGGATAGCCGCCGATTACGCCGCGTGCTTTGGCTGTCTCGATATAACCGTAAGCCCAATGGCCGCTCTCGACGTCGGTGAACGAGCCGGAAGCGGGCCGCGTCTGAGACCACCCGGAAGCTTGGCAGACCATCTTCGCGAACTCCGCCCTGGTGATGTTGTTTTTCGGTTTGAAGGTCCCGTCGCGGTAACCGCCGAGGACCTCGTATTCGACGAGGAAGAGCAGCTCCGGCGCGAACCAATCACCGGGATAGACGTCTTTGAATCCGGCTACCGGCGCTTTCGCACCGGTCCCTAGCACCAGGTCTTTTCCCGTCATCGTCGGGGCGGAACCGGGGATCCACAGGTATTCGTTTCCCTGTTGGTCGAAGACCGAGATCAAACTCAGGGTATAGGTGCCGGTGCTCTGGTCGATTGGGATATAAAGATTTCCCTCAAGCCGGCCGGTCTTCGAGTTGTAGGGCAAGAACGCTAATATGGAATTCCAACCGTTACTCCATAGGACTTGCGCCGAAGCTAATCCCGATTCGGAATCCGCCGCCCTTATCGATAGGCTGACCTTGCCGCCGGGGTTGGTCTGCTTATTTGGGATATCTAAAGAGGTAAATGTGGGGGCGGTGGTGTCGGGGGTCGGGTTGCTGATAGTAATATTGCCGCCGCTGAGGTCGACTTCGCCCCCGGTCGCCGCGAATATGTTTGAAGAGGTGTCGAAGATTTCGATATAGACCGGTTTCCAGACGCCGGGCGCGTCATAGCGGTCGACCGCGAAGCTCCCAACGAGTTTTTCTCCTGTGTGGTCGAGAAAGACATATCGGACGATACCGGTGGCGGGCGACTCGAAGCCGACCACGCCGCCGCTAAGGGCCACATTATCGGTCGCTGTGACAGTGACCGAAATAGCGACGCCCGGGGAGCCGGCGGACGGTGAGACATTTATGGTTTTAAATTTCGGTGCTTCAAGGTCGAGCGCCGCCGCCGGACCTATTATTAACGTGAGCAATATGTTGATTATAAGCGTGAAAACGATACTCCCGCGGACTGTTGCCCCTATTTTAGTCCGTCGCGTGCTCACATATCCCCCCAACTCTGCTACGGGCGCTCGATTACGGCTTAAGAGCGCGCGGTCGTCTTTCCGATTATCGTAACGCATGCGCGCGGTTTTAGCGAGAGTTCGAGTTGGGCTGGTTGAGCTTGCGAGTAAACGGACGCGCCGGCTGTTGTGAAATCCGGTTTATGATAGTATTATGTTTGGTGTCGATAATTGGATATGGGGATATAGCTCAGTTGGGAGAGCGCTGCGTTCGCAATGCAGAGGTCAGGGGTTCGAGTCCCCTTATCTCCACGCCTAAAGGGAAAGCCCTGGTAGCCATGCCGGGGCTTTTTGTTTCGGAAACTAGAACAACTTATTTATTAATGTGCTAGCATTTGAATTAGTAGCTAATTCAAATAGCCCAGAAACCAGGGCAATGCGCGAACGGCAAGTTTCGTCTAGAATTTTTTCGATGAAGGTTTCTTATATGAAAAGTGATAATCGAGTTCTTGGATTAAAATCGTCAGGTTGCAAAAGTGCGGGAGGGCGTCGTCTTCCAAGACGGAATCGAACTTACGAAGTTAATAGGGTCGTGGCTTAGGATGCGATCCACAACATTTGACAATAGCTCCATGTTCGTCGTCCTGACAGGACACTATTCAAACTTAGCTGAGCTGGAGAAACTCTATAAGTATGTCGCTGACCTGCAGTGATACTATACAAGATTATTAGGATTAGTCGAGTGTTTTATTGATTAAACTCCTGATAGAGATCAGTTAGCAAATCTATTCTGTTCTGTGCATATGCATTACAAATTTCATCCGCTAGCGCCTTTACCTCTTCGTTATCTCTTTCGTAAAGGTACCTAACTATAGATCGTATATGCTCACGGTCATAATCTGGGCAGAACGGTATTCTAATTATCTGAGCAAAGATTTGCCCAATATATTTGGCCGATCTAGTTGCATCTCCCCTATCCTTAAGCTGATCTAGAGCTTCTATGAAAAACGCTGAATCATGGTCGGTGTGGATATACTTTGCAGATAGCAAAAGTAGTGCTAAATTCTCGTCCGTTATCTCTTCTAGGTAGACCGCGAGCAATCCTGACTTGGCTATAAGTTTTTTTTCTACATCTGTTAGATCAGTCCTCGAAGCGTATCTACTATAAACCATTTGCCAAAACTTCAAGATTCTATCAATATATTCATCTCGTTTGCCATCTTTATTTTCTTCCAGGCTATTCTGTATACGCCAGAAAAAACTTACTAAATCGTCAATGTCTGTAAGATTCCAATCATCTATTAGCTTTTTATAAGGGCCATCGTCAGACAAGTTATCAATATTCCACAAATATCCTAATCCTATATGGTCTGTTAAGAGATCTTCTGCATGTCTACCTGTTAATTGGTGTGTTAGTGCTTTTTTATAGTTATCCTTCATAAGTTCATAGAACCTTGGATTAAGCGCCACGCCAAAGAGATATCCCTCCATGAATGCATTCCATAGCTCATCATCTTCAAGGGTTTCCATAACTTGAATTCTTTGTTCTGTCCAGGTCTTATCTAGATAAAGAAGATTTGGCATATACTGACCGAGTAAAGTATAAGCATCGTTTACACCATTACTTAAAGCAGACTCAAATCTATTCTTTAAATCATCAGACCATCTTACCTTTTCAATGGCTGGATTTTCTTTAGCTAGCCTAGCAATTCTTAAAGCTATTAAGATTAAGGCGGTTAGAGCTTTGCCTTCTGCAGAATTGAGCGCATGAAATACAGCGTCTTTATTTTCATCTTTGCTGGGACTTATCCTTTCTAATACAATAAACAGGATTTCCTTAGCTAAAGGAATATGTTTTCCGTCAAAAGCCCAGCTATCTTTCCGAGTGCCTTCCTGGATAAGCTCAGAAACCGATCCTGCGACCCACTCATGTGTTGCATGCCAATCATCATCTGCAGCTTTCAATGCATCGCTCCAGAACTCTTCTCGATCAATGTAGGATTTTACAAACGCTAATAAAGCGCCCCAATCAATTGGAGCTTCGTTTTTCCATGCTTCTCTTAAGCCTGCAAGAATGTCATAGACATAGAGATAGCTGGTATTAATGTATGGGCTTAAATCTTCTGTGAACTTGTCTGGATTCTCCTGTACAGTAGACCTTAAAGTATCAGATAAACCGCCAATAGTCGGTCCTTCCCAGAAATTTTCTGTCTTGAATACCGCTAGATAGTCTGCAATTTCTTTATTAGACATTCTAAGTAGTTGTTCATTTGCAAGTGGAGATGGTCCTGACCCCCACTGAGTCATCACTTCCCCAATCGAAGCACTTAATTTAACATTAGCACCTGTATCTTTCTGCAAATTATCATAGCGCTCTTTGAATATTGGAACCGCTGAAAGAGCATCATAACGTTTCTGTTTCCACAATTTTAGATATTCGTTGGGATCGTCTGTAACTAATGGGTATCTGGGTCCGTTCTCAATCAATGCCTGCAACAAGGTTTGCTGCTCAGGGGTCAACTCTTTTAGTTGTTCAAGAATGTGCCTTAATTCATCTCCGAAGAATTCGCCTTCAATTACAAAACTGCCCAACTCACTTGTAAGAAGTGCCCAGAATAGAGCAGAATAAGTTTCGAAATTCCTGCCGATTATGTACATGGCGAGCTTTGGGAAAAAAAAGTAATCTTGACTCATTAGGTTATTTAGTATACTAATTGTCGTGGTGGTATCGGCGTGTGCTTTTGCGTTTAAGACATTCTTTAGCGTATATACAAGAAGGTCTAACGCCGATGAAAAATGCTCTATATGCTTATCTTGGGAATAAAGCGAATGATAAGTCTCACCATTAAATAGATTCCTGTGAGCATTCGAGATTCTTCTTTTAAGCTCAGCCGAATCGACTTTCTTAAATAAAGGGTCTTTTTCTAATTCGCTATATGTATGCTTAATAAATTCATCCCTAGTGCATTTCTTTGTTCTTAATTCTTTAATTAGCGTGCCCTCAATTTTATTCCCTTGTATAAAATCGCCAATTAACTCTTCAGGCTTCTTTGTACTAATATCTAATATTTGAAGTAGACAACTGGTGTCATCCTCTTTTAGAGATAAAAGGATTTGTTGAGAGTCAATCTCTAGATCGATATCGGCATGGCTAACTTTTAAAAGAGCTTCAACCTTGTTAATAAGATTCTCTATCAACTCTCGTGAGCAATGTCTACCGATTGCTTCTTTGCACTGATTGATTGCCTTGAGATACCAATAGCGATCAACGGCTAATTCTTGTTCTTTTGCTCGATCATATTTCGAGCTACCTTTTGCTTCTGAAGCTGGCTTGATAGTTGTAATTAAATCGAATATCATTTCCGCTTTTTTGATATCATCTGGGGTTGGTGACCCCGGCAGAAACTTTGGTAATAATTTTGTGGCAATGTCATGGCTTATAAAATCTGAACCAAATTTTGAGGAAACCCATGCCCTTAAATGATCAAGCGTATCCAAAGGTATTAGCTCGTTGGGTACTTTTAGCAGTATCTTTATAAAGAACCAGAAAGTGCGATAATTGTCTTTTCCTGAGGCCGTAACTTCATTGATGATACCGAGAATCTCTCTAATATATAACTCATAGTCGGGAATTGCTATGTTTTCTGCGACCTTCTCAAGATATGGTAAGACATTCCATTGTGGAACAGAAAAGTAACCTTCCTCTTCAGCAGGAATTACGCCCGGAGCATTGGCGACGGAAAAGTAGCCTTCATTTTTTAAGGGCATAAGCCATTTTATATCCCATTTATCGCCTGAGATTTTATCAAAGAAATAGTTCTCATATGAGATATCTTCTTTAATTAAATTTAGAGCAGCTTGCTCTTTTGGGTTAAGCGCCATTACAAAGCCTCATCAATTATATTTCTTCTGTCTAGGAATTTTTGCGGTTTTGATTTTATGCCGATTATTTTCGCCCATTCTTCAATTACAGCATCTAGATGTTCATGGCCGTTTTGACCAATTGGATACGAAATTAGATTTATGCCTAGCTTTTCATAATATGTTTTGTGAAACCTTAGTAAATTGATTTCTTCTTCAAAAATCGGATAAAGCATATAATGCCTAAGCTCTTGGCTGGCAACCCTGGACTTATTTATCATGAATTCCAATATCTCATACTCTTCAAGACCATATCCGACAAAAAGTACTGTGTAGTTATTAAAAATCTTTGTTAATAAAACAGCTGGGTTCTTATCGGTCTCATATAACCTTAAATAATCATCTACTGTTATGATCAAACTTCTCTCATCAATAGCGCTTCCATGGAGATGAATAACGTTACCATTCGTTAACTCTGAAATTAGAAGCTCCTTTTCTAGATATAGAACTTTGCCTTTAGTCGGCTTTGTTGAGATTGTTGTTGGGTCGATGGATGGGTCAATTTCAGTGCTTACAGGAGTTAACCGGTTTTTAACAAATTCATCTAAGTTCCCGTCATAGTTCGTGGTTACATATATGGCATTCATGTCATATATGTTTTTAAAGATGTTGTATTTGGTCTTTAATCTCGGTTTTGGATCAAGAAAGGCTTTATTATCGGGTGGCCCAATTCCATTCTTTTCAAGGATACTCCGACATATTGAAAGAATTTTTCTTGTATCTAGCTTTTTCAAATTTACGTATTCATGATAGTTAATACATTTCTTCTCATAGACGTATTGCAAGTGTTTCTCTGCAAATTCACGCCAAGAAGGACAACCAATAAGCCTGGACACTCCAGCTCCCACAAAGATGACCAGCCTGCCCCTAGATGCCGCTTTTATAATTTCTTCAGGCACAATAGGAATATCTAGAATATTTGCAATTGAAGTAATCATCTCTTCCGGCTTCTTCATATGCTGACCTCTAAATCAAGAAGATTAGTTTGATTAACGAATATTCTGACTTCTTAGAAATAAATAGCCGCCCGCTATAATGGGAATTATTACTCATCAGCACCGTTTTCTTTAGGTTCAATAGCGATTTCCTCTAGTGTCTGGCCTTTCCTACTAAGGAGATCCCAAAGGTCGGAATAAAAGAAGTGGTCGATGGTCTTAATGTGCTGAGCAAGGAGAGTATCATCAATCATATTAGGGCGGATATCACAGTAATATACACCGTCAAGAGGATTTAACTTAATGGTGTATGCTTTAAAGTGCCCCGGCAAGAATGTCGAACTAATCCCATATTCATTATCAAGTCTAGTCTTTTTGCGTTGTACATCATTTAGAAATATGGCGATATGAGGTAAATCTGTATTGGTAAGCCTGTTGTAAAGAAACTTATCCATGAATACTTTATCAATCCGGTCTTTACTAGATGTTTTCACGGAACCTATAATCTTCAATTCATCGCCAGTACTTAAAAGCAGATCATGTTGATAACTAGATTTAAACAGTACTGCCCCGTTCTTATCTTTAACTGGAACCTGCATTGTTCCCGACACACAATCAACACCCAATGACACGATTAGCAACCTAATCAGTCTTTCGAATAAATCTCCGTTGACCTTTCGGGCTTTGTTTGATTGTCCAGCTGGTAGTGCATCAAGTGTTGCTCCTATGGATTGTTGGACAGTATAAATCGTACGAATGACGTTCTCACGTAGGTCATTAGAGGGTTGCTCGCCATCCTTTATCTGAGACATAGTAAGTTTGAACTGCTCTACTGCATTGGAGAAACTCTCAGCATCATACATCATGTTAGAATTCAGTGGTCTCGTTATGTTAAAGCTACCATCTTTTCGATATTGGAAGAATTGATAATGAAGCTCATTTTGTGAAATAATCCGGGCTTGCAATCCTGTCTCGATAAACTCTAAATACTTAGCACAAAACGATATGTAGTTATCAACAGAACGAAATCGCTCTTTGTTGGTAACATATGTTAGGAGTTGAGTGAGCTTCATCGTATAGATTCCCTTCGTTCTGCGGTTTTTCGGTCAAAAGCTATCCATGCGTCTTTTGTCATACGACGAACATTTTCAAGCCTTTCGATTGCCCATTTATTATACTCTTCATTCATATCACATCCCATCCAACGTCTATTAAGCTGTTCTGCAACAACAAGTGTCGTTCCAGAACCCGAAAACGGGTCAATAATTAGCTCGCCTTCGTTTGACGATGCAAGAACAAACTTACGCAATAGTTCCTCGGGCTTTTGGGTAGGGTGTGGGGTTTTTTCTCCCATGCCATTACAGGTAGTTGGAATATCGATAACGTCTTTAGGTTTAGCGCCTTTCGGATGCGGTATCCAATTATCACGCTTGGTATTTGCACCATTACCATATTGACTCGTTATCGCTTGTGGGTGTGAAGGATATTTAAGCGTATGTGCGCCATAAGGTGTGCGCACATCATCAATATTCAATTTTGTAGCATCAGATTTACGAAAGTGCATGATGCTTTCATGTGATCTACCCCAATCTTTACCTAGGTTAGCTTTATTCTTGTAATGCCAAATAAGCCAACGGCAATGTTTAAAGAATTTGGATGCTGGGTGTCTTAGGTCTGCAAGAATTTCAGAAAACCCACAAATATATAGGGACCCTGTATGTTTTAGCACACGAGATGCTTGGCTAATCCATTGTATAGACCACTCGATATATTGCTCTTGGTTTTCAAAGTTGTCCCAATCCGCTTTCTTGATATTATAGGGTGGATCAGCAAAGACGAGATCGACGCTCGCATCTTCTAAAGATTCGAGCCAATCAATCGAATCACCACGATACAAGCGCCCGTTCGGATGCTCATATTGCAGTTGTACTCCGTTTGGGGTTGACCGTAAGAAAAAACGTTTATCTTTAGCTGACAGTAGCGCTTCATTTGTATCAAAAAGAGTATCTTGGCCTTTCACTAAATATCTTTTTACTCTTTCATGTATTTCTGAAGATATGGCTGGCACCACAATAGAAAGGCTTTCTTCATTTTCAGACAATATTAATTTCGAAGAAAGCTCTTTTTGCTTATCCTCACAACCCTCTATGTACTGATTTTTCTTTTTAGCCATTAATTCTCTCCGCTGGGCTTACGAACTTTTCTTAAACCATTAATCGTAATATTCATTAAGGGTTTATAAAGGCATTATAATTTACTGTACTTATTATACAAGCAATTTTACACTGACAAAATAACATGTTAAGCTGCTATGTTTTAGCCCTTGATTATCTATTAACAACCCGAACTATTGTCAAATGTTGTGGATCGCATCCTAAGCCACGGCCCTTTCTCTTAACTTCGTAAGTTCGATTCCGTCTTGGAAGACAACGTCCTCCCGCACTTCAGTCGTTTGGGGAAAAGTAAATGCTCAAGAATGCCCTACAGCGGATGCCCGTCCGGCAATGGGCATTGCGCTTTGACGTTCAACGGGTGGCGGCATAAATCCACTTCTCTTCCTTTAGCCCTGGATATAACTTAATCGCCTTGGTTCCGCTCGATTCGCTTGAGCATCGACTGGAGTCTTTTGATCCATGATTCCCCTTTGACGTCATGCTCCCAAACACGCATTACATGATAACCTTCTTTGCGCATTTTTCTACGCACCCGGTTGTCTCTTTTTCGGTTAGCTTCGATTTTTTCTGTCCAAAACTCGATTTGTGATTTTGGAATGCGTCCATGGATTGGACAACCATGCCAAAAGCACCCATCGACAAAAAGGGCGAGTTTGCATTTAGCGAAATATATATCCGGCTTACCCGGCTGACTCGCGGGGTGTTTCTCCCAACCGGTTATCTTGTGCTCGTGTAAAGAAGCTTCCACTGCTTGCTCTGTTGATTTAGCACCCATACTTCGCACTTTTGACATCAGTGCCGATCGCTCCGCTTTGGTGAGCGGGTCAAACACGTTTTCTTTCTGATTCATTCTACCAATCATCCGTACCGGAACGTATTATGTGGATTCCAAGCACGAGAAGGAATGCATACGCCATGACTTGGACTAGAAATATTTCAGAATCGTCTATGGACGGGTCGAATTGGTTGAATCCATATACTCCATATTTGTAGAGCATGAAGGCGGCGTATAGGGCTATAATACCCCCGAGCATCTGCGCAAAACCCACCCAAATGTTTCTCGATAGGACGCGGTGCTTCCTTGGGCTTTTTCGAGGTACTCTCGAACGCCCGTATCCTTGCGGCGATGTTTGCGCGGGTCCTGTTGCCGGCGTAAGCGTTTGCGATTGCCCCTGCGCCGATTCCTCCGGCAACTCAGGGACGTATTTTGCCGCGATAAGCTCGATTTGTTGTCCGGCATAAAAAGGCTTCGGAAAGTAATCCTTGCCCAGGCTGAGCAAGGTTTGACACCAGGGGCAATCGTTAAGATGATTGCCATACCAGTGATATTCATTCTGCGAGCATTGTTTTAACTTTACACCCTCGGCTTTTAGCGCGTCGAACCACTCTATTGCCGTCGGTCGCCTTAAAGGGTCTGTGTGACCCTCGACAAAACACCGGTTAAACAAAGCCCTTATAGACGGCGGAATTATGTCGTATGGAAGCGCGTAGCTGGGAGGTTCGATGCCCTTGATGTGCGCGGCATACGGGAAGTACCCCTTCTTTATCTTTTCCTCCGGCGATGGAGCGTCATCGACGAGAGGGCCTCTCGCCTGATAGGGATGGACTCCGTTCGACAAAAACTTGAAGACTACGATAGCCAGGGCAAACAAATCCGAGTAGTATCGGTCATAATCGTTGGTCCTGAAATCGGCACCCATCAGTTCGGGCGGCAAGAATTCACCGCTACCAACCCGGGTATAATATGTAATTCCAGACACACTATCTTTAACTTGGAACGAGTCGCAATCTATTATCGATACCAGGGCACTTGGAGATACGAGAATATTGGTCTCCCTTAAATCCCCGATGCGATGCCCTTTCTCGTGCAGGGCCGCCACCGCGCTCGCCATATTGAACGCCGCGGTAAACAAATGCTGCCAGGTAAAGCTTCCGCCAAACGCTTTTAGCCTATCGGACGGGTCAAAATATTTATGGGTCTCCTGAAATGTCTTTGTGTCTATCAGGGGCATCGTGTAGCCGACAAACCAGCTTCTGCCTGAGTCGCTATAGAGGACATCTTCGGGCCAGCCAATGGAGCGATGCCTCGCGTCGGGAGACGGGTCGTCAGGCGGGTTTTCCACCATGCTCAATACTTTCTGGTGGAGTTCCGCTGTGACTTTTCGCGAGTGATAAATCTTGGCGCAACTGCCGTCGTTGCCGATGATTTCGTAGATAGAGCCCTCGCCGCCGCTCTTGCCGGTGCTTCTTAATCCGATTTTCTCGCCCTTTAGGGTATAGACCGTAAGCGTTGACATCGGCTACGTTCCTTTGGGCAGAATGCCGAGAACTAACGTCTTATCGTCCTCTGAATGTTCGCTTAATTTATCGGACGCGAGTAAATCGCGGATATCCTGATTTGCCGGCTCGAAATCATCGACCTGCGCGGCATACTTAAAGAGCGGTCTGAAAAAGCCTTCGAACGGTGTGTAGCAATTATCGGCTTTTTTCAATCCGGCTCGTTGGCAGCCGTCGGTAAAGAGCGCGATTCCGTTTACGCCCGAGATTATTGGTGTGGTGTTAAGCGATCGCTCCCAATCGATGCTGGTAAGCGGCGTGACCTCGTTGGTATATTCGGATTCCCCCGGTCCCGCGATGAGTTGAAGACCATTATCCGAGTCGGCGACGAGCGCGCCGTCCCCTATATGAACGGCCGCGACCGAATCCCTGAGGGTAACGACGACGAGAAGTGTGCATGCTAAATCGCGGAGGCTATATCCTTCGGTCTTGGCTTTATTCTCCAGCGCTCTCCTAGCAGCCGTTACCGCGTCACGCGCCAGGGTTGCGATATCCACACCTTCCGGCGCTGTCTGTATGGCTTTTTCCGCGTTCATTATTGCGCTTCTTACTGCTAAATCAGCTCCAATATCGGCTTTCGACGCACTGCCAAGCCCATCCGCGACAGCGGCAACCGCGAAATCTTCGTCGATTGTCTTAAAAGCAAATGAATCTTGACACGGCATGTTCAACCGGACGTGAAGCGGGCCTACGACCGACGCGCCAAAAAAATACGGCGTCGTTAATGGCCGAGTTGAATCTTTTTTCAACCATATCCTCCTGCGCTATATTGTTGAGATTTCCGCCCACCCAGCCGGGCTATCGAGCTGGACGTTTTCGCCGACTTTGGATGCCGACACTTTGCCCTGGCTCTTTGATAACCACTCGAACATATCCTTGAACTTGCCGGGCATCAATCTCACAGGCGCTCGGTTTGCGGGCGAGAGCTGCTTCAGCGTATCCATATCCGCAGGCTCGACTCCGACCGTGAAGAATAAGAAGTTTTTGTTGTTTTCTCCGGCATTTATACTTGCGGTTACCTTATCCCAGGTCGCATCGCCTGGTTGCATATCGCTAGGTTCTCCGTCCGTGATTAGAAATATCCACGGGCGGTAATAATCGATGCCCCTGCTCTTGTATTCAAGCTTGCGCTCTTCTACTAAATCGATGGCCCTAATGATAGCCTCACCCATCGGCGTTAAGCCCCCGGCCTGGAGCGTGGGCGGGTCAAATTGTTCGACCGAAGAGAAGTCGTGGGTGATGGTCACACCTTGTCCAAAGGTTATAATCGCTAAATCGACTCGCTTGCTCGCCAGCTCATCGGAGACGACATCCTCTTTGAAGAACCGTAAGCCCTCGTTGAGCTGGTTCAACTTGCCATTGGATATCATCGACCCCGACGTGTCGAGCAACAGGACTGTGGCGCAATGCGGGTGCTGGGGATTGGCGATTTCGATACTCTCTTCAAGCCTTGACATAAATCCTCCTGGATGGTCTCTTCCTATGTGCGATTTGAGCACTTATATAATTAGACAACCTGCTGAGGTGCGGCGGCATATTGTGTGTTTAATTGTTGAGCCGCCACTATTTTGCTCTTGTCCCTGTCCCCTGTATTCTACCATGAATCGAGGTATTTTATGACCAATTTGAAACCTTATTGCCGGCAATTAACATATTGATGCAGCCATTCGATTGCCGCGCATACTATGTTGCTAGTCTTAACGGCCGGTGCATGCTAGAATAGCGAATTACATGCTCAAAGCGCTTACATGGAGGGGTTGTCGGTGAAGGTCTTTGTAACAGGTGCAACCGGATTCATCGGCACTTATGTAGCCGATCTGATCTCGGAAACAGGGCATGCTATACGCTGCCTTGTTAGGAAAACCAGTGACACGAGTAGGCTTAAGAAACTAGGCGCCGAGTTCGTTGTCGGTGATGTCACCGATAAAGACTCTTTAGTAAAGGGCATGACCGATTGCGACTGGGTTGTTAACCCGGCTAATCATTATTCGTTCTGAGAGCCTGATAAAGATTGAATGCGCGGTCTTGACACGATGACCTCTTAGATGTACATTTAGATGTGCGATTAAGGAGGCAATTCTATGAAAACCATTACTTTTACGGATTTTCGCAAAAAGGCATCAGGTTTTATAACCGAGGTCGAACATGGGGAAACGCTTATCCTTATGCGACGCGGCAAACCTGTTGCGGAAATAGTACCATTTTCCGACAAGCCCAAACGGACGCCCTCATGGAAACAGACAGGTCTTCGCTTACAAGTGGAAGGAAGCGACTTGTCTTCGGCTATTTTGGAAGAACGTGAGGCCGAAGATGAGATTGCTGGTTGATTCGTCGGCTCTTGCCAAGAGATATGTCTTAGAAGATGAAAGCGAAAACATCGATCACCTTCTTGGGCGTGCGTCAGAGTTGGCTCTATGCATTATTTTAGTGCCTGAAATAGTTTCCGGGCTTAACCGACGACTGCGAGAAGGGATTTTGACGGCACATGACTACCGTAAGATTAAAAACCAATTACTAAATGACGTTCGCGATGCGACTGTGCTTCAGTTAACTCCTAGTGTTATTGCTCATTCGGTCAAGCTACTGGAGAACAATGCCTTGCGCGCAATGGATGCGCTGCATATTGCATGCGCGTTGGAATGGCACGCGGAGCTTTTTGTCACTGCGGACAGAAGACAACTGACGGCGGCAGACAATGCGGGCCTTAAGACCAAGTACATTGGTTGACAAATCACTACAGCGAATGGCTTACCCGATGCTGATTTTAGAAACGGCGTGTCGTCATGGAAGAACATTAGCGACTCGATGGCTATCGCCAATCATAGAAATATTCTAAGTGTGAACGAAGAATAATGTTAAGTAGTCTTTGAGGATTAAAACGCTTTTGCGGACGCTCAAAGACCGACATAGCCTATTTTTCGCTCTCTCTATCTTCGCGACGCAATCACCGCTATTATTAACTGGGGTGAGATTTATTGAGCGATCTTCAAGATAAGGCTGATTCGAGCTACATAACTAAAGAAGAAATCTGGGCGTTCGAAGAGCAAGCCGAGCAGCTCTGTGAGGAATTGTCGGGCATATATAAACCGCTCTTCGTCGAAGACGACTACGATTTGCTGATCGAGGTCTTCAGAATTGATTTTAACCTCTCAACCAAGAAGGGCATCATCAAAAAGATGTCCAAAGACGACGTTCTCGAACTCGGCTATTACTCGGCAATCGATATTTCGATTTTGGATTCGAGCGGTGCCGTCGTCGATGTCGACCGGCGGGAATTGAAGAGAAACATCACGTTGTGGGGCTGCTATAAAAGATTTTTCAAGGTAAGGCACATCATGAACACCGCGACGAAAGAAGAACTCCGAGCGCTCATCGAAAAAACCATCAACGGTTATGCCAAAACACTCGAGTTGGGGTTGATGGCCTAGAGCCATCTTCAATATCGATAGCTAAAACAGTCAAGCCCCGGCGTTGCTGCCAGGGCTTCCGTGTTTCTTATTATGCTCTCGCTCACTACCGCGTATCCGCCTCCGATGCCTACGGAGACTTTTAAGCGTTCCCGCATCCTTTACCGGCGCTTTGTTCTCCGCTTGATACTGCGCTTCGCTCCTCCGTCATAGGCGAGCTTTGAAGCTACCTGAGCGGGCGCAGCCTTAGCAGACCGGTTCATCCCGGGTAATTGCTGGCTGGCATACTCGAAGCCTTTGAGCTTATCGCGATTGAGCGAAATACCCATCATTCTTTCGATTTCTCGCAAGTCCCCGACCTCTTCGTGCGAGAGCAAACTAATGGCTGTGCCTGTGGCGCTCGCGCGGCCGGTTCTGCCGATACGGTGCACATAGTCTTCAGGTGTCGATGGTATGTCGTAATTTACCACATGCGATATCCCTTCGACATCGATGCCGCGCGCGATGATATCGGTCGCGACGAGTACCTGAAAGCGATTTGCCTTAAAGCCCGCGAGCGCGGCGTTTCTTTGCGCCTGGCTCCGGTCGGAGTGCATTATTGTCGACTGTATGCCTTTGCGGATAAGCACCCGGCTTAAGAAATCGGCGCGTCGCTTGGTGCGGGTAAAGACGACGACCTTGCTGAAATCGCGCTGTTTTAGCAGCTCGATGAGTAAATCCGATTTCTGCATCGCGCTAACCGGATATACCGTCTGTTTGATCGACTCGACCGGCACCTTCTGGTGGCTTACCTCGATGAGCAGCGGATTTGTCAGCGCGTCGTCTATGACTTCCATCACATCGCGCGAGACCGTTGCCGAAAACAACATGTTCTGTCGTTTGTCCGGAACTGCCTTGAGGATACGTTTAATATCCGGCAGAAATCCCATATCTAGCATGCGGTCCGCCTCATCGAGGACGAGGATCTCCACTTTTGAAAGATCTACATCCCCGCGGCGCATCATATCCAGCAGGCGGCCCGGCGTCGCGATGAGCAAATCGATTCCCCGGCTCACCTTGCGTCCCTGCGGAGCGTACGGAACGCCGCCATAGACCGCCATGGCCCTATGCTTGGTATGGCGCGAGCAACTTTGAGCTACTTCCTCTATCTGTGTCGCAAGCTCTCTGGTCGGCGTTACGACTAGCGCTTTGACTACGCCGTCGCTGTTGATACGCTGCAGGATAGGCAGGACAAAGGCCGCCGTCTTTCCTGTGCCCGTCTGTGCGCAACCGATGATGTCGCGGCCATTGAGTGCTTGCGGAATGGCCTTTTTTTGAATCGGGGTGGGCTCGTTAAAGCCCATCGCCTCTGTCCACTCGACTAGCGGCAGAGCGACTCCTAAACGTTTGAATGACATATAATCTCCTTAACGTGCGTCTGTATTGAATCGCACAACTTTATTATTAGACGCAGTTAGTCCGAAGGGTCCTCGGGTTTTCGCGAGGGACAGCTAGCAGTAATAAATGCGACCTTGCTAATTATACCTGTATTTTGTATTTAAATCCAGTTAACCAAAATGCATGATGAATTTGAGGGCCGATGACGACTTTTTGCATACAATTGTTGGATGGCAAGGATATGGGCCGGCTCAGGGCTGAGCGCTTAAAAAATCTAAGCCCCGACATACGAGTCGGGGCTTATGTTCAATCTTTTATGCGTGTCTCAACTCTACCACCTGCGGTTGCCGCCGCCGCCACCGCCGCCGCCCCTGAAGCCGCCGCCACCGCCGCCACGACCGCCGCCGCCCGGACGACGCTCTTGCGGACGCGACTCGCTAACTTTTAGCGTACGATCGTCGACTTGGCTGCCGTTTAGCGCCTCGATAGCCGCTTTAGCCTGGTCATCGTTGGGCATCTCCACAAAAGCGAAACCTTTACTGCGACCGGTCTCCCTGTCTGTGATGACGTTAACGGACTCGACTTCACCATGCGCCTCAAAAGCCTCTTTCAAGGTATCCTCTTCGGTGCTGTACGCCAGATTTCCTACATAAATTTTCATTGCCTGTTAGGCTCCTTCCTCGTTCCACTCGGTATGGCTCAACAAATTATCTACTATTTACCCAGAATATATCGCTTATACAACTTTTGAAAAGAGTTCGCAATACAGTCTTTACTACCTGCGCTTAAGCCTATTAGCCAAATCTTGCTGGTTTTCTTTGCTGGATTTTCTAAGTGCCTTCAACTGGTCTTCGATGCTGCGGTTAAAAGGCTTATTACCATTCGATTGGCCTCTGCCGGTGTGTTCTGTATTCCGTGGGCGCGGTTTTTCACTGCTCGGTTCTGCGCTGCGGGAAATAACTGTGACGTCAGTAGCGGTATCACCTTTGGGTCCCTTAATGACCTCGAATTCAACGACGTCATTCTCCGCCAAGTTTTTAAACCCATCGCCTTTTACGGCGCTATAATGCACGAATAGATCCGGGCCGCTTTCTTGTTCAATAAATCCAAAACCCTTTTGACTATTGAACCATTTTACTTTGCCTTGAACCATGTTCACCTCCAGACGACCGACACAATTATAGTGCGCCTGATTTCATTCCTTCTAATGCAGGCGGGCATGCTATGCCTTTGGACGAGTCGCGATCATCTATGGCTGGCCCGATTACAGGAACATAAACATTATCCATGATTATGGAGACTTTGTACAGCATAAGCGCTTCAAAAGAAAAAGTCGAGAGGTTAAATCAACCGTAGCTAATTAGGGGCAAAGAGCAAGTTTGCGGAGACCCTTTTGCCGGCTCGCGCGCCCAACTATTTAGCGCTCCGCCAATGAGCTTAACTAGCGTTTTTCATGCCGCCAATCGGCCGCCCATCGTTTGCTGTAAAGAGCTGGAACTTGAAACCACAGCATTCCTGACATGCTTCTACTTTTACCGCCAGTTCCGGCGGATATATGACCCTCCAGGTCCTGCCGCATTTTTCACACACATGCTCTCTAGTCAAGGTGAGCCGCTCCTTTGTCATATTATATCATCCCGGCTGCGGTTTTGAATATCGCTAGGCGAGATTATCGAATATTGAGGAATGTCGGGCTAACAAAATATCCGCTAGATTGCCGGTAGAAAGCGCGCCATGATTGTAAGTCCCAACCGGCACTCGGCCCGCCGAGGGGCTGACTGACTTTGTTCGACTGTAGATAAACTCAAATCGAAAAAGCCTCGATTAGCGGCATAGTGATAAACCGCTCAAGGTAACCGCCGTCGAGCTTGATCGACCTACGGTATCCGCACCACAAAAACCGAGCATGGGCAATATCTTACGACTTCGGTGGCAACGCTACCCAGCGGGAACCTGCCGTATTCGCGCAAGCCGCGGCTGCCGACTACGACCAAATCGATACTCTCCTTCTCCGCAAAATCGAGAATCTCTTCGGCTACCGAGTTAGCGGTTACTTTCAAAACACACTCGGGCGAGACATTCTGTGTCTCCATATACGCCCTCGTCTCTTCGAGGAGCGCTTCGCTCCCCTTCAATAAACCCGCCGATATCTCGGTTTTTTGAGCATCCGTAAGCGCGATATCCATATCGACCGTCGATGGCGCGACGGACAAGAGAAAGACCTCTATCGCCTTGGACTTTGCGTAATCGATCGCGATATCGACCGCTTCGGCCGAGTGTCTCGAACCATCTATGGGTACCAGTACTCTCAAGTCAACCTCCTAAAAAGCCTTCTCGCCACGCGAGTTATCGTGAAATAATCTATAGTGCCTGGTAATAAGTTGATTCATTCTAACAAAGTATCTCGAGGCTGTCTATCAGTTGAGCCGGGCATCATCGGCCCTCCGCAGTGAAACGTTCAACTTAGAATGGTCGGAGGCGGTCGCCATCGAGTCAAGAATGACCGGCGCATAGATTAACAGGGATTGGCGATTGTGATATATTGTTCAAAGGACAACCATCTATAACGACGAGGTGGCTTCTGAATGGTCAAAAAACACACAAATAAGAAGGGGCATTCCTCGAACCCGCTCTATCTTTGGATGCTTTATGTTATAGCGGTCGTCTGCGGGGCGGTATTGATGGGTCTTCAGATACTCGGCGGACGCCTGCTCTCGCCTTTTTTCGGCGCCTCGGTCTATGTGTGGGGCAGTGTAATCTCCGTATTTCTAATCGCTCTCAGCACCGGGTATTATGTTGGAGGTATCGTCTCGGACAAAAGGCCTAGCGTGGTCTACCTGGCGGGTTTTATCGCCGCCGCCGGCATGCTCACATTTATAATACCGCCGCTCGCTCCCCCGCTGTCGAGATTCTTTTTCGCGACTGGTCTCGTAAATTACGGAGCGCTGGTCGTATCGATGATTCTATTTTTCTTGCCGAGCGTCGGGCTGGGCATGGTCTCTCCTTATGTCGTCAAGCTAGGTGTCGCCGAGACCGACCGTCTCGGCAATATGGTCGGAAAATTCTACTCGGTTTCGACTTTCGGCAGCATTTTCGGCACGCTCGCCACCACTTTTGTCTTGATACCGTATTTCGGCGTAAACGAAGTGATCTTCACTCTCGGAGCGGTACTTGTAACGCTCGCTTTGGCCGTCTTCGTGTCGCAGCGCCTCTGGCGCCGAACGGCCGGTGTTCTTGTCTCAACGGTCTTGATATTGACAGCCGCGCTTACGTCACCCACACTCGCCGTTTCGATGCGAAATATGGAGACGGTCTTTACGCACGAATCGATGTATAATGATATCTTCGTCGGGGACCAGGGCGATATCAGATATTTGATCTTTACGGAAAAGCTGCTCCAGAGCGGCATGCTCAAAACCTACCCGAATGAGCACCTTTTCAGCTACACCAGGCTCATTGATGAGGCTTCGGCGCATTTCAAGCCCGACGCAGGCGATTTTTTACTTATAGGGCTGGGCGGAGGCTCCATCCCTAAGGCCCTCCTGGCCGGCCGCGAAAATATAACGGTCGACTCGATAGAAATCGACCAAGCGGTCATAGATGTCGCGTATGACTATTTCGATATGCCGAAAAACGACAATTTCCGCACCATCGCCATGGACGGAAGGATGTTCCTGCAGGCAACAGAGAAACAGTATGATGTGATAATGCTCGACGCTTACAACAGCCTCTTTATCCCATATCATTTGACTACTAACGAGTTCTTCGAAGAGTTGGCGGCGGCTCTCAAGCCGGACGGCATCGCGGTGCTGAATATTATCAGTAATCCTGACGGTGAATACAGCAGGTTTTTTAAGAGCTTACTTAAGACCGTAAACGAGACTTTCCCGGAATGGCGCATTTACCTGGCCGAAGACGCAAATCCAAACAGTATCAACAACATAGTGCTGGTCGCGTCGCGCAAAGAACTCGGCTCACCCGGTCCGATCGGAGACTTTATCGAATACCGGGAGCCGCTGGACTTTTCGGAAGCGATGATTCTAACGGATAATTATGCGCCCGTCGAACTCCTCGCCGCCGACCTCATGAAGAAGTTTTAATCACACCGAAAAGCCTACTCCAGTAGGCCGGGAATAGGCTCGATTAGCATCTTATTATCTTCGAGCGAAATCTCTTTGACGACATCGGCGATGGCCGGAATGAGATACTCCCTCCCATTTCGTACCAGATAGACATCGTTGCTGCCCGTTCGCAACACGTCTCTTATCGAACCCAGAAACTCGCCGTCTATCGTGTAGACCTCCAGACCGATGATATCGTGAACCCAGATGTCGCCCTCGGGCAACGGCGCGGCTTCTTCAGCCGGAACTACCAGGCTGCGCTTTCCGATGGCCTCAGCGCCCTCTCGCGAGACCCCCGCAAATTTAATGAGGTATCCGCGTGGCGTCTTCGTTATCCCCTCGATGACCAGTTTCTCAATCGCCGGAATCGGCGGGTTCAAATATAAGACCGCGCCTTCTTTGAAACGGTCTGGAAAATCCGTCAAGGCGGATACCGCTATCTCGCCCGCCAGGCCGTGAGGACGGTGTGTTTCGCCCACAATCAAATATTTCGGTCGCATTCGCAATCCCGGCCTCTCTTAACCGATGATCTCTACGATCGCGCGCTTTCCCTCTTTGACCGCTGACGCTTTTACGATAGTTCGTATCGCCTTAGCGATTCGGCCTTGCTTGCCTATGACCTTTCCAATATCGTCCGGCGCCACATGGAGTTGCAGGATAACAGATACTTCGCCCTCGACCACTGTCACATTGACCTTATCGGGCTCATCAACGACCGCTTTCGCGAGCATCTCAAGCAGTTCTTTCACTAGAACACCTCCCGCGACTACTTTATTCGATAACACCGGCTATTTTCAGCAAATTTCTCGCTTGGTCTGTGGGCTGAGCGCCCTTTTTCAACCATTCAGAGGCCTTCTCATTATTGATTTCAATAAAAGATGGCTCAGTCTGAGGATTATACCGACCGAGAACCTCGATAAATCGACCGTCGCGCGGCGATCTCGAGTCTGCTACTACTACCCTATAATGCGGATTCTTCTTTCCGCCTACTCTCGATAAACGTATTTTAACTGCCAAACCGTCACCTCCTCCACTATTCCAAAGTTGAACATATTTAAAACTAACAGAAGTCTTGGCTGTTTGCTAGTGGCATGGGCCTTAAATCGCTTTATCGCCCGGCCAATCCCCCATCCCGCGAGCCTACAGCTAATAAGTGTTTACCCCAAAAACGGGAACGACCCTTTCGGCATGCGTCCCTTGCCCCGCACGCTCCCGAGCTGTTTTAGCATCTTCTTGGTCTGAGCGAACTGCTTGAGCAATTGGTTTATTTGGTGCGTGTCCGTCCCGCTCCCTTTCGCTATGCGTTCGCGACGGCTGCCGTTTATTATATTGGGTGTTAGCCGTTCTTGGCGTGTCATCGATTGTATTATAGCGCGGATACGCGCCAAGTCTTGGTCGTTGACCGCAATATCTTTAGGCAGTTTACCCATGCCGGGAATCATCTTGATAAGTTGGTTTATCGGTCCCATCTTTTGCATCTGCTCCATCTGGTTGAGAAAATCCTCGAAGGTGAAATCCGCTCTGCGCAGCTTATCTTCCATCTCCCGCGCTTGCTTTTCGTCGATATTGGCCTGCGCTTTTTCAATCAGCGTCAGAATATCGCCCATGCCCAAAATCCTTGAAGCCATGCGATCGGGGTGGAACGGCTCTAGGCTGTCCATCTTCTCGCCGACGCTTACCAGCTTTATCGGTCGCCCGGTCACGGCTTTGATGGAGAGCGCGGCGCCCCCTCGGGCGTCACCGTCGAGTTTTGTCATCACAACGCCGTCGAAGTCGAGGCGTTCGCGGAACGATAGCGCGACATTTACAGCGTCTTGGCCGGTCATCGCATCGACTACGAGCAAAATCTGATGGGGCTTTACTTCTCTTTTGATTTGCTCCAACTCTTGCATCATTTCATCGTCGATATGGAGGCG
>JGI24111J20145_1000064_pt1 | contig 24507 bp, 16 predicted proteins | sample SubbioR11Jul_8B1_FD_20145 | JGI IMG/M metagenome (IMG submission 20145)
AATCAAGCGCCTGACCAAGTTGACAGAATGCCCTCACCCATCTAAACTTATCTCATGCTTGCCCGAGTTCATTCTTGCGCCGTCATCGGATTAGAGGCAGTCATTGTAGAAGTCGAAGTGGATACCGGACAGGGATTACCCGGTATGGATATCGTGGGTTTACCGGACGCCGCTGTCCAGGAAAGCCGCCAGCGTGTACAGGCAGCCATTAAAAACACCGGCTTTGAATATCCCCGCAAAAGAATTGTGGTCAATTTAGCCCCTGCCACGGTTCGTAAAGAGGGCCCGGCATACGACCTTCCCATCGCCCTGGGTGTAATGTTAATGAACGGTATGCTTCCGCCTAAGTCGGTTGACAACACCCTGGTGGTTGGCGAGCTTTCCCTCGATGGTAGTGTGCGCCATGCGCGCGGTGTCCTGCCGATGGCAGCAGTCGCCCGCCAGCAAGGCTTTAAACGCATGTTCGTGCCGCAATGCGATGCGACCGAAGCCGCCCTAATCCCCGACATCGAAGTAATTCCCGTTACTTCATTAAGTGACTTAACCGCTCACTTACAGGGTCGTCAGCAAATCACACCCCACCCACCCGTTGAGATCGAGGAACTGGATGTTGTTGTGCAGACCGATTTCCACGACATCAAAGGCCAGGAACATGTAAAGCGCGCCCTCGAGGTAGCCGCCGCAGGGGGTCACAATGTCATGATGTCCGGTCCGCCCGGTGCCGGAAAAACGTTGCTCGCCCGCGCCTTGCCGGCCATATTACCCCGCATGGATATCCATGAAGCACTCGATGTAACCCGAATATACTCGGTCGCCGATCAACTTCCTCCAGAAATACCCCTTATTCGCAGCCGCCCTTTCCGCGCCCCGCACCACACCATCTCGCATGCCGGGTTAGTTGGCGGCGGCAACTGGCCTCACCCTGGAGAAATTTCATTAGCCCATCGCGGGGTTCTGTTCCTCGATGAGCTGCCAGAATTCGGACCACGGGTTTTGGAAGTCCTTCGCCAACCGATTGAGGATAAAATCGTCACAATTTCCCGCGCTCAAGGATCATTGACCTTTCCGGCTAATTTCCAACTGATCGCGGCCATGAACCCCTGCCCTTGCGGGTATTACACCGATCTGGTCAAACCCTGCACCTGCTCATCCTCCTCGGTGACCAAATACCAAAAACGAATCTCTGGCCCGCTTCTCGACCGAATCGATATCTATATCGAAGTGCCGCGCGTAGAATACGAGAAGCTTTCCGACAAACGTTTGGGTGAGTCGTCCAAAGTGGTGCGCGCACGGGTTGAAGCAGCTCGCGAAATCCAGCGCCGACGCTTTAGCGAAAATGGGGCTGCCAGTAACGCCGACCTGCGCCCAGCCGAAGTGCGCAAATATTGTCTGCTCGATGAAACCGGGTCTAACCTGATCCGCACGGCAATGAGCCAGTTCCAGCTCTCTGCCCGCGCCTATCACCGCATCTTAAAACTTGCCCGCACGATCGCTGATCTGGCCGGGAGGGAAGAGATCCAACCTACCCATTTGGCCGAGGCCCTGCAATACAGGTCGAAGTTGACGATGTGAGGGATGGTTTCCCATGAAAATAAGGCATACCACGCCTGCACCTGATACAGCAACATGTTTATACAACAACGATTTTCTGCCAACGATTTTCTTGACAATCGCCCCAAGATATGCTATCTTTTGGATGGTTATATTTACCACTTCCCCAAGAGGTTTTTTTTATCTCCTATAGTGAAACGTTTCATATTTGGGCTGTAGTCCAATAACCCACCTTCACAGAGGCACGATGATCAAAAAATTTGAAAATGCCTACGGATATTTTTCTGAAGATGGAAGGGAATATACTATTACTACACCAATAACCCCGCGGCCTTGGGGGAACATCATCAGCAATGGAGATTACGGCATGATGATTTCCCAAACCGGCTCCGGCTATAGTTGGCGCGGAAATGCGGGACAAAATCGAATTACACGTTCGTTTCAGGATTTGATTAAGGATAATTGGGGGAAATATTTCTATATTCGCGATTTAAAAAGAAAAACCTTTTGGTCAGCCAGCTATAAACCGGTGATGCACCCCTATCAATCCTTTTCGGTTGTGCATGGGATTGGTTATTCCAAATTCCGCCAAAAAATAGAAGACATTNCCAGCGAATTGACCCTTTTTGTTTCAGCGAAAGACCCGGTTGAGATATTCCAGCTAAAACTTACCAATGAGAGCGATGAGACCCGCGAGCTGGATATCACCTCCTACGCCGAGTGGTTGTTGGGTTTTTCACCGGATGAACACCGCGAGTTTCATAAATTATTTATTGAAACATCAGCCGATGTCGCTGCCAGCACGGTATACGCCCGCAAATGTTTATGGGGCTTTCCAGATGATAAGGGCAGATACAATAACACTGGCTGGCCCTTCACCGCATTTATGTCGGTCAGTGAACCATTAAAGTCATTCGATTGTGATAAGGAATCGTTTATTGGCTTGTATAACAATGATGATAAGCCAAAGGCGATGACCGATCCAACTCTTGCCGGCAGAACCGGGAGATTTACCGATGCCGTTGCCGCCCTGCAGGTCCGGGTGATCCTTGCACCGGGTCAATCAAAAATCGTGGTTTTTACCCTGGGGATCTCGGAAGACGGCAAGGAGGATGCTGCCGATCTCATCTGCCGATATACAAGTGTTGAAAAGAGCCAGCAGGCTCTGCGGGACGTAGAGGCGTTCTGGTCACGTTTTATCGATAGCGAATTTGTGGAAACCCCGGATGAGGGGCTTAATTTCATGACCAATTATTGGTTGAAATACCAGTCGATCTCCTGCCGCTTGTGGGGTAAGTCCGCTTTTTATCAAGTGTCCGCCGGAAATGGTTTTCGCGACCAGTTACAAGATAGCCAGATCTTTTTGGTAAGCGAACCGGAATATGCTAAACAGCAATTGCTGCTACACGCCGCCCAACAATTTGTCGAGGGAGATGTTCTGCATTGGTGGTTTACCATTCGAGGGGGTGGTCCACGCACCAATTGCTCGGATGACCTTCTCTGGCTGCCGTTCATCCTGGAATCGTACTTAAAAGAAACCGGTGATTTTGAGATATTGGATGAAATGATCCCATACCTGAACGGCCCCGCAGGCTCTTTGTATGAACATTGCAAACGAGCTATCGAACGATCCTTCTCCCGTTTTTCACCGCGCGGGATCCCCCTGATGGGCGATCACGACTGGAACGACGGCTTGAGTGCGGTCGGGACGCTGCTGAAAGGTGAAAGTTTTTGGGTAGCCGAGTTCCTCTACATGATCCTTGGCTTCTTCACCCCCCTGGCACAAAAACGGGGGGATGATGGCTTTGCCCAAAAGTGCGCCACGGTTCGCCAATCTGTCGGTGAGGCTTTAAACCGCCATGGGTGGGATGGCGATTGGTACTTACAGGCAACCACCGATGATGGATTGTTACTGGGATCCAAAGACAATGATGAAGGAAAAATATTCCTCATGCCGAATAACTGGGCAGTCATTAGTGGAATTGCCAACCAAGACCGCGCCCGCACTGCCATGAATTCTGTGACCCAATACCTGCTAAAAGATTACGGCACCTTGTTGAATTACCCAGCCTTCACCAAACCCCGGACGGATATCGGCTATGTGACCCGCTATGCCCCAGGTTTACGGGAGAATGGCGGGGTATACAGTCATGCCGCCACATGGTCTATTTGGGCATACACCTTGGTCGCTCAACCGGAAAAAGCCTACGAAGCTTACCGGAAAATTTGTCCACCCAATAGAAGCGTTGATATTGACACGTACAAGTCAGAGCCCTATGTTACCCCAGGCAATGTGGACGGTCCCCTTTCGGAATATTATGGCCGCGGTGGTTGGACATGGTATACCGGTTCGTCGCAATGGCTGCATCGAGTTGCCACCCACTGGATATTAGGCATCCGACCGCAGGATGACGGTTTGCTGGTCGATCCATCCATCCCTTCCCAGTGGCCTGGTTTCAAAGTAAAACGGAAATTCCGCAATTCTATTTATAAAATTGAGGTAAAAAATCCAAAACACATCAGTTGTGGGGTGCAATCGATCTCGGTGGATGGCACACCCATTAACCACAATCTCATCCCGATCTTCAACGATGGGCAGGAACACCTTGTCGAAATCACCATGGGATAGGGAGATTAAAAAGGAGTTCGCCTGGCAATGAAAGGAGGTGAAAATCTAGGAAAACATCGTTCAAAAATTTCGTTTTTCGACAAGTCACTTAATTACACAAGAGGAGATAATAAATGAAATCCCAATCTAAACTGATCGTTATGATGATCGTTGCTATGTTGATCGCAGTTATGGCCGGATGCGCCCCACAACCTCCGGCTACGCCTGTTGAGCCGACTCCAGAACCTGCCCCCGTTACACCTACAGAAGAGCCAGTTGCTGAAGTACCCCCTACGGAAGTTGCCCCAACGGCAGCACCAGAACCGGTTACGCTTCGATATGCCAACTGGAACCTGGGTACCGAAGAGGAGAACAACATTCAAAGGCAGCTAATTAAAGCCTATACAGATGCTCACCCATGGGTGACCATCGAGTTTGTGGATATGACCGGTGAGGGCGGTTGGGACGCGCTGTTAACGGGTTATGCCGCAAGAGGCGAACTGCCAGATGTCTTCATGGCAAATAATGTTCCGTTGTATATCAAGAATGGCTGGTTGGCTGATCTAACCGATCTTGTGAAAGATGATCCTGATTGGCAAAATGTCCCCCAGGTTTTAGTGGATGGAATTACCTACAACGGAAGTGTTATGGGCTTGCCGGCCGCCCAATTCATCATGGGATATTGGGTAAACCAAGACTTATATGAAGCAGCCAATTTGATTGCGCCGGAATATGGCGTGTCGGTGGACGATTTCTTCGCTGCTGTCAGTGCCTTGAACAATATCGAAAGAGGTATTCTTGGTTTGGATGAAATGGAATTTGTGATGGGTTGGTATGCCCACACCCAGGACAGCGATTTGGGATGGTTCAGCTTCGATGGCGAGAACATGAATTACAACTCCGCCGCATTTAAGGCGGCAGTTGCCAGAACCGGTGAAATGCGGCCGTACACATGGCAGGGTCTAACCGACGAACAAAAGACGAACTTTAAGTCTGTGGGTCCCTGGGAAATGTTCTTGAACCAGGAGGTTGGCGTCCGGTGGGACGGAGCCTGGAATGTGCCGGGTTTTGTCGAAACCGCAGAATTTAATTGGGACTTTGTAGGTATTCCTGGCGGAACCCAGGCGTTGGTGGGTGATTTCCTTGTTGTATCCAAGACCACCGCTAACCTTCAGGAATCCTATAATTTTGCGAAATGGATGTCGTTCTCCACCGAAGCTTATGCCAAGGAAGTTGAATTGGCAAAAGCTATTGGAGCTGCACCCAAGTTGCCGGTTTCAGTTGACGCTGCATCACTTGAGTTGTACAGAACCTTCGTGGACAAACCAGGTATCAACATGGCATTGGAAAACCTGGACAACAGTCTGGTAGAATCTCTGGCAAAAATGGTTCCAGGCTATATCAATGCACGCTGGGAAGGCAAGCCGGGAATTGACATTGGTGAGGACAGAGATGTAAATATGTGGTTTATGTTCAACTTTGCCAATGATGGACGTTTCAAATATGAAGACTTCTCCGCACAATTGGAAGAATTTGCCAACAAAATTTTAGCCGACGCAAGGGCTGAGCTGAACCAATAACTGTAGGATTAAAAGGGGCGTTGTAAAGTCACAACGCCCCTTTTTTCAAAAGATTTTATGAACCAATAAAGGCTATGTCATCAAAGTTTGTTCGATTTATACAATTTTTTGCATCTATCTTGATCTTGATGACTGCTTGGCCGTATTCGATACAAGCCTCAGTAAATCCTGCATACCAGTCCTTTATTAATAATCAGGACATTCGATTAGCATCGTCCGCCCTGGAAGAGAAAAAAATAGAGATTCGGGCAGATAGGTTCGGCCTGAATCTTTCCAGCGATTCGATTGCCGGTTTGTATGAAAACCCAAGCGTTTTTCTCCAACCCAACGACAGTGTCCACTTTAAGGTTTCGATTGCTGACGATGGGTTTTATACAATCGCTTTTGATGTGGCGGCAGCCAAGGCGTTTATCAATCCACCCGAAGGTCAGCTTTTGGTGAATGGGGTAATACCTGAGAACGCCCAGAGTATCGTTTTTCCAATTTATTATAAAAACAGTGCTGATACGTTTCCGGTTGACCGCTATGGAAACCAGGTGTTAATCCGCCAAGAGCGGCTGGTTCGTTGGAGCACTGCATTCCTCAGGGATGAAAATTTTACTAAAATACAACTTTTTTTAACCTCCGGGGAGCACAGCTTCGAATTTAAATTGACCGAAGAATCCATGTATTTGGGCAGCATATATATTGAGCCCTTTTCAAGTTTTCCTGATTACAACCAGTATTTACAGGAGAATCAGGCCGCGGAGTCTTCTGGCGTTTCAATTGAGCTCGAAGCGGAATTTCCGACCTTCAAAAATGATACTTCCGTTCGTCCGGTTAATAGCCGCAGTCTGGCGGTAACCCCCTACCACACCTACAAACTGTTACTTAATACCCTGGGCGGCGAATCTTGGAATCGGAGTGGCTCCGCTGTATACTATGAATTTTACATCCCGGAAGACGGTAAGTATTTGGTTACCCTGCGGGCTTTGCAAAACACAAAAACCAACTTCACAGTTTTTAGAAAAATTACGCTCAATGAATCCGTTTTATTTGAGCAGTTGAATGAAGTCCCTTTCCCTTATTCACCGAACTGGTCAAACAGGGTATTAGGCGGGGATGCGCCCTATCAATTTTATTTAAAAAAAGGCATTAATGTGTTGGGGATCGAGGCTACCGACTCTCCCTATCATTCCGCGATTGAGAGGATCAGAAAAGCTCTGGTCGATATCAATGATCTGTCTCTGGAAATAAAAAAACTGACCGGGAATCAAGTCGACCGCTATAAAGAATGGGAGATTTCTGACTACATCCCTGATATCGAAGCACGCCTGATCGCCATTGCAGAAGACTTGCAAGCCGATAAGAAAGCCTTATTGGCAATCAATCAGGCTGGTGGTTCCCAAGAAATTCTGACCTATCAGATGGCGATCAATAATATCCTGTTTTTGTCTCAAGACCCCGACAAGATTCCGATTAATATGAACCGGCTCTCAGAAGGGTCGGGATCCGCTGCCCAGTTGCTCGCTAACCTCCTACCGGCGTTACAAAGCCAACCGCTAGCCCTGGATAAGATCTATCTCCATTCTGCAGATACAATGCCTCAAGAGCAGAACATCCCGTTCTTTACGTCCTTTACCGAAAGTATCATCCGCTTTATCCATTCATTCCGAACCAACCCCCATCAATCCATCGGGGCTGGTGAGGACGAACTTGAAGTATGGGTCAATCGCCCGCGCCAATTCGTTGACCTGATGCAAACGATGACCGATGAATCGTTTACAAAAGAAACTGGCATCAAAGTCAAGTTTTCCCTCATGCCAGATGAGTCGAAATTGGTGCTGGCAAATGCTGCCGGGATTACACCGGATGTGGCCCTCGGGGTCAGTACAGACAGACCATATGAACTGGCGATCCGCAATGCGCTCAAAGATTTACGCACATTCGACGACTTCGATTCATTCATTCGGATGTATTCCCCCGGGGCGTTATTAAGTTACATCATCAACGACTCTGTCTATGCCATCCCCGAAACACAAGATTTCTGGGTCACTTTTTATCGCAAAGACATCATGAATTCACTGGGGTTGCCTATTCCGAACACATGGAACCAGGTAATCGAGATTTTGCCCGAACTGCAGCGCTATGGGTTAAATTTCAACACCCCGCTCTCAAGTGGCGGTGGTTTCAAAAATTATCTGTTAACCGCACCTTATTTATTCAATCACGGCGCACAGTTGTACAGTCCCGATGGTTTTTCGACTGGATTGGGCAGTGACGAGGCCATCAACGCCATTAAATTCATGGCCGAGAGTTTCACCCTGTACGGCATGCCGCTGACAACCTCGAGCTTTTATGATAGTTTTCGTAATGGAAGGTTGCCCATCGGAGTTGCGAACCTTACAGATTACATCAAACTGACGACAGCAGCCCCGGAGATCAATGGGTTATGGGGGATCGATTTGTATCCGGCAATTGTATTGCCGGATGGAACCCAAAACCGCTGGACTACGGGTTCTGCTCAAGCCTGCATCATGTTTGCTAATACCGATAAGCCGGAAGAAGGCTGGATATTTTTAAAATGGTGGATGTCCACGGAAACCCAGGTAGATTTTCAACAACAGTTGATTATGAATTTAGGCAAGGAATATCTCTGGAGTTCTGCCAACTTGGAGGCGTTCCAATACCTGCCCATTCCGGATGAGCACAAAGCTGTGATTTTGGAGCAATGGCAATGGCTGCAAGAACCGGTCAAACTTCCCGGTAGTTATATGCAGGAAAGGGAATTGAGTAACGCTTGGAATAAGATCGTGTTTGAAGGGGTCAATCCCCGGGTCGCTATTGATACCGCCACCCTTATCATCAATCGGGAAATTACCCGAAAGATGGAAGAGTTTGGGTATATAGAAAATGGCCAAAGACTGAAAGAGTTCCGAATTCCGACGATAGAAACGGTCAGGGGTTGGATGGAGAATGGCGAAACAGTGAAGGAATTCAGTAACCCGCCTTAGAAACGGCCAGGAGTTGGTTGGATGATGCAAAGTGAAGCTAAGGTACAGAAATGGTTGGTTAAGGAGGGCGGCGCTTATGGCTTTTTGTCGATGTATGCGCTGTTGTTCATCACCTTTATTGTTATCCCTGTTTTAGTGGCTTTCTTCCTATCGTTTACCTTTTTTGACTCAATCCAATTCCCCGAGTTCAATGGGTTGAGAAATTACATTACCTTGTTAACCCAAGACGACATCTTCATGAGATATGTTTTACCCAACACGATTCAATTTGCGGTGCTCGTCGGGCCAGGTGGATATGTTTTAGCGTTTATGCTGGCTTGGGTTTTGGCGCAACTCCCCAAAGCGCCTCGCACGCTCCTGGCCTTGATCCTTTATTCTCCTTCTATGACTACCGGAGTTGCAATGTCCGTCGTGTGGATGACCTTTTTCAGCGGCGATCAAAATGGGTATCTGAACAGTTTCTTACTGACCAATGCCATCATCCAGGAACCTATCCAGTGGCTCCAGTCTCCCCATTATTTAATGACCATTATGATCATTGTCACTTTGTGGAGCAGCATGGGGATCGGGTTTTTGGCGATGCTGGCAGGGATATTGGAGATTAACCCCGAACTTTATGAGGCGGGCAGTTTGGATGGGATCAACAATCGCTTTCAGGAAATCTTTTATATCACCATCCCTTCGATGAAGCCGCAAATGTTATTTGGCGCGGTCATGGCAATTGTGTCCACTTTTCAGGCCGGAGCGATCGGGGTAACCCTATCAGGAGCCAATCCCACGCCTCAATATGCCGGACAATTGATCGTCAATCATATTGAGGATTTTGGTTTCTTAAGATATGAGATGGGCTATGCCGCGGCTGTCTCGGTCGTCCTTCTGTTGATGGTTCTTTTATTTACCCGGTTGGCAAACCGGTTATTTGCTAGCGAAGATTAAGGAATAAAAATGAAACTAAAGTTTCTTCGCAGATATTCGGGGGTTTATAACAGTGGTATCAACCCGAGGGGATTCCATGTCGGCCAAATAAAGTTCTATATTTTCCTTCTACCTCTAGTCGCCTTTATGGTTCTCCCGATTATTTTTATTTTTTCACATGCGTTTAAGCCGCCTGATGAATTGTTTGCCTACCCGCCGCGCTTTTTTGTGATCAATCCGACCTTCAAGAATTTTACAGACTTGTTTTCAAGGATGTTGGGTTCCGGTGTCCCGATCAGCCGCTATTTATTTAACAGCATTTTAATTACCGTCATAACCGTGGTAGCCTCCATCGTCGTCTCCAGCACAGCCGCGTATTCCTTATCGAAAAAACGCTTCAAGCTCAAGAAAATTTTATTCGCCATCAATACCGTGGCATTGATGTTTGTACCAATCGCCGTTACGATTCCGCGCTTTTTGCTCATAGATCAATTGAACCTGATGGATACCTTCCTCGTTCACATCCTGCCGGGGTTAGCAATGCCAGTAGGACTCTTCTTGATTAAACAATTTATTGACGGGATTCCCAATGAGGTGGTCGAGGTGGCTCAAATTGACGGGGCCTCAGATTTGGTGATTTATTTGCGAATCATCCTCCCCATGATTAAACCAGCCATTGCCACAATAGCCATTCTCACCTTCCAGGCGACCTGGAACAATGCCGAAATCTCAACCCTTTTCATAAACAATGAAAGCCTGAAAACCTTCGCGTTCTACCTGGGCACCCTGACTTCGACAGCAGCCGGAGCCAATACGGTTGCCGGTCAGGGAATTGCGGCGGCGGCTTCTTTGATCATGTTTCTACCCAATCTGATCATTTTTATATTTCTGCAAAACCAGGTGATGAGCACCATGTCACATTCGGGTCTTAAATGAAAAAAATTATTCTGGCCATCCTTCTTGCCTTGCTGTTAGCTCTGACAAGTTTTCCTGTGAGAGCTCAGTCTCCATATACAACGTGGGCAATGGGACCAGGCGGATATTTTATTAATACCCAGGATGCATACACCCCCTATGCAAAGATCAGTCTGCCTATTTCCGGTGCGGAAGATATGTTCGTGGCAGCGGATGGTTATATTTATATTGCAGACACCGGCAATGGTGAAATAGTAAAACTGAAGGATTTCGAGGTCGTCGCGACGTTCGGTCAAGGGTTTTTAGAGGGGCCGACAGGCGTGTTCGTGGATGGGCAGGGGCTAATATTCGTCGCAGATGGGCAGAAGAATACTGTCGTTATTTTGGACCAGGACGGGAACCTGATCAATGAATTCGGTCGGCCAGATGAGCCATTGTTTGGAATAAACAGGGAATTTTTGCCCCGTAAGGTCGCGGTTGATGTTCGCAGGAATTTATATATTATCAGCGAGGGGTCCGTCAATGGTATCGTTCAGATGAACATGGACGGCAATTTCATTGGTTACTTTGGAGCCAACCCTTCGAGGATGTCCCTAAAGATGATTTTACAAAGGATGTTTCTGACCCAGGAGCAGCTTGATCAATTCGTCAGAATTGAGGCGGCTTCCCCTTCCAACCTTGCCATAGACAATCGATCGCTGGTGTATACGGTTACCGCCGGAACACATCGGGGCATGGCGATCCGGAGGTTCACCATTTCCGGGAGGAATATCTTTCCGGAAACCTTCGATTCAACCACCTTCAGGGATATCCATGCCAGTGAAAACGGTTTAATCTTAGCCGTTGACGCAAATGGACAGATCTATGAGTATGACCAGAGAGGCACGTTATTGTTTGTTTTCGGCGCCTTAGACACCGGGGATCAACGCTTGGGCACTCTGTCGAATCCAACAGCCATCGAGCGATACCAGGAATTCATTTACGTCCTTGATAAAGACAAGAATGCAATTGTTGTCTTTCAAACAACCGATTTTGCAAAAACCGTCCATGATGGCGTTCGTCATTATATGGGAGGTTTTTATAAGGAAGCCAAGCCTTACTTTGAGGAGGTCTTAAACTTCAACGGTTCATTTATCATGGCATACCAGGCAATCGCCGATGCCTACTTCAAGGAGGGCGACCATACCAATGCACTCACTGCTTATAAGTATGCCGAAGACCAATCTGGATACTCTCAGGCATTCTGGGAATTACGCAATAATATTTTGCAGCAACATTTGGCGCGAGCCTTCCTTGTAATAGTTGCCCTTTCGGTGGTTAATAGCGGCTTCAGGCGCTTAGAAAAACGCACCAAATGGTTTGATCCTCTCCGGCAGTGGATAAAAAACCTGCAAAAAATCAAGCTGGTTGATGATTTTGTTTTTCTTTTTCGATTTATTAAACAACCGGCGGATAGCTTTTATTACATCAAAAAGGATATCCGCGGCAGCCTGACCTTCGCCGTGTTAATCTACGTCTGGGTGATCGTGGTCCGCATTTTATCTTTTTATATAACCGGGTTTATTTTTAATCCTTACCCTTCGCCATCCTATATTCCGATAGAAAGTGAAGTGATTAACACCGTCCTGCTCATTTTTATCTGGAATGCCGCAAACTATCTCGTTTCCACAATCAGCGACGGAGAAGGGCGTGTCCGCGATGTCATTATTGGCAGCGCCTATAGTCTTTTCCCGTTTGTTTTATTCGCATTGCCGATCGCTTTTGTATCGAATGTGTTAACCCTTAACGAAGTTTTTATTTATTCCTTTTCTTTAAATATTATGTGGTTTTGGATCGGACTGATGCTGTTTATTATGGTCAAAGAAATTCACAATTACTCGTTTTCAGAAACGGTCAGGAATGTTTTGATCACCCTATTTACGATGGCTTTGTTCCTTTTAACGGGTTATATCTTGTTTGTACTGTTCAACCAATTGTATGACTTTGTCATGGCAATTATCCTGGAGGTAGGTTTGCGTGGCTAAAGTAAAGCTTGTTTTTCAGGGTTTTCTCACCCTCGTACTCCTCATTGGAGTATATACCGCACCACAGCATGCACAGGCGCAAATGCCCGAATCTACGCTTAATTCATTCGCTCAGCCCAAGGCTGTCAACACGTACTGGCAAGCCGATAAAGCCATCCCTGATTCCTTTGAGCTAGTGGCAGAGAACCCACTTTTTAAATTGTATGGTAATAAAACAACCCTGGCATTTAAGGTCGTTGATAAGCGCAGTGGGTATATCTGGAGTTCTAACCTGGATGAACGCGCCGAGGATGATCGGTTGAACGTTGCATGGACTGCTTTTGCCCAAAGCGGGATTAGCATTGAGTATCTTGATCAAAAGGCGGTTAACAGGCGTATTTCCATCACCAACTCGGATGTTGTACTGGATGTGGAACCGATCGATCAGGGTTTCAAGGGAACGGTCACCTTCACCGATTATGCAATTACCCTTGGGGTCATCGTCCGGTTGGAGGCAAATGGAGTCAGCGTTGAGATCCCGTTTGAAACCATCCAACAGGAAAACCCCGATTATAAATTGGGTCTCGTTTACGTCTTCCCTTTTTTGGGTGCAACGAGAGGCGATAGCATTCCTGGTTATATGTTCATCCCAGATGGTTTGGGAAGTTTGATCCGTTTTGATAACTCCACCAAAGCAGAGAATATGTTTTATGGCCGGTATTATGGTGCAGATCTGGGCATGATCTCCTCCCTGCCTTACGACCCATTCGTCAACCGTCCGTATAATCTTACAATCCCAGTTTTTGGAATGGTACATGGCATAAAACAAAATGCATTTATCTCCATTGTCGAAAAAGGGGCGGCGTATGGCGAACTCCAGGTGCATCCCGCAGGGATCATTACCAACTTTAATTTTCTNTACAATGCTTTCATTTATAACGAAAGTTTTTTTCAAGCAACCAATCGCGCGGGAGCAGGTGTCACTACAATACAGCGCGATACGAATGCGTTCGATGTAAAAATCCATTTTCGTTTTTTGACCAAGGACGACAGCGATTATGTCGGAATGGCACAGAGTTATCAGCAATATTTAATCGATAAAGGGAACTTAAAAAAGATTCCCGACCAAAACAATGATATTGGGATCAGACTTGAATTTTTAGGCGGCGATAAGGAAGAAGTTTTATTATGGCACCGCCTCAATTCGATGACTACGGTCAGTCAGATGGCAGATATCCTTAAAGCATTAGATATCCACAATACAGATGTTATTTACTATGGCTGGCAACCGCTTGGAGCTTCTAGTATGCCTCCAAGAACCTTGAGATTGGATCGAAAACTGGGAAATCTGGAACAACTGCGTGCATTGATTGAAAGAATTTCAGCCGATGGTGGAAATTTTTACCTGTACCTCGATCCCCAGGCGGCTTTGTGGGGAGAGTCAGGTTATTCGCCTCGCAATGACCTGGCGATATCGATCACCAATAAAAATCTTGTCGGGTACAACCGCAACCAGGCGAATTATTTCCTCAATTACGACGCGCTCCGAGAGCATTTAACCGCTATATGCCAGGATGTTTCTTCAAAACTGGCGGCGGGGTTGGCATTGGATGGAATCGGTTCGATTCTGTATAGCGATTTTAAAAATAACCATTTTTTGAATCGTGAAGAAGCAATACAGCAATATCAAAANTTGGTGCTTGGATCTGGGGTGCCGACATCTTTTTACANGCCAAACAACTATATGTTTGGCGCCATGACCGCTTATTATGATATGCCGNTAACCAATAACGGCTACATTTATACAACCCAGGCTGTNCCATTTTTAGCGATCGTCCTTGCCGGTTATGTCCCATATTATGGANCTGCTTTGAATTTTTCTTCTAATTTACAAGAGGACGTATTAAAAATGGTTGACTACGGCGTCTACCCGTCTTTTTTCCTCANCCACGAAGTGACTGCCAATATCCTGAATACCAGGTCAAACTGGATTTACACATCATCCTTTGAACAATGGGGGCTGAAAATAAAACAAACCTATCAGTGGATGAACACCCTGCTTGGGCCCGTAAAAGGACAGGAAATTGTAGCCCGAGATGTACTTGCGGATGGGGTCGTAGCAACAACCTATGCCAATGGTAAGCAAATTATTGTTAACTATAACGATACCCCATTCTCGGCTGGAAGATTGCTGGTGGATGGCAAGGACGCCATAATCAGGGAGGTGATACCTTGAATTTGCGCAAGGTAATCGGCAACACTGAAATGAAACACGGCACCCGTGAAGCTCTCTATGGCTATTCTTTCGTGCTCATTTGGATCGTCGGCTTTGCGATTTTTACCCTGGTTCCTCTGATCCAAACCTTTTACTTTAGTATGAATCAGGTCACCGTCACAGCGACCGGTATTGAACTCGTTTTTGTTCAATGGGCGAATTACACCCGAGCCTTATTTACAGACCCGAACTTTGTGGAGTTGTTGATAGGCTATGTAATCGAAACCCTGGCTGCGGTCCCGATTGTGTTGATCTTTTCGATGATCATCGCCTTGTTTTTGAACCTTGATTTCAAATTCAAAGGTTTATTCAGGACCATTTTCTTCCTGCCGGTCGTCATTACCAGCGGACCGGTTATTCAGGAGTTGACTTCACAAGGTGCTACCTCCGTGCCGGGGATTGCCGATTCCGTTGCGGTGATGAATTTCTTAGCCGAACTCCCGCCCTCTTTACGAAATCCGGTTGAATACCTTCTAACTTCTTTTATATTGATCCTGTGGTTTTCCGGCGTCCAAATCCTGATTTATTTAGCCAGCTTACAAAAAATAGACAAGAATATCTATGAGGCGGCCGCGATTGATGGCTCCTCTGCCTGGGAGTCGTTTTGGAAAATCACCCTGCCGTCCCTTGCCACCACCACCGTGGTCAATGCCGTTTATACCATTATTACCCTTTCTCATTTTTCGGAAAATAAGGTCGTCCAGTATATCTTCAGCCAGACCTACGCAGTGCAAGGTGGGATCGGGTATGCCAGCGCAATGTCGTTTATCTATTTCCTCGTCCTGGTCACCCTGCTTGCGCTCGTATATTTTCTCCTCAGCTCTCGGAGCAGGGACAAAACCCTATGAACCGATATTATTTGGATGTTATGAAAGGTTTTCTATTTGGCAACCGCTCCAGGTACGGGTTGATCTTTACCGTCATGCTCTATATGTTGTTGATTGCGATAGGCTTTGTCTATCTTTACCCACTGTTATTCATGTTGGTTACCAGCATGAAAAGCCCGGGCGATTTACTCAACCCGATGGTGCAATGGGTTCCGACAGAGTTTTATCCGGGGAACTATATCAGGGCATTCCGGGTATTAGATTATCCAAATACATTTTTTTCCTCTGTGATGATTAGTGTTATACCCTCTGTCATTCAGACCATCGTGTGTTCATTCGTCGGTTATGGATTGGCGCGGTATCGTTTTTGGGGCAAAAACCTCTTATTTGCCCTCATCCTCGCCACCTTTATCATCCCCGCCCAAACCACTGTCATCCCCCATATATTATCGTATAGAAATCTCGGTCTCTTGGGCAGTAGTTTCTCACTCATTTTACCCGCCTTGTTTGGGCAGGGATTAAAAAGTGCCATTTTCATCCTCATTTTTTACCAGACCTTCCTTTCGCTGCCCAAAGTGTTGGAGGAATCCGCGCGCCTGGATGGCGCATCGGATCTAAGAATATTTTTCAAAATCGCCATACCGCCAGCAATACCTGCCTATATTATCTCGATCATCTTTTCGACAGTCTGGTATTGGAATGAAACTTTTCTGACCGTTATCTTTCTAGAAGGCGGCATTCAAACCCTGCCGATGCAATTAATGAAGTTCGTTCAGGCATATGAAAACTTGTATCCACCCGGGATGGTAAGTATTCTTGAGCGCTTAAATGAAGCGGTAAAACTCAGCGGCACATTCTTAAATATTTTACCTTTGCTATTAATGTATTTTGTGTTGCAGAAATGGTTTGTCGAATCGGTGGAAAGGACGGGTATTACCGGTGAATAGATGGGTCGTATGGATTCTGGTCCTGGCCTTATTGGCCTCTGGATGTTCTGCCCCCACCCCTCAACAGGAGGTTGGGTTGGTTGCCGTTACGCCCACTAAAGAGCCGGCCGCGACCTCTACCCCAATGACTCCTCCCTCTACCCCAACCGCAACTGCCCAGCCATTGCCCACACCCGCAGCTATTGAAGATGTTATCGAGTATGAAATGCTCGGTTCTTTTAACTTTTTCTGGGAACAAGCCAATACGGACCTCAACAGCCCCGGGTTCGGTCTAATCCGTGATCGCTATCCCGGCTCGGAGGGAATTTCCAGCATTGCATCCGTCGGATTCGGGCTAACCGCTTACCTTATTGGAATTGAAAAAGGTTATATTTCGAATCAAGAGGGATTTGACCGGGTAAACGGAACTCTCGACACGTTGTTGGCCATGGACCGCGTGAATGGTTTCTATTATCACTTTGTGAATATGCAGACTGGCAAAAGAGCCTGGGATAGCGAAGTTTCGACAATCGACACTGCCATTCTTTTAATGGGGGTACTATCGGTGGGCGAATATTTCGGCGGCGAGATAAAACGCAAAGCCGATCAGATTTATCATGGCGTCAACTGGACATGGTTTGTGGATCCTTCCCGCAATATGTTTTATATGGCATACCGGCCTGAAACAGGTTTTGAAGGTCACTGGGATTTTTATGCCGAGCAATTGATGATGTATGTACTCGCCGCTGGGTCTCCCACATATCCTGTGGATGCAACCCCCTATTATTCGTTTATTCGCAATTATGGTGAATACGGTGATGGAAACCCATTCATTCATTCCTGGTTTGGTTCGATATTCACCTATCAATACAGTCATGCCTGGATCGATTTCAGAGGTTATACCGACAAGGAGGGAGTAAATTGGTTCGACAACTCGGTGGAAGCCTCGCTGGCTCATTACAATTTTGCAACGAAAATGCAGGACAAATACGAGACCCTCAGCCCTTTGGCTTGGGGACTTTCCGCCTCCGATGGCCCTAACGGATACAACGGCAAGTACGGGGCACCCCCATCAGGTTTTGACAATAAATCTCATTTTATCGATGACACCATCCCACCGTACGGGGCAATTGGTTCGATCATCTTCCTGCCTCAACAAGCCAAAAATGCCATGCTGAATTATTACACCTTGGAAGAATTAAAAGGACCGTATGGCTTCAAGAGTGCCTACAACCTGAGTAAAGACTGGTTTGCCACCGATGTGATCGGTATTGACAAAGGAATTACCTTATTAATGTTGGCAAATTACCAGAGTGACGCCGTTTATAAAATCATGATGCAGAATGAGTATATATTAAATGGTTTAAGCCTTTTAGCAATTACCAAAGAAGATTAGGAAGACCGTATGACAACCATCAAAGATGTAGCAAAATATGCCAAGGTCAGCATTACCTCCGCCTCGTATGCTTTGAACGACACAGGCACGATTAGTGAAGCCACCCGCAAACGGGTGTTGGAGGTCGCGGATAAGTTGAATTATCACCCCAATGCTTTTGCCAAGCATCTTAAAAAGCCTAAAACGTTCACGATCGGCGTCTTCATTACTCGGTTTGGCGGCTCTTTTTATGAAGAGATCCTGGAAGGCATTCATGATGCGGTATTGAAAACTGATTACGAGTTGCTGGTATGCCCGGAAACCCGGTCAAATCGAAAGATCTTGACCCATCGGCAGGTGGATGGAGCCATCGTGTTCGATACGAAAATAAAAAATGATACCGTGCTGTTACTAGCTTCTAAAAGATTTCCCATCGTCGTATTGGACCGTTATTTGGAAGCTGACTTTTTGTTTCCCCTTTTGGTCGACAACCAGGGTGGCACCAAAGAGGTTTTTTATCATTTGTACGATCAGGGCGCCCGCCAGCTCTGCTACATTGCAGGCGCTTCGGATTCTTTTGACAATATGGAAAGAGCAGCAGCTTTTTTAAATGAGGCGAAGGAGAATAATTTAACTGTTCAATGTTACAACGGAAACTTCACCGAAGAATCAGGTTATGACATAGCCAGAATGATCATCGAAGCCAGAGATTTGCCAGAGGCTGTATTTTGTGCAAACGACCAAATGGCTATCGGGTTCCTCAAAGCCATGAAGGAAAACAACATAAGGGCTCCCGATGACATTGCAATCGTAGGATTTGATGATATCCAGTTGGCAAAATATGTGCAGCCAACTCTGTCAACGGTCGGAGCATCCCGTATATTATGGGGAAATTGCGCCGCTACCCAGTTGATTGATTTTCTTGAGAATGAAACCCCTTTCCACCCATCACGGATCAGCACCAAGTTGATACCGCGAGAATCGTCTACAAAGAATCCCAATTAAAGGAGCTGGAATAACCTGGACGATATGGATAGATCGAACATCTTACTCAGTGAATTAAAAAAATCGATCGATTTTTTTCTCGATTTCACCAATCTAAACACAGACAGCACTGGTTTTGGTTTAACGGTTGATTCGACCAAGGCTCCGAACGTAGCATCCATCGCTTCGGTGGGGTTCGCCCTGACCGCCTGGGTGATTGCGGCTGAACGCGGCTACATTGGTCAGCAACGGGCCCTAGAAATCACCAAAGGGACTTTTAATACCCTCCTCCATCATGTGAGCCAGCACCGCGGCTTCTTTGCCCATTATCTGCACATGGAAAGCGGTGAAAGATTTAGGAAGTGCGAATATTCAACCATTGATACTGCGCTCTGCTTAAATGGTGTAATTACAGCGGCAGCCTACTTTCAGGATGATGAAATCCGCCAGATGGCGCAGAGATTGCTGGAACGAGTTGACTGGCGCTCGATCATTTTCGAGAAAGACGGCCAAACGCTGTTCCGGATGGCGTACAACCCCGATGAGGCCGGCGATTACGTCAGCGGGCAGCCAGGTTTCATCAGCCAGTGGGATATGGCCGCTGAACAAAAGATGATGTACCTGCAAGCCGCCGGACACATTGAGCCAGTTCTGGCGCGCCGCCTCTACCAAGGTTTTCGTCGCGATGTGGGTCATTTCAATGGCCATNCGATCATCATCAACCCAGGCGGCACCCTTTTTGCGTATCAGTTCAGTGAGGCNTGGCTAGATACAGCCAGCTACCTTGACCCGAATGGCGTGGATTGGTTCGAGAACACCCGGTTGGCCGCNTTGTCAAATCGGCAGTTTTGTTTGGACAACGCCGACCAATATAAGACTTACCACGTTCAAAGTTGGGGNTTAAGCGCGGGAGATAGCCCATGGGGCTACGAAGTTGCAGGGAGCTTGCCTNGTATATATAAGCCACATCACACCGGCACAGTTTCTATTTATGGTGCACTTTCGTGCCTGCCCTATTTGCCCGGCGAAACGCTAGCCCTGATTGAGCATCTCTATCAACACCATCCCCAAACCTGGGGCCGGTACGGCTTTTTTGATGCGTACAACTTATCGGTCGAGCCACCGTGGTACAGCCAATTGTTGTTCGGCATTGATAAAGGTTGTTCCATGCTGATGATTGAAAACTACCTCACCGGATTGGTGTGGCAGGTGTATACCAACAGCGATACCATACAAAACGCCTTGAGCGTCTTGAAGTTTACCAAACGTACAGGTACACAATCATAAAATCCGCAAGTTAATCGGATGAGTGCTTGCAGGTATAGGAATCATTAATAAGGAGATTTACATGACCACTTTCGACGGACTCGGCATGAATCTGAGCAACTTGGCGCGGCTCTCGAACGCACAAACCCGCTCCATCAGCCCCGAAAACTTTACAGGCGAAAAAGGGATGGGAGGTATGGCCACCACCGGTGAAGGGGCCAATGCCGGGCGGGATCTCGGGCCTGGATGGAAGATTTCACCATGTGTCGTGATTAAAGCTGGGACGACGTTTGAGCTGGCAAATATCACCGGCCCAGGTGCAATCCAACAAATATGGATGACTCCCACCGGCGCGTGGCGGTTCAGCATCCTACGCATCTATTGGGATGACCAAGACCATCCATCGGTAGAATGCCCGGTCGGGGACTTTTTTGCGAGCGGGTGGGGAGAATTCGCCCAGCTCACTTCCCTCCCTGTGTGCGTCAACCCAGGTAGTGCATTCAATTCCTACTGGGAAATGCCCTTCCAAAAACGCTGCCGCATCACAATGACCAACATCGCTACCGAAAACATGGCGCTGTTCTATCAAATTAACTACACCTTGACCAATGTTCCCGGAAGACGCGGCCTATTTCCACGCCCAGTTCCGCCGCGTGAACCCACTCCCGTATAAAGATGTGTACACGATCCTGGACGGTGTGCGCGGGCAAGGCCAATTTATCGGTACGTACCTGGCTTGGGGAAGTAATAACGCCGGCTGGTGGGGAGAGGGGGAGATCAAGTTTTTTCTGGACAGCGACGAATTTCCAACCATTTGCGGTACGGGCACGGAGGATTATTTTTGCGGCTCATACGGATTTGAGCACCCAATCAAACGCGGTTACCAGGACTACACCACCCCTTATGCCGGATTTCACCAGATCATCCGCCCGGACGGTCTCTTTAGATCCCAAACCAGGTTCGGGATGTACCGCTGGCACATCACCGACCCGATCCGGTTCCAGCACAAACTCCGCGTCACCATTCAGGCTCTAGGCTGGCGCAGTGGCGGGCGTTATCTGGCGCTTCAGGATGATATTGCCTCCGTAGCCTATTGGTATCAGACTTTACCGACGGAGCGCTTCCCCACCCTGCCTGAGCGAGACGATCTGGAGATCATTTAGAGCATCGCTCATCATTTACGAGCATTCAAGCTGAACACCGCCTACGGTGGAAAGCTTCGCGCACCCACTCGCCCCAAGTCAGGAACGAATACCCTCACGGCACGTAAAGCCCAATGGGTAGGTAGCATCCATCGAACTCACATCGATAAAGGACAAATTAGATGACGTATCCAAACGAATCAAAGCTCAGGCATCTCCTTGAACAACTTCACCTGTACAGCCAACTTCAACATGATTATGGCGCTCCCGGGATTGAGGCTTTGTGGACGAAAGCAGAACAAGCTCTTCAATCCATTCTAAAAGAACTGCAAGCCTTGCCTGCAAATGCTGCCCAAGCTGCCCAGGAGCCGAATGATCTGGCAAGCATTCGCCAATTACGCCCCTATGGACCGCGCCGCTTATGGGACACAATGGATGGCGGAGTATATCGGGATAAACTTGAAGGGGCTTTATTTGGCCGCATAGCCGGCAATATTCTCGGTGCACCGGTGGAAGGTTGTTCGCCTACTTTCATGGAAAACCTCGCCCGTGAGAACCAAGACCACTTTCCACCGGTCGATTACTGGAAATATGTTCCCCAGCCCTTTGAGTTACACAATGAGTACAGTCAGCGCGAGGCTTACACCCGGACAAAGATGAATGGCGTCCCCGTTGACGACGACCTTGTTTACACATTATTAGGTCTTTTCATCGCCGAAGAGCATGGGCCGGACTTTAGCACCGAGGCCGTGGGGCGTGCTTGGTTGAAGTATTTGCCTTTTGCTTATTCAGCCGAAGATATTACCTTGCGAAACCTCAAAGCCGGTATTCCGGCTTTGGAAGCTGCAGACCAGAATAATCCTTTTACTCAATGGATCGGGGCAGATATTCGATCGGATACCTGGGGCTATCTGGCCCCTGGCTTCCCTGAATTGGCTGCCGAAATGGCATACCGCGATGCCTACTTGAGTCATCGGCGGCAAGGGATCTATGGAGAAATGTTCTTTTCGGCCGCAATTGCTGCCGCATTTCAAGTTAAAGACCCCCTCGAGGCAGTTCAAATTGGGCTGACCGAAATTCCTGCCGATTGTCAGTTGGCTCAGCAGGTCCGGTGGGCTATAGATGAAGCGCCCCACATCCAAAACTACCGGCAGGCACGTCAGTTGGTAGAGCAGCGTTTTGAAAACATGGCGACCGTCCATACGATCAATAATGCCTGCCTGACCATCTTCGGGCTCGCCATTGGCAAGACAGATTTCAGCAAGGTTATTGGCGAAACCGTGGCCATGGGGATGGATAATGATTGTACTGCTGCCACCGCGGGGAGTATCGTCGGGGCGATTGTCGGCAAAGACGGAATACCCCCCCATTGGTATCAGAACTTCAACAACAGCATGGACACATATATGATTGGGATGCCCCGGCTTGCCATCACAAATGTTATTGACCGATTTACCGAACAGGCAAAACGGATTTATCGTAGACACACCAGGGTTTAGCCATACCTTGCCCACCGGTAAGTCGCAATCTCAACATCCAAATGCGGAATAACACCCTAAAGTGGGACAACATTCCAATATTGTTCGTAATTTTGAACTTTACGGCCCGCGAAGGAACCTTTTAAATGAGCACCTTTTATGCGAAGAACGGTCAATTTTGGTTGGATGATCAACCACAGTTTATTCAGGCTGGAGAATTTCATTATTTCCGAATCCCGGCTGATCAATGGCCTCATCGCCTGGGTTTATTGAAATCAGCCGGTTTCAATACATTGGCCACCTATATTCCCTGGTTATGGCATCAATTGGATGAAGATGTTTCGGATTTTGATGGTCATAGCCACCCGATGAGAAATTTAGCGGGCTTTCTCGATTTGGCAACTGAAATGGGGTTTTTTATCATTGCCCGGCCTGGNCCTTATATNATGGCAGAAACCATTAACGAAGGCATTCCACCTTGGGTTTTCAATNACTATCCNCAGGTTGCTTTNATCAGNCAGGATCATAAAGTTCAAAATATTGCCAGTTANCTGCATCCAGATTTTTTAAGATGTGCAAGAAAATGGTACCAGGCGGTCTTTAAAGTACTGACNCCTCGCCAGATCACCCNCGGTGGCAAGATCATCATGCTTCAATTGGATAATGAAATGGGGATGCTGCAGTGGGTCAGAAACATNCTGGATACGAACCCAGACACGTTATTCAGGTTTGCGAAGTATTTGGTTAACACCCACGATGGGAATCTTCCTGCTTTATCCTCAGTCGAAAACCCGGCCGGCGTACTAAAAGAAGCCATCGTAAACCCTCAACCGCCACACACTGGAAAAATCGTCGAGCACTACAAACGGTTTTACCGGGATTATCTGCGCGACTACGCTTCTTATTTATTGGAGGAGGCGAAATCAAACGGTTTGGATGTTTTACCGGTCATCAATATCCATGGCTTTGGCAACGGTGGAAAGACATTCCCAATCGGCTTATCGCAGCTAGTGGAAGTAATGCGGATGGATGGGATGATCAGCGCTACAGACGTGTATCCGATGTTCATCGGTGAAGGCAATTTTCACCAATTATTGCTGGTCAATGAAATGACCAAGGCTTTGCAGAATGAACAACAAGCCCTTTTTTCGATAGAATTTCAGGCAGGCGGTAATAATGATTTTAGCGGCGCACAGGCTTCATTGTACGATTTACACAGCCGATTATGCATCTCTTCCGGCATGCGCGCTATAAACCACTATCTGTTTTGCGATGGGGAAAATGACCCAATCCTAAGTCCGGTAAAACGCCATGATTGGGGACATCCAGTTCGTAAAGATGGCACTCTGCGAAAACACTATTTCCGTTACCCAAAACTGTCGAAGGTTTTGCACGCGTATAGCACAGATTTGATTCTGTCTCAACCTCAACCGGTCACGACCATCGGTTTTTTGCTGGACTACTTCATGACAGAAGTAAATAATGTTTTGACCCAAGAAACCACCAATGTCATTACCAGCCAACGGGATGTCATCTTGTTTGACCTGATCGCTCGGGGTTTGTCGTTGACCCACCGGGCATTTAACGCCATTGAACTTAGTTGTAGCGATCATCTGGATCCTTTGCAGATACCTGTTTTATGGGTGATGATGGAAAAACAATGTAATGC
>JGI24111J20145_1000068_pt1 | contig 23988 bp, 20 predicted proteins | sample SubbioR11Jul_8B1_FD_20145 | JGI IMG/M metagenome (IMG submission 20145)
TCAAGAGAAAGCCGACCCCGGCTTTCATCACCTTATTTATTGTATATAAACGATTCGAATTGTCAATTGGGGGATCAGCATGGAAAACATACTTTGGGTTTTAGAAATCGATTAAATCATCCAGTGGTAGAATGGATTCCCCCAAGAATAGATTAGGGTTAGATTAGAAATAGAATTTAATGTTGTATTTGTATACTTTTTGTTATATAGTTTATCGTAGCTTTAAATCAAGTCGTGGCATTTACTAAAATGTAATCGGCGGGCGAGATTTAATTTTCGCTCGTTTGTTTGTATTACCATATTCACCTGGTTGTTAGGGTAAATCCGTCGTCTGGTTTATGGGTAATGACCGACCGTCGATCCAAGGTATTGATTTTTCCCTTAAAAAAGAGTATTCTGATTAGGCAATCGTTCCAGGCTGTGGCAACCAATGCAATCAAATAAGAGCAAAATACAGAAAATACTGAATTATTTCTCACGCAAAAGGAATTTGGCACAACGTATGGATAATCCTATTATTAATGTTGTCGATGAAGAAGATGGAGAATTTCCAGCAGTTGCACGCCTGATAGGGCTTGGACGCCAAAAATCTTATGTAACAATCGATGACATTCTGCACTTCTTTCCAGACGCCGAACAAGACTTGGAACAGCTAGAAGAAGCATTTGCAGCTTTGATGAGCGCAGGTGTGCCCTATATCGAAGACGAGTCCCTGATCCCCGAACCGAGTGAAGAAGAGCTCGCNCTGGATGATGAAGCTGAAGAAGTTGAGGATCCAACCGGTGTGTTGGTTCTTGACGATTTGCAAAACATAGATACCGACGACACAATCGGNCTTTACCTTAAAGAAGTCAGNCGGGTNCCCTTACTNAATGCGGAAGAAGAAGTTGAACTTGCCCAACGGATTGAAAGAGGCCGCCTGGCGCGTGAAGAACTTGCCCGNGGAAATGTGGGTAGCCGTCGGCGCCACGAATTACGTCGTTTGATCGAAGATGGCTGGTCTGCCCGAGAGCATTTGATTACGGCCAACTCTCGCCTTGTGATCAGTGTAGCCAAGAAATATATGGGTCGTGGTGTTCCCTTCCTTGACTTGATCCAAGAAGGCAATATCGGCTTAATCCGTGCAACGAAAAAATTCGACTATCGCCGCGGTCATAAATTCAGCACCTACGCCACCTGGTGGATTCGCCAAGCAGTCACCCGCGCTATCGCCGACCAAGGACGCACGATTCGCGTCCCAGTTCACATGGGTGACCAAATTAACAAACTCCTCCGTATCCAACACCAGTTAACTCAACGGCTAGGCCGTGAACCAACCGTAGAAGAACTGGCGGTTGCATTGGACGTGCCACCGAAAAAAGTAGAGAATATGATCCAGGTCGCTCGTCGCCCGCTTTCGCTGGAAACCCCCACAGACGATGAAGAAGATTCCGTATTGGGGGATTTCATCGAAGACGATGAAGCCCCACCGCCAGACGACACCGCGACTTATAATCTCTTGCGTGAACACCTCGAAGATGTTTTGAATTCACTTCCACCACGAGAAGTACGCATTCTCCAATTGCGTTATGGACTTTTGGATGGTCAGGCTTACACACTTGAAGAAGTCGGTCGCAAAATGGGTGTTACCAGAGAGCGTGTTCGCCAAATCGAAGCACAAGCCCTCAGCCGCCTTCGCCACCCCACCATTCGGCGAAAATTACGCGACTATTTAGGGGAATAAGTCGTTCGATTGCGTAAACCCTGTCTTGGACAACCTTATCTTGTACGGTTGTTTAATATTCGGTATCGATCTTACCAAAAAAACTCCGGAAAATAAGAGGGTAGCGATTTCCTAAGGTAGCAGCTTCGATATGCCTCCAACGAACAGCTCCAAGTTTAAAGAAAAATCTGTTTTTCTATACCCTCCTCGATGTTAAATACTTGCATTCTCGCCAAAGTTGGTGCATACTAAAAGTTGGGAGGAAAATTATGGCGAAGATACCTTTGCGTACTTACAACCGTGAAATCGAAAGGATGATCGACCAAGGGCAATCCAAACAAGCCATCATCCACTGCCGTCATATTCTCAAGTACTACCCAAAACATATTGATACCTACCGGTTGTTGGGGAAAGCCTACCTGGAGATTCAACGTTACGCAGACGCATCCGACGTCCTTCAAAGAGTCCTTTCAACGGTACCCGATGACTTTATTTCGAATATCGGCTTGAGTATCATTCGAGAAGATGAGGTCAATCTTGATGCTGCAATCTGGCATATGGAAAGAGCCTTCGAAGCCCAACCATCCAACAATACGGTAAGAGATGAGCTGCGTCGCTTATATGGTCGTAGAGACGGCGTCGAACCTCCAAAAATCCGTCTTACCCGCGGCGCACTCGTTCGAATGTATGCACGAGGTGAATTGTTCCAACAAGCAATCGCGGAAATCCGAGTTGCTTTGGCCGAAGACCCTCAACGGTTCGATCTAGAGGTTATTTTAGCGCGGATGTATTATCTTTCTGGACAGACGGTCCTTGCCACCGAGGTTTGCAGTCGATTGATCGCTAAACTTCCCTATTCCTTTGAAGCGAATCGAATCCTCGCTGAAATTCTACCCACGACCTCCCGCGCAGAGGATGCGATCAACTGCCAACAACGCATTTATGCGATGGATCCGTATCTTTCGTTTTTACCACCAACTGCATCCTCCAGTGCAGATGTACCCGATGATGCTGTAACCCTCGACCCATTGGATTACGATCTCGTTGAGGAGGAGCTGGATGTGGTTTCTGAATGGACAAAAACCATCGGGGTAGAAATGGGAGAGGACCACGAAGCCCTGCCTGATTGGTTCAAGACAACACAGCCTAAAAAAGACCAGGACCAACCACCCTTAGGACTGGCCGATATAAAAGAGACCGATGAGGATCCAGACATTCAAGAAAAGAGTATCCAAGAGGTGGACAACCTTCTTAGCAATGAAACCAAGGAGGAACCAATTCCAGAATGGATGCGGCAAGCTGGCTGGTCAGCATCCAGTGGTGAGCCTGGAGAGCACGAATCCGAGCTGGTGCTAGCCCTGGAAGAACACGAACAGACCATCGAACCGGCTGAAATCCCTGAATGGTTACGTGCTGAAGCACCAATCACGGTTCGAGATGGAGAAAAATCACCGGACCCAGTGGATTTTAGGATAATTGAAGACCGCATGTCTGACTTAGCCCAAATGGCCGAGATCCAGGAAGAACTTGAACCCAGCGAGCTGGATACATTCTCACCAGAGGGTTCAACAACTTTGGATGAAGTAATCCCGGACTGGTTGGAGGAAACCGACCTGGAAACCTTACAACCACCTGAGGGCAATGCCGAACAGTCCTCTTTAGAATCTATAGAGGAAACACAACCTGTGCGCCCATCTATGACCCCTAAATCTGAGGATTTTAACTCAGCTCAATTGGATATTGACCAGGCCATGTCCTGGCTCGAAACACTGGCTGCCCGCCAGGGTGCAGATTCGGAAACATTACTGACCTCTCCTGAAGAACGTACAGATATCCCCCCGGATTGGATCCAAAATTTAACCACCCAAGAAAACCGGGTGCAGAGCGAGCAAATTCAAACCGAGGGTGAGTCCCCCACAATAACCGATTCATTCGACGAAAAACCAACCCCATTTGAAGATGCTTTGGAACAAGAACCGATCGGAGGACTCGTAGGAGATACTCGAGATTGGTTGTCGGAAATTAGCCCAATGGAAACCAGTGAGGAACTTGCCTCGCTGGAGTTTGAAGAAACAAGCCCATTCCTCGAGGCTGATTTAGAGTTTATCCCAGCATTCGAACCAACCCATACCGATGATCAAAAACCCCAAGAAACCTTACAAGAAGGCAAATTGGAAGGAGAGGAAATTATCCCAGGAGAACACCCCCTCGATTGGTTAGCTGAAACCGATAACGAGACCGAACAACGAGAAGAAGAACTCGAACAACAAACAACCGTTACCCAAGGGATGTCTTTCGATCCCGAAATACCCGAATGGCTTTTTAATGCACAGATAGAAGCAGGTGATGATCTCGATACCTCTCACGAAACAGCCAACGGTTCAATCGAAATGGATCTTCCAGATTGGTTGGATGAAAAGGAACAACCTTCCGAGGAGACCGCACCAACAGGCTTTATAGTTGGAGTGGATGTCCCCGAATGGCTTAAAGAAGAACTCGGCACTCAAGTCGTTGTCAGTCAGCAAACCGAACAAGAAATGGCACCCATCCAGGAAATTACCCATCCATTCGAATCATCTGAGGAAAAAACTCCTACTCCTTCGGAGGTCAGGCAGGAGGACGAAACACCACCTTTTACTGAACCAACCGAGGGATTGGACCCCGACTCAGCATCTTCCTGGCTGGAGGAACCGGTCCACCAGGATACGTTTGAAGAATCGCAATTCGTTCCTGCTGATGAAGGAATGGAATTGCCCCCGGAATGGGTATCCCAGCCATCCGATGCTGCTGAGAGCGAACCAGTGGAGGGAGTTCGCCTTACCACAGAACTTGAATCCGATCCGACTCCCAAACTAATATTTACCGATAAGTATGGAGAACCCTTTCAACCAGATCATTTGAAAATAGGGAATTTGAGGATGGAAGAAGACCTTCCAGAATTAATTAGTCCGCCGGTATTTAGCATGGAAAGAACCCAAGATGCTGAAAAATCTGCGGAAACCCTGGCTGAAGACGCCATCCCCGAATGGTTGGCTGAATTTGATNTTGAGAAAACAGCGGTCGAATCAGTAAAAACCGAAATTTCCGAAGAAATCCCCGAATGGCTTCGTGATTTAGAGAAAGAACAAGCATCACAACCTGAGGTAACCATTGCTTCAGAATGGGTGACTGAATTTGAAAGTCCGACGACCGAAACTGCTGCAGAAAGGCCTACCATTACTCCACCACCCAACCAGGAAGAGCACCTCACCTCGGTTCAAACGCTTAAAACAGCCCAAGCAGCCTTGGAAGCCTACAATGTCGACCGCGCACTGGAGTATTACAATCACTTGGTTCAAAATGGACAACATCTTGAGGATATCATTCACGATCTTCGGGATGCTTTATATCGTTACCCAATTGATATCGGCATTTGGCAATCCTTAGGTGATGCATATATGCGCAGTAACCGTCTCCAAGAAGCATTAGACGCCTACACAAAAGCCGAAGAGTTGTTGCGATAGGTTCATCTCAATTTCATTACCCTGACCATCGGAGGTCATTGTGGAACGTACTCTAGTAATCGTCAAACCCGATGCAGTTCAACGTGGGTTAATAGGGGAAATCATTCTCCGCCTCGAGCGTCGGGGCTTGAAAATGTGTGCGGCAAAATTTCTCCAGGTTGATAATAACCTGGCTGAAAGCCATTATGCGGTTCATTACGGTAAATCATTCTATGAGGGTCTCATCCAATACATTACCTCATCCCCAGTTATGGTTATGGTTTGGGAAGGACCCCAAGCTGTTGCAGCAGTACGGCAGACAATGGGCGCCACTCGCCCCACCGAAGCTGCACCAGGTTCTATCCGCCACGATTTTGGTCTCGAAGTAAGCCGGAATTTGACCCACGCCTCCGACAGCCTGGAAAATGCGGCCGCAGAAATCAATCTTTGGTTTACAATGGATGAATTGGTCGAGTGGGAACGCAGCAACGACCCCTGGATTTTGGGTTAAAATTAATCCCTGGTGATCTTCCTTAAATGATTAAAAAATCCATGAAGTTTTATGCGCAGGGAGACCATCGAAAAATTCGGACAAAAATTCGGAAAATCCTTGACGCTCCTTAAGGAGCATGATAATATTGTGGGTATTATCGGGGGCGTGGTGTAGCGGTTAACATGCGGCCCTGTCAAGGCCGAGACCGCGGGTTCGAATCCCGTCGCTCCCGCTAAAAGAAAAAGTCGCTCACGCGGCTTTTTTCTTTCTGAGCCCGCGGGTTCAGGGTTATTAATATTTTCAGAGGAAAGTAGTATCAACTGCGCCAATTTTATACTACTACCTACAAATGGGTACAACCGATTTTTGGTGGTACACGGACTCCGCTGGTTTTGTTAGCATACCCACGATCTCTTACAAAAATATCGACCAACCTCGGTCCGCAGGTCAATGGCTGAGGTGAGGTTGGCACGACTTTCGAAAACCCAATCGGACAAAAACCTTCAATCCATATTTGCCAGATGGATTTGACCAAAGATTCATTCACCTTAACAGAGCAATATTTTTTATTTACACCTTAATCTCAGAAATGTTAACCATCCAATTCACTCCGAACTTATCGGTACACATCCCAAAAGAATCGCCCCATGGCGCTTTGGTGAGGGGCATCGTCACGGTTCCTCCGTCAGAAAGCCCGTGGAAGTAACCGGATAACTCCTCTTCGTTATCCCCACTCAGTGACACGCTAAAATTGGTTCCTGGGCGATACTCCATCCGGTTAGGAGTGTCGGAAGCCATGAGGGTCATGCCATTTTGGGTTTCCAGAGCGCTGTGCATGATCAGGTCGTCCTCGCTCGGATACTCCGAACCATTAAATTCCTTGAAAGTGTTCAGGGAAAGTTTACCGCCAAATATAGAATTGTAAAAATTCATCGCTTCACGCGTGTTATTCCTGAAGCTGATGTATGGATTCAATTTCGTTTGCATGTTTTCTCCTAAAAATTGTTGTTACCCAAAATTATCTATCTATTATTTTGGCTCAAGAACCGTTGCCCAGGTCTTAAAACCTCTTCAACAATTCAGCCAGTTGATCGGCACATTGGCCCCACCCCTGGTGAAACCCCATCTGCTCGTGGCGCTCGCGGTCAGCCACACTCCAGTGTAGGACTCGCGCGGTGTACTCCGTTTTACCGCCTGCATCTTCAAAGGTGAGAACCACCGTTATGAAAGGCTCCTGAGATGGTACCCAGGCTTGGGTGTAGGCATCGGTGAAAACCAGGCGCTCATTTGGGACGACTTCTAGATACACACCACTACTAGGATAATCCACCCCTTCCGGGCTGCGCATGGTGATCCGGTTGGCTCCGCCCGGGCGAACGTTAAGTTCCGCATGTGGAGTGGTCCATGGTAAGGGAGCGAACCACTGTCTGAGCAATTCTGGTTCGGTCCAGGCGCGAAACACTTTATTGGGTAGCGCCTCGAACACGCGCCGCAGGACAAGTTCTCGGTCGGCGATATCATCGCTGAAGCTTGTACTCATCAGCAACCTCCTGTTTGTTTTATTATTCCCAACCCAGGTTGTTCAATTGAACAACCTGGGCGGTGCCTTAGTTGAATTGTACTTTATTAGGACTTTTTTTGTACTATTTAACTGTATTGAAGGTCGTCCCCATACAACGTTTTGTACCTTTCGCTCCTTCCAAAAAAAAATTGCCAAAGAGGCCATTTTTTTATTCACTGCCCGCACGATCCATCGATCGCTCCTTGGGATGTTCACCAGTTCTTTGTGATATAAAACACAAATAATGACTTCTGTCCATGACTTTCGTCACTGTATCCTATTGTTATACGTTGTTATTATTTATATGTAATAAAAATTTATAACATTCTATAACATGATGAATGATTTACTCACAACTCGCCAGGTTCAGGAAATTTTAAAAGTGGAGCGGATAACCATTTACCGCATGCTGCAAGATGGGCGACTCAAGGGAGTCAAAATCGGTCAACAATGGCGATTCCCCTTCCAGGAAATCGAACGATTGCTCGGAAACAAGGTAATGCCAAGCACAATGTCTTCCACTGGCAACATTCCAAATTTCCCCACCCATTGTGTTCAAACCATCCAAGACCTTTTTTCTTCGGTAGCTCAAATCAGCGCGGTCGTTTTGGATATGCAAGGAGGAATGTTGACCCGCATGAGTCGTCCGTGTCATTTATATACCCTTCTTGCTTCCACCGCCCATGGACTACAAGCCAGTAGATCCTCTTTCATGAGTTTTGCTAAAGAAAATCTAAACGGGAAAACCTTTTTCACCTGTTTTGCCGGTCTACAATACATTGGCGCACCCATCTATGACAAGGGGATTCAAACCGGTATATTCCTGGTTGGTCATTTTTATTGGCAAACACCCGACCTCCACGAAGAAAGGTTGCGCTTAAGCCGTCTGGCTGCTTCCTGTGGTTTAAATATTGAACATCTTCAATTAGCAGCCCACGAGATCACGGTTATAGAGCCACAACAACATGCCATCGTGGAAAACTGGCCATACCAGGCATCCCTGGCGGTTCAAAGTATTTTACAAGAACGGGTTACCTTTGTTGAACGATTTCGACAGATAGCCAGTTTGACGAATATTACCTGAAGAAAGAAACGTTCTTAGAGCAATCCATATGAAAGAATTACTGATTTTAGGTGCAGGCTCTGCTGGTACCATGGTTGCTAACCGAATGATCCGCTTGCTGGATCTTAAAAAGTGGCACATCACCATCGTCGATCAAAATCCGGTTCATTATTACCAGGCAGGCTTTTTGTTCATTCCCTTCGGAATTTACAATAAAAATGATGTGATAAAACCTCGGAAGAACCTTATCCCATCCCCCATTAAATACCTCCAATCGGCTGTTGAATTGATCGAGCCAAATAACAACAAGGTTCGCCTGGCAGATAACACGGTTTTGACCTATGATTTTCTTGTCATCGCCACCGGAACGGATATTTATCCTGATGAAACCCCCGGCCTGGCTGAAAACGAGTGGGGCAAATCAATCCACACCTTCTATTCACACCAGGGAGCTGCCGTTTTAGCCGAAAAATTACGGGGGTGGAAGGGCGGCCGTCTGGTTGTGAATGTGGTCGAAAATCCGATAAAATGCCCGGTTGCTCCGTTAGAATTCATCATGCTCGCCGATTGGTTCTTTCACAAGCGTGGAATCCGTGATCGCGTAGAATTGATCTATGCCACCCCATTACCCGGCGCCTTCACCAAACCCATTGCCTCAAAAATGCTGGGTAATTTACTGACAAAAAAGGGAATAGCTGTCGAACCCGAATTCCTGATCGAGCGGGTCGATCCGGATGCTAAAAAAATCGTCTCCTACGATGAGCGCGAAGTGGATTATGACCTTCTCGTAAGTGTCCCCCTTAATAAAGGTTCCGAAGTGGTTGGGAAATCTGGTTTGGGCGATGAATTAAATTATTCACCAGTCAATCCGCACACGTTTCTCTCGGATCTTTTCGATAATATTTTCGTATTGGGTGATGCCTCGAATGCGCCTACCTCTAAAGCTGGATCGGTGGCCCACTTCGCAATTGATTTATTCGGGGAAAACTTCATCCGCTACACCGAAGGCCAGGAATTGCTGCCAAACTTCGACGGGCATGCCAATTGTTTTGTCGAATCCGGTTTCGGTAAAGGCATGCTCATTGATTTCAATTACACTCAAGAACCTCTGCCAGGCCGCTATCCTCTACCCGGAATTGGGCCATTCCCATTACTTGAAGAATCTAAAATTAACCATTGGGGTAAGCTGATGTTCCGCTGGATGTATTGGAACATCCTAATGAAAGGCCTGGAGTTGCCACTCCCGCCCACAATGAGTATGGCTGGTAAATGGACTGTCACTGCTCCTCCAACTCGTTCACCTTTTGGATCCTGAGGAAGACCTAAACCATTTGGGTGATCAAATCGTACTCATAAACACACGATCAAGGCCATGACTCTGCCAGAGATGAGGAAATTCGTGCGTGACACTTTTTATGCTCAAAGGTGATTTAAAAAACACAGTCAACATAATGAAGAACGGCTTAATCATTTATTTCATCCAATAATTTCAGGAGGTAAGAATGGCTACTCGATCAATTTGTGGCAAAGAGGTCCAGGTCAATGATGAAGGATTCATGACCAACCCGGCTGAATGGGATATAGATATCGCTTTGGAACTGGCAAAGGAAGAGGGTATCGATAAGCTAACGGAGGCTCATTGGAAAGTTATCCATTTCTGCCGCCAGGCAGGCTCAGCGACCGGCAAAGCTCCCACCCTCAGGCAAATCACAACTGGATCTGGTTTATCTACAAAAGAGTTATTCACTTTATTTCCCAAAGGTCCCGCCAAAAAGGTTTCACGGATATCTGGCTTAGGAAAACCTGAAGGCTGCGTCTAACCCAGTTTCAAATTCGCTCACAAGGAGAATATTCAATGGCCGAAAATCGGAAAATCGTTTTTATTTGCTCAAAAGGTAATTTGGATATGGCTTATCCCGCATTGGTCATGGGGTGGGCAGCATTAGGGAACGGGATTGATGTAACCATTTTTTTCACCTTTTGGGGGTTGGATCTCATTAACAAACACCGGGTTGACCATTTGGAGATTGCTCCGGTCGCCAACACCAGCATGAAAATGAGCATGATGGGCATTCCCGGGAACCTGGGCATCCCCAACTTGTTGGGTGTATTACCAGGCATGACCGCCCTGTCAACCAAACTTATGAATGATAAAATGAAAGCGCTCGAGGTACCACCAATACGCGAATACCTTCAAATGCTGGTGGATGCTGGGGCAGAATTGTATGCCTGCAAAATGTCGGTTGATATGATGGCCTTGAAGAAAGAGGATTTCGTCGAAGGTGTTATCGATATCGTTACAGCCGCAGATTTTATAGACATGACAGCTAATTCTCAAATCATCTTTATCTAGAAATTAGACTCAAGGTCACTGGAAATTTCATCATTAGCAAACCTGAACCCGCCAAGTCCTTATTAATCCGATTCCCAGCCAGGCAACGCCTGGTTGGATATCTGCTGATTTTTACTGCCATCTTCGGTTGGGTGTTAAACATAGGGTGGACAGCAGGTTTGTGGTATATCCGCCCAGTTTTGCGTACCTCTATTCTAAATACAGTAGATACAATATCCGTATCCTTGGATGCAAGCCAAGAAATCCTGAAAGTAGTGGATAGTTCCATCGTCCAAGCCGATTCCAGCCTCACCGATTTAATCGGTATGCTTTCAGAGGTTTCCTTGGTACTAGAATCAACCACAGGTTTAATGCTGAATGTGTCCGACATTCTTGTTGACGATCTTGCTCCAGTCATTAATGGAACCATTCAGGGGTTGCGGGGATTGGAAAAGACCACCCTCCTGGTTGACAATACTCTTTTATTGGTTTCATCGATACCCTTCTTTGGTGGAGAACGTTATCGCCCAACCACGCCACTCAATCAGAGTATCTCTCAAATATCCAAAGACCTGGCGGAAATGCCAGTGTCTATTCGCCAAATCAGCGTTCAACTCGATAACACATCCGAGGGTCTTCATCCCATACTGGAAACTCTTAATCAATTATCGGCAGATTTATCCGTTGTCCAATCCAACCTTGAAAGTGCAAGTTTTGATATATCCGAGTATCAATTGGTGATCTCAGAGGCCCAAACCCGTATTTATGCGTTTCAAGATGCATTTCCGGTCTATTTGGACGGCGTATATATCGGGATAACCTTAATGGCTGTTTGGATAGTCCTTGCTCAAATTGGGTTATTTACCCAGGGGTTGGAAAAATTACGTAGTTAATCGGTCAGGGCCGGATGTGCCCCTGACCGTGGATTACCCATTTATAAGTAGTCAATTCTCGTAAACCCATTGGACCTCGGGCATGCAGCCGTTGGGTAGAAATAGCTACTTCAGCCCCTAAACCTAGCTGGCCACCATCGGTAAAGCGGGTACTGGCATTTACATATACGGCAGCCGAATCCACCAACGCGGTAAATTTTTCTGCAGCGTCCAGCTGATTGGTTAAGATACCATCCGAATGTCCGGTACTATGTTCTGCAATGTGTTCGATAGCTTCATCGATCGTATCGACCACTTTTACCCCCAATACTAAAGATAGCCATTCGGTATCAAAATCCTTCTCACCNGCTAGTGTGACAGAGGGNTTGACATTCTCNCCATAAATTTGAAGCGCNGGTCCATCCATTCGGAAGCTGACACCATCCTTCTTTAGCCAATCCACCAGGGTGGGTATAAAAGCATGGCTGATTCGGGTGTGAACGAGGACGGTATCCAATGCGTTACACACGCTGGGTCGTTGTGTCTTAGCATTGTGAATAATTTTTAATGCCTTCTCCAGGTCGGCACTTTCGTCAACAAATAAATGGCAGATTCCTATTCCGCCCACAATGACCGGAATAAGACTGTTTTCTTTGCAGAATCGATGTAAGCTCGCCCCACCGCGCGGAATAACCAGGTCAATCGTCTCATGCATTTTTAATAACCCAAGAACATGCTGGCGGTCGGGTTCGTTGATAAACAAAACAGCGTCCGATGGCAATTTCACCATTTCAAGCGTCGTTTGAATCACCTTCACCAGTTCGCCATTGGAATGGATCGTTTCTGACCCCCCCCGTAGAATAACCACATTTCCGGATTTTACTGCCAAAGCGCTAATATCAACGGTTACATTTGGGCGCGATTCATAGATCACTGCTAAAACACCCACAGGGACGCGCTGTTTGTATACCTTCAAGCCGTTCGCAAGGCTGACGTTGTCGAATATTTCTCCAATTGGGTCAACCAGATCAGCCACTCGTGAAAGATCCCTGGCGATCGCAGCCAGCCTTTCCGGTGTAAGTAATAGCCGGTCGATCATCGCTTCAGACAATCCAACTGCATGGGCTGCGCTGATATCCAAACCGTTGGCAGCTATAATCCTTTCTTGCTGGATTTCCAGATTTTTAGCCAATAAATGTAAAAAATCATTTTTTTGTTGGGTCGATGATAAGGCTAATCTTCGTGCCGCCAATTTGGCTTTTTTGCCTAAAGCGAGTAAATCTACCATAGGGTTACCTCGAGTTTTCTATCATCACAAGATTGTTTCGATGAATGACTTCGTCGCCATATGTATAACCCAGAATTCCTTCAATCTCTTCGGAATGTTGGCCGGCAACCTGCCCCAAATCTCGGGCTGAATAATTGGACAACCCGACAGCTATGGTAAGGCCGTTGTTGGAAACAACTTTGATAGGATCACCCCGATCAAAATTTCCATGGCTACCAACAACTCCCACTGGTAACAAACTGCCTCCTTTTTTCAAGGCTAATTCGGCACCCACATCGATCGCCACCTCGCCTGAAGTTAACCCAGCCGCCAGGATATATCGTTTTCTTGCCTCAAGTTGGTCAACCACCGGGGTAAACCACGTCCCCAAGGCTTCATTTTTTGCTATACGCAAAATATTGTCGGCATCATCACCAGAGGCGATTACAACCGTCGTCCCGCCACGTCTTGCCATATCTGCTGCTTGAAGTTTAGTGAACATACCCCCTGTCCCGATACCACTCCTTGTCCCACCGGCTGCCATCCATATCTCTTTGGAAATATCCGGAGTGTCGATCCTTTTCAATAAACGTGCATCAGGATTGTGTCGTGGATCGCCGCTATACAAGCCATCCTGATCAGTTAACAAAATCAACAGATCAGCCTCAATGAGGTTTGCTACATGAGCCGAGAGGTTGTCATTATCGCCAAATTTTATTTCCTCGGTGGCAACAGTATCGTTTTCGTTGATGATAGGAACAACTTTTTGACTTAATAAGGCATCCAATGTATTGCGGGCATTCAAAAACCGCCTTCGGTCAACCAAATCTGCTCGAGTCAGTAAGACTTGTGCGACATTAACATTATAAATTCCAAAAAACTGCTCATAGATTGCCATTAAGCGGGGTTGGCCGATTGCAGCCAGCATTTGTTTAGCTGGAATGAATTTGGGTAACTCCGGAAATCCTAACAATTCACGCCCGGCAGCGATCGCCCCGGAAGATACCACCACCACCTGGCTGGTAGCCTGCCTTAGCGTGCATATCGTTCGAACCAGGTCGATCATCCGCGCCGGTGCAATCCTTTTCGTTCCGGCAGTTAAGGTTGTACTCCCAATTTTTATGACAATGCGGCGAAATTGCATCAACCACTTCCTAATACGTAGGTATTTTTAAAATTTCCATATTTTTATTTAGTGTTGGGTTTTCCCTTGCCCAACGATTCGCCACCACGGAATACCTCCAAAATTGTCACCGGCTGGTGGTATAAACAAATAATCGGACCCCCGTAATTCATTATTAATTCCCGATTTGATTCACCCTGGTTAATCTGCCTGTTTTGTCAGCACCATTTCTTCCAGCATCTTCGTTGTTAATGACTTTGGCCGCTCGATTGGCTTCCCTAATGCCCTGGCCCATACGGCATGACAGGTTAGGCCTAAAATACGGCTGACACCGAACAACACCGTATAAAAATCGATCTCCTCAACTCCATAATGATACTGTAAACAACCGTTTATGGCATCCACATTGGGCAGNGGGTTTTTNATCTTACTGTTCTCACCCAAAACACNCGGNGCGATCTCGTACACCNTTTTTACCAGTTGGAAAAGGTGATCATTTGGGAGGAATTTTTNGCCAAACTCCAATTGGGCAGTAAAGCGAGGATCGGTTACACGGAGTACGGCATGACCATACCCGGGGATTAACCCTCCCCGCAAAAGCTGGGCACGGATATAGGATTCTAATTCCTCTTGCGTTGGTAGGCGTTTAAAATGGTCGTAGACCTGGATCAGCCATCCGATACATTCCTGGTTAGCTAACCCATGGAGCGGTCCTGCCAAACCGTTCATCCCCGCCGCACAAGACAAATACACATCCGATAACGCTGAACTAACCAAATGAGATGTGTGTGCGCTGACATTAGCACCTTCATGGTCCGAATGTAAGACAAAATACAGGCGCATCAATTCCATATATTGATCGTCGTCGCCTTTCCCGATCATTCGGGCAAAATTGGCGCTCCAATCCAATAAAGGATCCGCCATTTCTACTTTTCCATTTTTGTATTTATGGCAATAAATATAAGCTGCGATCTCGGGTAGGCGGGCTGTCAAATTGAGACTGTCCTCCAAATAGTATTCCCAATACCGGGCCTTAGGTACACTCTCCGAGTAAGCTTTGACAAATAACGATTCTGTCTGCATTGCCAGGATAGCCTGGGAGAATAGAGTCATCGGGTGGGTTTCGACCGGCATTTGCCGGATTACAGCGAAAACATGTTCAGGGATTCGGCTTCGCTCCTTCCACTCCGCTTCAATCGCTTCAGCTTCTGCTTGAGTTGGGAGGCACCCGATCAATAACAGAAAATATAACCCACCTGCTAGCGGCATTTGCGACCCTTTAGCTTTGGGCAGCAACCTTAAAACCTCTGGAATCGTATACCCGCGTAAGCGGATTCCTTCGTGCGGGTCGACGTAAGATATATCGCTGATGCTGATTTGTACCCCGCGAATACCGCTTAATACTTGATCAATGGTTACTAACCCCACAATGAAGTCATTATAATTTTNACGCAGATGTTGGATGCGTTCATGCCACCCTGGGATCTGATCTGCAATTCGGTCTTTGAGGAACATACGTTTTACTCCTGTTGGCTTCAATAGGATAGTTGTCCACTATGGTTTTAGGATCCTGTCCCAATGCCCGGTCAACCACCACTCCTCTTTCGCAAGCTTCCGGCACCAGTAAATGTCAGAGATCAACCGGATGGTAAGCTAAAGTAGAATTTACATAATCATGGGATTTTAAAATACCCTTCCATTTCTATTACAACCAGACTGACCCCATTCTTGCCAGCCAGGCGGAAATATATTTTTTATTTCCAACATTAGGATCAGTTGATTAATTCCGGTCTGAATGATGGTACCTGTTTTCGATGAGTTTCACAAAACCTGAAAGAACGATGGTCATACTAAGGTACAGAACTGCAAGGGTGATATAGGTTTCTTGATATTGAAAAGATCTACCGGCATACAGCTTGGCGATCTGAGTTATATCTCGAACTGCCAGCACCGAAACCAAGGAAGAATCCTTCAGCATAGAAACAAAATCATTCCCCAAAGCCGGAAGGACATTCCGGATAGCCTGTGGAAGGATTACATACCGCATCGCCTGCCAATAATTCAGTCCTTGAGCTCTTGCCGCCTCCATTTGGCCTTTACTAACCGATTGAATCCCGGCTCGAAAGATTTCAGCCAGAAAGCACCGTAAGTGATCGATAAAGCCAGTATTGCTCGGGTGATCATGGGTACTGAATTGTTTTCTAGTTTCAAAAATTGTATGCCACCTCCGCTTAATCCTGAGGCCACCAGCCAATCGATCATCGCATTTAACCCTAGGATGGCAGCCGGTACACCCACAAATGCAATAAAAAAAATTAACACCAACATTGGAATTCCACGGATCAGTTCAACATACAGGGTAGCAATATTCTTGATGGCGATATTTTTTGAAATCCTTCCCATCCCCGTCAATAATCCAAAAATCAAGGCGATACCAAATGAAATTAACGTGATCTGAATAGTGACGGATAACCCAGCCCGAATGAATGTAAACGAATTTTGGTAATTTGCGCTCGTTAAAATCATCCCACCTGTGGCAAGAAAGATCAGAATGACTCCACCTACCCACCAGGGAAAATTTATAATGGTCGAACGTACCCGTTTTGACTCGATCCGTAACGCCAAGGAAGGATTAATAGGATGAACTAATTCTTTCAAGGTCATTTTCATATCCTCTGAAAATCTCCCAACTGCCGGTGATATTTCCGGCAGCTAGGAGAAATTCCATACCCATAAAGAACGCTATTGAATATCTTCTTCCGAAAGTGCAAAGGAAGGGCTGAAAAACTTTTCGTTGAGCGCAGCCAAAGTGCCATCTGCAATCATGGATTGCAAAGCAAGATTTACAGGTTCAACCAACGGGCTTCCCTTTGGATAGATAAAACCTAACTCATCGCTCGAAATCGACGGGCCTATCATGTCCAATTGGTCTGCGTTCTCGCCCTGATAACCCAAACCCACCATTTCGTCGAGGATGACAGCATCCACATCGCCTGCGATGAGAGCCTGGATTGCAAATGGAAATTGCTCAAAGGCTTTGATTCTCACCTCATCCAGATACTGAACTGCGGTTTCATAATTCGTAGTGGCTACTTGCGTTCCCATGACCAATGAAGGGTCCATTGCAAATTCTTCGATGCTGGCGAATCGATTCTCGCCTTTACGCACCAACAACCGCTGTTGAATTTGAATATACCCCTCTGAAAAATCTACAATTTTCTGCCTTTCCTCAGTAATGGTTATTCCACTAGCCCCAACATCAAATTGACCGTTACTGACAGCCTGGATCAACCCATCCCAAGAAGCTTCGACAAATACAGGGGTACAATGCAAGCGGGTACAAATCTCAGCCCAGGTATCGTAATCCCACCCGCCAGGCTCACCAGTGGCCAACTCAATGTAATTAAAAGGCAAGTATGCGTTTTCAACCGCAATCCGAACCTCGCGGCATTCCAGGTCAACAATAGCCGTTTCTGCCTCTCCCAGGCATCCTTCAACGTTTTGAGGTTCAGGTTGAGACGGACCTACCGGTTGTTGTGGGGTACCGGCACACGCGCTGATGAGGATTACCGCCGACATAAATATTACCGAAATTGTGAAATAATGTTTTTTGTTCATTTTAATCTCCTCCGAAAAAAGTTATGAATTAAAAGTTCAATGGGGATCAAATTTCATTAAAATACCTCCTATCGATCTTCACTAGTTTATTTAGAGAAACAACAAAGCCCTCCTTTTTCAAGGGAGGGCTCAGGTTCAATAGTAGTGAAAATCCGTTTTAACCCAGGCGCAAGCTACCGCTCCCTGTTAGGAAAGGCAAAGAATTGCGGGTTACGCTTAGCGCGGGGGGTCAATAACATGAGTAGTTTATAGCACGATCAAATCCACTTGTCAATGATTTTTTTTGTTTTTATCTTTGACTTTTTTTATCNTTTTTGATCTTTTTTTATCGTCGTATTATATAAATGGTTGTTTATTTACTAAAATCGATCTTGAAGTGGAAAAATGTTAAGTATATAATCCTAATTGTCTGATTTTTGCATTAATATTGGAGTTCATAATGAGTGAACCGGTATTTTCTTCATCGATCACAGTCAATGGTCGTGAGTACGTAATTTTTCCAGTAAAAAGCGCTCCTGGAGCCAGCCTCGAAAAACTTACCCGGCTGCCATTTTCGATCAGGATATTGCTCGAAGGGGTTATTCGCAATTATGGTTCAGGAAAAGCTGCATTAGAAAATATTCAACAACTTTTAGATTGGAGCCCTCAAGATTCAAACCGGCCCACAATACCCGTTTTCCCTGGTCGGGTTGTGTTGCAAGATTTTACGGGGATTCCGGTGGTTAACGACCTGGCAGCCATGCGCTCGGCTATAGCCCGCCTCGGCGGTAATCCTGTGGTCATTAACCCCACAGTTCAGGTGGATTTGGTCATCGACCATTCGATTCAGGTTGATTATGCCGGTATCCCGGATGCTTATCAGAGAAATGCAAAAATTGAATTTGAACGGAACAAGGAGCGTTACGAGTTTTTGCATTGGGCGCAAAAAGCCTTTAGCAACTTCAGGGTTGTGCCCCCTGCCTCTGGCATCGTCCACCAGGTAAACCTTGAATATCTTGCCACGGTTGTTTTAACCAAGGAAAGCGATGGAAAAACATTCGTATATCCGGATACGTTGGTCGGCACCGACTCGCATACGACCATGATCAACGGTTTAGGGGTTGTCGGATGGGGCGTTGGAGGAATTGAAGCTATTGCTGCCATGTTAGGAGAACCGATTGAAATCGTCGAACCGGATGTGCTGGGTATGCGATTAACCGGCAAGCTCGCCAATGGTGTGACACCTACCGATCTTGCACTTACGATTATTCAAATGCTGCGCAATGAAGGTGTGGTAGATAAATTTGTCGAGTTCTTTGGTCCTGGGTTAAACTCCCTGTCGCTTTCCGATCGGGCGATGATCGCAAATATGACCCCTGAAAGTGGGGCTACAATGCTTTATTTCCCAGTTGACCAGCAAACTTTGGATTATTTACGGCTTTCCAACCGCCCTGCCGAACTGGTTCAGTTGGTTGAAACTTATTTTAAAACCCAATCGTTTTTCAGAGATGGCTCTGCTGTAGATCCGATCTATACTTCAGTCCTCGAGGTTGACCTTGGAGCAATCGAACCTAGTTTGGCTGGTCCAAAACGCCCACAAGACCGGGTTCCTTTAACCCAAGTCAAAAATTCTTTACAGACTGCCCTTTCTGCACCTCGTACTGAAAATGGGTTCGGAATCCCCGTTGAGGAATTAAATAAGCGGGTCGATATTCAGATCAATGGTATAAGGTCCGAGTTAACCCATGGATCAGTCGTTATAGCGGCGATTACATCTTGTACGAACACCTCCAACCCCTTTGTAATGCTCAGTGCTGGCTTATTGGCCAAAAAAGCGGTCGAGAAGGGGTTGAAAAAGAAACCTTATGTTAAAACATCGCTTGCCCCCGGTTCCAAAGTTGTAACCGATTACCTCAAAAGCGCAGGAGTAATGGGGTCGCTTGAGGCTTTAGGGTTTAATCTGGTAGGGTACGGTTGTACAACTTGCATTGGCAATTCAGGGCCTTTACCGGAGAATATCGTCCAGGCGGTCAAATCCAATCACCTTGTTGTTGCCTCTGTCCTTTCGGGAAACCGCAATTTTGAAGGACGAATCAGTCCCCATACACGCGCCAATTACCTTGCCTCACCGCCGTTGGTCGTTGCTTATGCTCTAGCCGGAACGTTGGATATAGACTTGGTCAATGAACCGCTTGGTTGTGGATCCGGCGGACAGCCTGTATTTTTACGAGATATTTGGCCCACAGGCGATGAAATTCAAGCTGCGATTGCTGCTCATATCAGGCCTGATATGTTCGAACAAGGGTATGGGTCCATATTTACCATGAGTGAGTACTGGAATCAAATCCAAAGCGGCGATAATCTACTCTATACCTGGGTGGATGGATCCACCTACCTTCAAGAACCGCCCTTCTTTACCTTGGATCAAAACAATATTGCGACCGACCTACAAGGCGCAAGGGTTCTAGCATGGCTGGGTGATTCTGTCACTACCGATCATATTTCTCCAGCAGGGAATATCCCGGCTTCCTCACCCGCGGGTCAATTTCTCATTTCCCGAGGAATCAACCCTTCCGATTTCAACTCTTATGGTTCCAGGCGCGGTAACGACCAGGTGATGACCCGCGGGACGTTTGCAAATATCCGCCTCAAAAATCTTCTCGTAACGGGGGTTGAGGGTGGGTTTACCAAACACTTCCCCAGCAACGAGCAGCTCACCATTTTTGATGCAGCCCAACGATATCGTGGAGAAAAAACACCCCTGATCATTTTAGCTGGCAAAGAATACGGAACTGGGTCTAGTCGTGATTGGGCTGCTAAAGGCGTTTTGCAGCTCGGAGTTAAAGCAGTTATCGCCGAGTCTTACGAAAGAATTCACCGCTCCAACCTGGCTGGCATGGGGATTCTTCCACTTCAGTTCGAACCTGGTCAAAATCCATCAACACTAGGTTTAAGCGGAGAAGAAACCTTCAATATCGAAAACATACGCGCAAACCTCACCAGTAGAGCTAAACTTCCGATTAGTGCTGAAAGCGCAGATGGCACCCGGATCAACTTTACAACTCATTTGCGCTTGGATACCGCTAATGAAATCACTTATTACCTTAAGGGTGGTATCATGAACACGATCTTATTTAACCTTCAATCTAAGAATCAATAAATACGGCTCCTAAGTGAATTTAGTTATCATACGGAGATAGACATGCCCAATTTATGGGGAGGGCGATTTTCAATACCCACCGACCAGCTTGTATCCCTCTTAAACAATTCTATTCCGTTCGATTGGCGCCTAGCGCCGTATGATATTCGGGGATCCACAGCCTGGGCAAGGTCACTGCAAAAAGCAGGGATACTATCCGAAGAGGAAGCTAGGCGCATCGTCGGTGGACTTACATCGATCCAAAATGAAGTATCCGAGAATACTTTTAATATCAGCCCCCAGGACGAGGACGTTCACTCTGCAATCGAACGCCGACTGGGTGAAATGATCGGACCTCTGGCCGGGAAATTACACACCGGACGCAGTCGCAACGACCAGGTGATGGCCGATTTTAACCTTTGGATGAAAGATTCGATTAATCTACTTGCCCAATATCTAAAGGGATTACAAAACAGCCTTTTAAATCGAGCAAAACGAGATCACAATGTTATCCTTCCTGGCTATACGCATTTTCAAAGGGCGCAGCCTGTCTTACTTTCTCATTGGTGGTTATCGCATTTTTGGCCTTTGGAACGAGATCTTCTAAATCTTGCTCATTCTTACCGGTTAGCAGATGTTCTCCCACTTGGCTCTGGTGCTCTTGCTGGTACCCCTTTCGCCATCGACCGCCTTGCATTAGCAAAAGATCTCGATTTTTCTACGATCTCCCTCAATAGTATCGATGCTGTTGCGAACCGAGATGCGGCCATTTCGTTTTTATTCTTTTGTACTGCTAACTCGATCCATCTTTCTCGCCTTGCCGAAGCGCTAATATTGTTTTCCACTGCCGAGTTCGGTTTCATCGAACTTTCCGATGCCTATTCAACCGGCTCATCTCTCATGCCTCAAAAGAAGAACCCCGACCCACTTGAATTAATTCGCGCAAAATCTGGTCCGATGTTAGGGAGACTGACAGGTCTTTTCGCTGTCCTAAAAGGATTGCCATCTGCATACGACAAGGATTTGCAGGAAGACAAACCGGCGGTATTTGGAGCGGCGGATACGGTTTCAGTCTTATTGCCCGTTATGACCGGTATTTTGGATACTTTAACGGTTAATTCAACCAGGATGCGAATGGCGATCGATCCCGCAATGCTCGCAACCGAATTAGCCGATTATCTGGTTATCAAAGGGGTTCCCTTTAGAGAAGCCCACCATGTGGTTGGCCAAATCGTTGCCTATTCCATTTCGATCGATCAACCAATCGATACGTTTTCCCTTGAGCAGTTCAAAAAATTTCACCCATCCATCACCCAGGATGTAGCAACAGTTTTTGATCCGCGCACAGCCATTGAGAAAAGGAGCCTGATCGGAGGTACATCTCCTGATTCGATCACCCACCAAATCCGTCTAGCCGAAGATGCCCTCAGTGAAGCATTCATCCCCTCCTATACCACACACATCATTGATTTTGAACTTTAGAAAAATTATAAAAAAGTAATTAAAACTTTTTTCTTGACAGCCCATTTATTCCATGCTAGGATAATTTAAGAATAGGTCTGGCCACCGTCACTTTTCCAATACAGGATACGCCTTCATCCGGTCATCAACTGATCGTTGATATACAATCCAGTGGTCACAACCCATTTTGAGTGCGAGGGTTGGGTTTTTTGTGTTATTAACAAAAATCTATACCGCCACCCCAATTCCCAAAAATAGTTATTGGTTTTTAGGAGAGACTAGATGGATGACAACTTAGTTCCAAAGTCCTTGGAGGTAGTTTCACCTCCCAAAGTAGAAAACCCGTTTACACCGATTGATTTGGATCTCGATCCTGAAACCGTTGAAATTTTGTTGGATGATAGAATTTCGACGGGCGGTTAATCTTTTGAGATCCCGTTTTCATAATAAAAATAATTAATCCGATCATTAATTATAAAATTGACAGGAAGTGATATATAGTTGACCTCTGGCATTCCCTAATTTTGATCTGAAAAACACCCCGGTGAAGACCTTTTATTTTATCCTTATTTTTCTATACCTCCTTACAATTGGATGCGCACCTCCCCCGCCGATCCCAATCACACCTTCCCTGGTAATTGAGCAGACGCCATCCATTACCCCCACCCGATTCCCTACTCAAGTCACACCTACATCCACACCCCTCCCTACGCTAACACCAACCTCAGCAATTCGGGTAACCCCTACCCGCACGATCACCCCTACCAGCCAAACAGATCTTTGCCGGCTTCCGCCCGATGACTATACCATCCTCGTCGTAAATGGAGTCTTGCTTAACCGGCGTACGTATGCAATGCTAGAACACGCAGCTGAGATTTATACTGGCGAAATTGATATTACCAATGATGCAATCACCCAGGGATCTTATACGAATGCGGTTTCTGCCAGTTTTGGTACCCATTCTGGCGGAGGTGCAGTCGATCTTTCGGTCATGCGGGCTGGCACTTTCACCATTCTTTGGGAGGAGATTCCGCCCCTTATCCGTGCTTTACGCCTGGCCGGTTTTGCTGCCTGGTTGCGCGACTTGGATGAACTATTTCCCGGTTCACCCATTCACATTCATGCCATCGCTATCGGTGACCGTCATCTTTCCCCCGCAGCCCGAAAGCAGCTCATCGGTCCTTACGGCTATTTTCATTCTCTATCTGGGTTGCCTCCCAACTTTGGTGGACCAAGCCCCGATCGCTTTGGTGGACCGGTATTGTGCCAATGGATGGTGGATATGGGTTATTCAGACTTACGCCCAACCCCAACCCCTTATGAGGACACCTGGACACTTACTGAAAAAACATCCAGCATGGTATCGAGATACTAAATATTTTCCTTCGCCCGGGACGCACGAATCGCAAGCTCAATAAACAAAGCTGCCGTCCAACCGTAGATTGGAGCATTGGTTAGTTGGCGTTTTTCGTCATCGCTAGAACCCCGCTCTCCAAAATTTTCGCTGAGTACCGCCAAAGTTCTTTTGCATAAAGAATCAGCGATTTCAGGGTAACCGGATCGATCCAAACCTTCCATTAGTAAATAATTAATGCTCACCCAACTTGGTCCGCGCCAAAGGGGTGGATGTGCCTGACCGTTGTCTTTTAACCCAACCGTCGGAAGAGGGTAATTCGTCCAAAAACCATTGGGATCGCTTAGGTGATATACCAGCTTTTGCGAAATTTCTGGCTCTAGTTTGCCTGTAAGCAATGGAAACAAGCTAAATGGAGTTGGAACACATATGGACCGGCCTTGTTGGTGCGCCCAGAATAAACCAGCCTGGCCATCCCACAATTGTTTTTTCATCAATTCCAACATTTCGTTCGCACGCTTTTGCCAGAGGGTTGCCTCAGA
>JGI24111J20145_1000069_pt1 | contig 23941 bp, 19 predicted proteins | sample SubbioR11Jul_8B1_FD_20145 | JGI IMG/M metagenome (IMG submission 20145)
CAAATTATTTCCTTGCGAACAGAAGTTCCACGGCAGGTGCAATCGATGGGTTCCCCGGTAAGCCGGCTGATGAGTCTCTTTATTGGAGTGACCGCTTTCATCGCTTTGGGTATCTTCTTTGTCCCTTCCGCGAATATCGAATTGACACCCCAGCGCGAAGTTCAGAATCTGGTCGTACCAGTATGGGCAAGTCCCGAAATACCAGGCGTGTTACCTTCTGGAGGGCTGCCGGCCGAGGAGATCGTTGTCGTCGTTGATAGCCAGTTAAGTATGCCTGCCAGTGAACGGATCACCTTCCCCGATCAAAGCGCAACCGGAACAGTGCTATTAACGAATTTAACCGAGCAGACGCAAATCATTCCGGTTGGGACTGTTTTTCGGGCGATCGGGGAAGCTGGACAGCAGATTGAGTCGGTCGATGCCGCCGAGATCCCCGCAGGCGTAGGACAGCAGGTTGAAGTGGGCGTGCAGGCTCGAATTCCAGGAATCCAGGGAAATATACCATCCGGGGGAATTCAGGCCATTGAAGGCTTGATTGGACTCTCGGTTATGGTCACTAACCCTGAACCTTTGCACGGTGGAAGCGAGCGTTACGGTCGAGCAGGCAGCGAAAAAGATTATACCGTCCTATATGAGCAATTATTAGCCATAATGAAAAATCAGGCTCTCGAAGAATTGGAGCTCTTGGCTGGAAGCGATTCATTCCTCATCCGTGACTCTCTGTCCGTTCGTGAGGTGGTCCGGGAGGAACGCAGCCCTGCGGTGGGGATAGCGACTGATTTGGTTACAATGGAGCTGAGAGTAGCTTTTTCCGTATTTACGGTGGAATGGGCGAATTTGAAAACCGTTGGTCTGACGGCTTTGGACACGAACCTCATGGAAGGGTGGGTTGCTGAACCCGATTCTTATACTTTGGAAATTGCGACCGAGCCGGTAATTGAGCCGGGAAACCCAGTGTATTTGGAAGTAACCGCATCACGAACGATTAAATCCAGAGTTGAAACCGGATTGGTAACCGGCATGGTAAAAGGCCTCGAGCGTAATCAGGCACAGCAGAAGTTGCAGGAAGACTTAGAATTGGCAGCAGCGCCGAGGATTGCCATAAGCCCTGCCTGGTGGGGACGTCTACCCTTTATACCTTTCCGAATTGCTGTAATCGAAAAATGATCAAAGATAAAGGTAGAATTTTGGCAATAGATCCAGGCGAACGGCGGATTGGGTTGGCGGTTAGTGACCCAAGCGGGACAATTGCCACCCCGCTAAGGGTTATCAAGCACATTTCTCGGATGGTGGATGCGGCAATCATTGTGCAAACTGCCCATGAATTAGACGTTAATTTGATCATCGTCGGGCAGGCGTTGGATTCAAACGGCCAGCCAGGACCAATGGCGCGCCGGGCTGCCCGATTGGCAGAAGTTATTCAACTGCAGACCGCGATTGCGGTTAGCCTGTGGGATGAAAGCGGCAGCACAGAAAGTGCTCGATCGGTACGAGTTGAAATGGGTATTCGGCGAAAAAAACGGGGCGGCCATCAGGATGAACTGGCGGCGGCCATTATTTTACAATCCTATCTAGACTCCAATCGTTAAAAAAACCATCCAACAACGTTCACATTCATTGCAAAGGGTGAATCGGCATGTCAAGACGGAAAAAATCACTATTCTCAGCAAGCTGTCTATTGGTATTTTTGCTCTTCTGCCTTAGCCTGGCAGGGTTGGCATGGGTCGTTAACCAGGTACCCATACTCGCGGAGCAAGAATTCGGTACACCTGGACTGCGTTTGACTCCGGTAGATCGGGTGGTTTATTCCGCCCGGTTGCTGCTCGCAAGAGATTCCTTGCTAAAACCGGTCGATCCTGGCGGGGAACCGGTCCGATTTTCAGTTGGGCTGGGTGAGTCGGCTAATTCGATCTTTCACCGTCTGGAAACGGAGGGATTGATTCACAACGCAGCGAATTTCCGAAACTTTATGATTTATGCTGGTCTGGACACCGGTATCCAGGCAGGTGAGTACGAATTAAACCCTGGCTGGTCTGGGGTGCAGATTGGCCGCCGCCTTCAGGATGCCACTCCCTCCGAAGTATTATTTGTCATTTTGGCTGGCTGGCGGGCAGAAGAAATTGCCGCGGCATTACCCTCCTCAGGGTTATCGGTGACGCCGGCTGAGTTTTTACACGCTGTCCGTAACCCTTCACCCTCCTGGCTACCGCAAGGTTTGACCCTTTCTGACAGCCTGGAGGGGTTTCTGTTTCCGGGTGAATACCGGTTAAAACGCAACTCTAGTGTTGAGGATCTAATCAAAGCTTTTGTGGGACGTTTTGATGAACAAGTCACCAACGAGTTACGGAATGGGTTTGAGGCACAGGGGGTAAGCTTATCGGAAGCGGTAATTTTGGCATCGATTGTGCAGCGGGAGGGTGTGGTGGTCGAAGAACGGCCGATGATTGCGTCGGTATTTCTTAACCGGCTGGCAATTGGAATGAGACTAGATGCAGACCCGACTGTGCAATATGCGATTGGTTATAACGAGAACCAAAAAACATGGTGGACCAATCCCCTTAGCCGGGCCGACCTGGCGATTGATTCACGATTTAATACCTATTTGTATGCCGGATTCCCGCCAGGTCCGATATGTAATCCGAGTTTATCGGCCTTGATGGCGGTAGCATTTCCGGATCAATCTCCCTATTATTTTTTTCGGGCGCGGTGTGACGGTTCGGGATTGCACCTGTTTGCGGTGTCCTATGAAGAACATCTGCAAAACGCTTGTCCATGATCGAGGAGGAGACAATGGCGATACTTGGGATCGATATCGGTGGATCAGGGATCAAAGGAGCATTAGTGGAGGTAGAAACTGGCAATCTGGCCGGTGATCGCCACCGGTTATTGACGCCAGAGGGCGGAAAACCTGAAGATGTTGCAAAGATGGTGAAGACCCTGGTTGAATCTTTTAACTATAAAGGGGTAATTGGATGTGGTTTCCCAGCGGTGGTTCTTCAAGGGGTTGCAAAATCAGCCGCCAATATATCATCGGATTGGGTGGGTACCGATGTTAATAAATTGCTCGGTGATGCGTCCGGATGCCCGGTCTTTACCCTTAATGATGCAGATGCGGCCGGAATTGCTGAAATGGAGTTTGGGGTTGGCCGGGATATTCAAAAGGGAGTGGTTTTATTACTTACCCTGGGTACCGGAATTGGGACGGTATTGTTCAGCGATCGGCAGTTGGTGCCGAATATGGAGTTTGGCCATTTGAAGATCCGTGGAAAGGATGCTGAACTTCGCGCCTCCGATGCAATCCGCCAGCAAAAGCATTTTCATTGGAAAAAATATGCCAAACGCTTACAGGAATATCTCGATGAAATGGAAAAACTCTTTTCACCAGATATCATTGTGATTGGCGGGGGTTTAAGTAAAAAGTTTGCCCTCTTTGCCCCTTACATAAAAGTGCACTCGAAAATATTGCCCGCCCAGTTGCTAAACCAGGCGGGTATTGTTGGGGCTGCTGTATATGCCAGTCGGCAGGGTTTTTGAGCGATTATCCTCCCCCTCCACCACCGCCGAACAAACCGCCTTCCGTAAATTTGCGCATATCACTGAACAAAACCATAATCTCTGTTTCGGAGAGGAGATTTCCGCTTTCTTTGTGTTTCAGGGTACCATCGCGGGCTTTTTCGAGGGCGATCTCTTGAATGGTCAAGTCGCGAGCAAGGGCTTCCTTAACCAAGGCAGCCCCAACCTGATAGCCGATGATTGGATTAAGGGCGGTCACGACGATGGTGTTACGGGATAACCAGCCTTCAGCTTTAGACTGGTTGGCATGAATGCCAACCACACACCGGTCATTAAAGGCATCTATCGCACCCATCATTACCTGCATCATTTCGAACAGGTCGTGGGCAATTATTGGCATCATCACATTCAATTCGAGCTGACCAGCCTGAGAGGCAAGGCAAACCGCCGTATCCAATCCGATGGTGTGAAACATAGCCATATTAAGCATTTCCGCCAGGACCGGGTTGACTTTTCCGGGCATAATGGATGAACCGGGCTGCACAGGGGGCAGGCGGATTTCGTCGAGACCGGTTGCTGGCCCAGATGAAAGTAAGCGTAAGTCATTGGCGATACGGGTTAATGTGATTGCCAATGTGCGCAGCGTGCCCGAAAAGTCAGCCATATCAGCCATCGATTGCATCGATTCAAAAAGATCATCGGAAGGGTAGAGCTTTAGCCCTGAAACCTTGGAAAGCACCTTGATCATCCGCTGGTGATATTCAGGGTGAGCATTTAGGCCGGTACCGGTGGCTGTGCCGCCAATACCCAACCGGCGAAGTCCTTCGGCAGCGTGGAATATTCGTTCCGAATCGCGTTCTAACGCCCGCGCATAGGCACCAAATTCCTGTCCAAGGCGAATAGGGACCGCATCCTGTAAATGGGTTCGGCCAGATTTTACAATTCCATCAAATTCAATGGCTTTATTCTTGAACGACTCGACCAAGCGTTGGATAGAAAAAAGGAGATCGTTGAGACGCCAAAGACAACCAAGGCGAATTGCGGTAGGGATCGTATCGTTGGTCGATTGTGACATATTGACATGATCGTTAGGATGAACCTTGTATTCGCCTATCTCGCCGCCCAGGATCAGGGTTGCGCGATTAGCAATCACCTCATTCAAATTCATATTGTGACTGGTTCCCGCCCCCGCCTGGAAAGGGTCGACAACAAAATGATCGATCCAATTTCCAGCCATAATCTCTTCTGTTGCCTGAATGATTGCATTGGCCCGGGCTGCTTCCAAAATCCCTAAATCGAGGTGGACTTCAGCGGCGGCACGTTTAATTAGCGCCATTGACCAGACAAAAGCTCGATAGGGCCGTTTGCCAGAAATGGGAAAATTTAATACCGCTCGTTGAGTTTGGGCTCCATAGAGAGCATTAGCGGGTACTTCAATCTCCCCCAATGAATCATATTCTTTTCGGAAAGACTTTTCTATCGGAGACAATTTCCACCTCCAATGTCTGGATTCTTGAAAATAAAAGAGGAAGTCATTCGACCTCCTCTTTGGAAAGGATATCCATTAATCGGCGGTGGTGTATCCTGGCCCGCTCGAAAAATACTCATAATTTTTGGGAATATCCGGGGTCAAGTCAATCACTTCACCTGCTTTGAGGGTACGGACAGCCTCGAGGTGGACAGGTTTACCATCATGATTGCGGCCGTCATATACTTCGGCAAAGCCTGGTGTGCCGACTGGCATGGAAAGTTTCTCTCCTCCGCGGGCTGTGAAGGCGGATGGCACTTCATCTTCTGGAAAAATGGCCGCATATGGGCATTCTGGAACACACGCACCGCAATCGATGCAGGTATCCGGGTCGATGTAGAACCAAGGGTAGAGATCTTCGGGTTTACCGGGAACAATACATTCAACCGGACATACGGTCACACATCCACCATCCCGCACACACAAACTTGTAATAATATGGGTCATCGGATCCTCCAATTTTAGCGAGTTAAAAGATGGTTATTCGATCCTGAGTATTGTAACCTGAAAAGTTCACTTAACGGTGCAATGTACAATTGATTAGGTGTGATTTTCCGAGTCGTGTTGATCAACAGTCTCAAAGGCAGGACTAATGCCGGAAGCGGTCTGATATAATTCCGATCAGTTTTTGGAAGTTTTTCAAGGGCTGGCAGCCGTAGTTGGGTACAGTCAGAACCTCCTTCTATCGCATCCATATCCCAATTCTTATGTTTTTTGATCTATTTTAGAGTCGTGAATTATCAAAATTTTAGCCACGTGGAGCGGGTTTGTCAAGCATATGACCCAAAATGATAAGGCGACGATCTTATTGGCGATCGGGATTGCTTCTGTCTCGACGGCAGCAATTTTCATCCGCTTTGCGCAAAATGAAGCCCCCTCGCTGGTCATTGCTGCCTACCGGCTTGGTCTGGCAACCCTTATCTTGGCCCCATTCTGTCTTCGGCGTTCCCTCGAAGAGTTGCAGAGGTTAACAACCCGGGCGCGAATATCCATTTTTGTAGCAGGATTGTTGCTCGCGTTGCATTTTGCTGCCTGGATTAGTTCCCTGGAATTGACCACCGTGGCCAGTTCGGTTGTGATTGTCACGACCACGCCTTTGTGGGTTGCGCTTCTATCACCTCTGGTGTTGGCCGAACGCCTTAGACCGGGTGTCTGGGGTGGGCTTGGTCTGGCAATGGGCGGAGGTATTTTAGTCGGTCTTAGCCAATCTTGCGATTTTTCGTTGACCGGTATAACCTGTAACGGTTTGAACGGTTTTGGTGGAGGGGAGATTCTGTTTGGGAATTTTTTGGCTTTATTTGCAGCCTGGGCTTCAGCGGGATACATGGTAGCAGGCCGGTGGGTGCGTCCATTTCTATCGCTTTCGACCTATATTTTTTTGGTGTATGGAATTGCAGCTCTGTTGTTATTGACCGCTGTGTTGATAAGCGGAAATTCACTTTTTGGCTATTCGATCTCAACCTTTAGCTTTTTCGTTTTACTGGCCTTAATTCCCCAATTGTTAGGTCATACCGCCTTCAATTGGGCGTTGCGTTTTGTTCCAGCGACTTTTGTGGCATTGGCTTTACTCGGCGAACCCATTGGTACGACTTTATTGGCGGTAATTTTTTTGGGTGAATCTCCCAGGCTGGGTGAAATTACCGGAGGGGTGATCATCCTGGGGGGGATATATCTGGCGACGAAAACCAAAGGCGACTGAATGGCTGGCTGTGGGAAGTTAATAATTTGAATTGAGAAGATTAAATCTTGCCATAAACGAAAAGACAAGGGTTTTTCACCAGGGTTATAAAAATTGTGGGTTCAGGAATCGATCTGGTAATCGATAGTTTCTATTTTTTTGGTTGTCTGTTCGATATCCGACCGTGAATAAAGGTAATTGGCTTCCTTGAGGCGATTGAGCACCTGAGGATTTAGCGCGTCGGGGTGCATCCGCCAAGTCCAATTACCACTGGCACGGCCCGGTAGATTCATGCGTGCCTCGTTACCAAGGCCGAGGACATCCTGCATTGGCGTGAGTGTAAAAACTGCAACCGACGACCACACAGCCCGGATCATGTCCCAAGAAATGTCATCGCCCGGGCGGGCCAGGTATCGGCGGATAAAATCCCGTTCTTCTTCTGGAGCGGTCTCATACCATCCAAAGGCGGTGTCGTTGTCATGCGTGCCGGTATAGGCGACACAATTCAATTCATAGTTGTGAGGTAAGAAGGGGTCGGTAGGATTGGTGCTAAAAGCAAATTGAAAGACTTTCATTCCGGGTAGGTCATACGAAAGCCTTAATTCCACAACATCGGGGGTGATGACACCCAGATCTTCGGCGATGACCGGCAGATCACCCAGAGCAGCCTGAATATGATTGAATAGATCTACACCTGGTCCTTTTACCCAACGGCCTATTTCAGCGGTTGGCATTCGGGCTGGAACTTCCCAATAGCCGGAAAAACCACGAAAATGATCTAAGCGAACGATATCCACCATTTTCAAGGTGGCTTTCATCCGTTGGATCCACCAGGAATACCCCTGCATTTTATGTTGTTCCCATTTGTAAAGTGGGTTGCCCCAAAGCTGGCCGGTGGGAGAAAAATAATCGGGAGGAACCCCAGCAACGACCGTTGGTTTGCCTTGTTGATCAAGATAAAACAATTCGCGATGCGCCCAGGCATCAGCGCTGTCGTAGGCCACGAAAATGGGGATATCCCCAATGATCTGGATATTCTTTTGGTTGGAGTACTCTTTCAGGCTTAGCCACTGGCGAAAAAAAAGAAATTGCCTATAGGTATGCCGCTCGATCCGATTTGGTTCGTTTTTCATAAAGGCGCGAATTGCGGCAGGTTTACGTTGCCGCAGCGCCTCGGGCCAGTTTTCCCAGCCAACACCTCCATACGACTCTTTAATAGCCATAAAGAGGGCGAAATCCTCCAACCAGAAGGATTGCTCCTGAATAAAAGCTTCATATTCCTGGAGCAGGGCGGAATTCTTCGATTCTTTGAAATGTTTAAACGCTCGGTCTAGAATTTTTTGTTTCCACTCGATGGCGGTGCCGTAATCGATACGGTTGGTCGGAAACTTAGGACGATCGGATAAATCGAAACGAGTGAGCATGCCGTCATCCAGCAGTAATACCGGGCTGACCAAATATGGATTGCCGGCCAAAGCGGAAAAACATTGGTACGGAGAATCGCCATAACCAGTCGGTCCGAGAGGCAATATTTGCCATAATTTACACCCAGAATCCTTAAGGAAATTTACCCATCGATAAGCTTCTGGCCCCAAGTCGCCGATTCCATCCGGCCCTGGCAGGCTGGTGGGATGAAGGATAATTCCCGATGCGCGGCTAAATTTCATAGGGTAATCTCCGGGTTTGGATATATTCACCAAATTTGACTTCCTGGGTGGGGTAGTCCGATAATACCACATCACTGCCGATCATTCCACCAGGATGGAGGATTAAACCAGCGGGGACTTCGGAGTTGCGCCCGATCATGGCTATGGACAGATGCCCAGGGAAGATACCACCGATTTTGCAATCCTCAGATACTTTGATGCGTTTGTCAAGAACAGCCCGGATGACTTGACTATTGTGTGCGATGTGGGTATCGGTAAGGATAATCGACTCCTCGATATTTGCGCCAGCTCGGATGATTACGCCTGGGGATAAGACCGAGGAAACAACACGCGCGCCGGACTCAATTTTACATCCATGGCAGATCATACTATCCTCCACAATGGCTCCTTTTTGAATAAGCGCTGGAGGACGTTCCTCAGTACGGGTATGGATTGTCCAATTCGGATTGTATAGATCCAACACCGGTGGAGATGCCAGGAGGTCCATGTGGGCTTGCCAAAACGATTGGACGGCTCCAACGTCCATCCAGTAACCAGCATAAGGGAATGCGAAAACACGGTGTCCGGAGGATATCAGGTTGGGGAGAATATTTCGACCAAAATCATGCAGAGAATCCTGGCGTAAGTGGTCCTCCCATAACGCATCGTTAAGGATGGGGAGATTGAACAAATAAATTCCCATATTGGCTAAGGTGGAGGGGGGGTGCTCGGGTTTTTCTATAAATGAATGGATGCGCATATCATCATGGATGCCGACGATCCCGAAGCGGGAAGCATCCTCCATTGAGACATTCTTGACAGCTACAGTTACATCGGCCTGGTTTTCCAAGTGAAAGCGGATCATGGGGGTGTAATCCATAGAATAAACATGATCGCCGGATAAAATCAGGAGGACTTCTGGATTACCGTGCTTGATGAAAGTAAAATTTTGTTGAACCGCATCGCCTGTCCCAACAAACCAGTTCGAGCCGCGCGCCCTGTAAGGGGTTAAGATACGAACCCCACCCGAGAAGTCGCGGTTGAGGTCCCAAGGCCCGCCGGCACCGATGTGTTGAATGAGGGAATGGGGTCGATATTGGGCAACCAACATGATATCGAAAATTCCGGAATTAACACAATTGGATAGTGGGAAATCGATGATTCGGTATTTCCCGGCAAAGGGTACGGCTGGTTTGGTGCGTTTTGAGGTCAGAACACCCAACCGGGTGCCTTCACCACCGGCGAGAATAAGGGCGCGTATTTTCATTGGTTTTTCTCCAACATTCGGGTGTAGATGTGCGCGTACTCCAATGCTGATTTTTCCCATGAAAAGTCCTGGCGCATCGCACGATATTGAATTTCTTGCCAGATTGTTTGATCGGCAAATAGGTAGAGGGCGCGTTCCAATGATGTTGTGAATGCTTCGGGGGTGGGTTCGTGGAAAAGGAACCCGGTTGAGGATGCATAATTGGGATCGTCTCGGATGGTATTCTTCAAACCACCTGTGGCGCGGGCTAAGGGTAGGCACCCATAACGCATGGCAATCATTTGAGCCAGGCCGCACGGCTCATAGCGTGAAGGCATCAGTAAAATATCCCCACTCGCGTACATCTGTCGGGCGATGCGTCCATCGAAACGAATGATAGCGCGGACCCGGTCCGGGTATTCGGCTTCCAGGCTTCGGCATGCACTTTCTAAGAGTGGGTCGCCTGTGCCAAGGATGACGACTTGCCATTCCAACCCAGCCGAAAGGCGCAATCCATCAATGGCAATATCAATCCCTTTTTGCTGGTCAAGCCGGTTGATCATCACCAATAGGGGGATTTCAGGATTGACGGTAAGACCGACCTCTTCCTGGAAGTTGGTTTTATTTACAACACGCAGATCGAGGCTATCGATCGTGTACCGGGCGGTTATGGCCGAATCGGTAGCAGGATCCCAGGCATCTTGATCTAACCCATTGAGGATACCCGTGATCGATTCGCTACGGGTTTTTAGAAAATCCTGCAAACCGCAGCCAAACTCGGGGGTTAAAATTTCTTCAGCATAACCGGGTGAAACCGCAACGATTTGGTCGGCAGAAAGTAAACCAAGTGGCAGTGGGAAAAGAGTTGCCCATTTGGGTAACCGTTTATCCCGCGACCGCGGTAATCCGTATTTAATTAACGCTTCTTCGGCATCTTTGCCCATAAATGGCAGGTTGTGGATGGTAAGGAGGGTGCGAATTTTCTTCGCGATGAGGGGATCTGGTTTACGTAATGCCAAACCATAGATGGCAGTGGCGGTATGCCAATCATTCGCATGGACGATATGAGGACGCCAATCCATAGTATGGATCAATTCCAACACGGCAAGCGAAAAAAAGATGTACTTTTCACCATCCTGAAGGGGATTGTTGCTGTATACCGACATATCGGGTAGGATCGGCGGTCCTTCGATCAGGTAAACCGGCAAGCCGTTCACTTCAGTGATAAAAGCTTTAGCCGGCAGCGGTTCTCCTGGGTGATCAACCATAAAAGATGCAACGAAGCGGGGTTCACGAATCTGGCGATTGATCTCATCGTGGAAAGGTAGAATGAGGCGGACATCCAATTTGGCACCTTTCCAGTTGGGTGCTCCAAGCTTACGCAAGGTCACCGGTAGTGAACCGGCTACATCCCCCAGCCCGCCGACCTTAACCAAAGGTGCTGCCTCTGCTGCCATAAAGAGGACGTTGATTGTAGAGGGTTTTTTTACAGCCGGCACAATTATGCTCCTTCTTTTATCCTTCGGTTCCGGTTTCTTTCAGGCTTTGATAAGCCCAATATAATCCTGTGAGATGGTTGCTTCGGGCGATTCACCGATTTGTTTAATTAATTCAACAACAAGTTGAGACTTCAATTCAGCATCTTTTTGGCTCCAGGTACGGCTTTTGATTTCGAGGAAATATCCGAGGTCTGGTTTGTTCATCGTGTCCAGGTTAATAAAAAATTCGGTATCCTTGAATTTAACCAGGTAGCGCAGGCGGTCTTTTTCAATCTCGATCTCTTGAGTGGGTTTGAAGTACTCACGGTAAAACCGTAAACTTTGATTGGCAGAAGCCAAAAACCGACTGCGGGAGAGCAGGACTTTCTTTGGATAGGAGTGTTCACGAGAGGGACCGATCAGAGTTAACCGGGTACGGACATTGGTAATAACACCTTGTTTGGAAACGGAATGGTCCTCTCGGTATCGAAGATGCGATTCTTCGGGAGCATCGAATCCAAAATATACATCATACTGGCGGTAATGGCGGGTGCGGATTATTTGAATTTCCGGGTTGATTAAAGCTGTAAGCACGATTTGGGGGTCTTTAACGGGAACTTTGGCTTGTACTTCAAAACTTTCTTCCTCTTCGGTTCTTTCACCTAAAGCCAACAATTTGGAGAGGAGTGATTTTTCTCGTTTGATCAAGAAGGTATCAATTTTTATCGCGTATTCGCCAGCAGCTTTCAGGAGTTCTCCTTCTTGCACGGTGAGAAGTTGTTGATTACGCATCAACCACCGGCCATGGACCATTACATCGGTCACATCGGTAGCTTTAGTTGCATAAACTACCTGTGCGTAAGTACTGTTGGGGTCGTGATGAAATCGGGGTGAATTGTGGACCGGTGAAATGTCTATGAGGATCAAATCGGCACTTTTCCCAACTTCAAGGGAACCGGTCACATCCCCTAGATGCATGGCACGGGCACCGAGGATGGTGGCCATCGCCAGAGTCTGACGGGCAGGTAGAGCCGTTGGATCTCCACTAGCCCCTTTGGCAAGAAAAGAAGCCAGGCGTAATTCCTCAAACATATCTAGATCGTTGTTGGAGGCGGGACCATCGGTGCCAATCCCCACATTCAGCCCTATTTCGAGCATCCGCTTAATGGGTGCTATTCCTGAGGCAAGTTTCAGATTCGAGGATGGGTTATGGGCTACCCCGGTATTGTAGTGTTCAAATGTGCGAATTTCACCTTCATCAATATGGACACAATGAGCAGCGAGGACTTTTGCATCGAGGAGATTGAGTTTTTTGATATAAGGTACCACCGGCATATTTTGGTCACGGCGCATGTTTTCCACTTCTTGGGCTGTTTCGGCAATATGGATGTGGAGGGGAACATCGAACTCGATAGCCAATTTGGCGCAGGCGCGTAGAATTTCATCTGTGCATGTGTAAGGTGCGTGAGGTGCAATCGAAGGCACAATAAGTGGATGACCTTTCCAACGTTGGATGTATTCGCGCGCGTAAGCTAAAGACTCTTCATAAGAAGTAGCATCTGGGGTAGGGAATTTGAGAACCGTCTGAGAACATACCGCCCGCATACCGACCTCGGCAGTGGCTTTGGCAACATCCTCTTCAAAGTAATACATGTCTGCAAAACAGGTTATACCGTTTCGGATCATCTCGGCACAAGCAATTTTTGTACCCAGGCGGACAAAATCTGGAGAGACAAACTCCCTTTCAACCGGCATCATGTAACCGAGCAGCCAAACATCCAGGCGCAGATCGTCGGCAAGGCCGCGTAATAAGGTCATCGGTACGTGGGTATGGGCGTTAATAAGGCCAGGCATGATGATTTTTCCACCGCAATCGATGATCTCCTCGGCGGTGTATCGGTTGAGAAGGTCGGATTCATTCCCTGTGGCCACGATCGAATGGTCGCGGATCGCAACAACACCGGGTTCATACCTATTAAATTGTTCATCCATCGTCAAGACAATGGCGTTTTTTAGGAGGATCGAGACGGTTTCCATAATAATTTAAAACTCCGTACTTGTGGTCAAGGTATATTTCGGCGGATAAAATCTAAAGAAGTATTGACAGCCCAGGTTGCTCCATTTGCGGGCGGGCCGCCGTAGGATCGATCAATCGCGAAAGTTCCATTTGGGGTCATTAAGGATAATGACAGGTTTTGTTGGACCTGTCCGGGGAAAAAAGCGGCAGCAAGGGAAACATTTGCACGACTCTTTAAGCGATGTTTTTTGGCCAAAGGTTCATTTTCATCCTGATCGCAAAGATGGCCTATCGAGAGGGTTTGTTCCGGGGGGAGTCCGGCGTGGATCAGGCGTTTTGATAGCGCACCATCCAAGCCACACTCCAGGATAGATAATCGCCAGTTATAAGTGGCCAGGCGTTCCAATGTCACATGTTCTAGCGTTTCGTTCTGAACTCCAAAAATTGCCGGCCCTACTCGGCGTCGAATATCGGCGACTAAAACAGCGATCATTTGGTCTGCTTGCTCAGGGGAGTTAGCCTTAGCCGTAACACGGATATCAATGATACCCGGATGAGCAGATAATCCGACGGTTGGGTTATTTAATGTTTCGAGGTCTTCGATCCATTCATCTACCTGGGATTCACCGACCCCGGCAGTTCGGAGAAGATACGTTTTTATGATTTCGTTTAATTGAAACTTATTGCGTAGAAAGGGAATGACACTAATCTGTAAAATGTTTACCATTTCAAGTGGAACACCTGGTAAACTGACGATCAGATTGGATCCGGTATCGAAAAAAAATGCCGGTGCTGTCCCAACTGAGTTTTCGATTACAACTGCCCCCGTAGGAATGTACGCCTGGCGGCGGTTGTTCGCGGTAGGTTGGCGACCAAAACGCTGAAAACGGTTCTCGATTTGTTCCCATAATTCCGGGCGATATTCGAGTTCTACATTGACAGCGTGGGCAATTGCCTTGCGAGTAGGATCATCGATGGTTGGACCAAGTCCGCCGGTTGTGAGTATAATTTGCGAACGGGTCATTGCTTCACGAATCGATTGGGATATCCGTTCATAATTATCGCCGACGATCGTTGTCCGATAAAGATCGATGCCAAGATCGCGAAAAACACGCGCGAGGTAGGCTGTATTGGTATCCTGGATCTCACCCAGGAGTAGTTCGGTTCCAATCGCGATGATTTCTCCGGACGGCACGGGTAACCCTCACATCGTGATGACACTTAACAAAATCGCTTTCTCTTAAAAGTGTAGCACAAATATCGATCGTCACGGTCATTGAGAATCAATTCTGAATCGAACATTCAGGTAGAATTAGGAAAAAAATTGCAGCTCGTGAAAGGTGATCAGCGATGCCCTCCAATAAACAACGCTTAGGTAAATGGGGAGAAAATGTGGCCGCCTCTTATTTATCTGTACGCGGATTTGAGATCGTGGCCCGAAATGTGCGAACCCCCTATGGCGAAATCGACCTGGTTGTAAAAAATTGGGTTGGGCTGGTGTTTGTAGAGGTAAAAACTCGATCATCGGATGCTTTTGGCCAGCCCGAGCAAGCGATCCATTCCAAAAAACGCGAACATATGCTGCAATCGGCAGAATATTACCTTCAGGAATTAAAGGATTACCCTGGGGCTTGGCGAATCGACGTCATCGCTGTGCGTGGTGAGCCGGATCAAATCAACCCGGAAGTGATGTGGTTTGAAAATGCATTGGCCTGACCTGAACGCGCCTTTAGTGGTCATTCTAGGACCAACGGCAGTCGGAAAAACCGACATTTCTTTACACCTGGCTGAGGCTTATCGCGGTGAAATTGTTTCCGCGGATTCCAGGCTTTTTTACCGTGGAATGGATATTGGTACTGCTAAGCCAACCTTTGCGGATCGCGGGCGAGTGCCGCACCACTTGATCGATGTCGTGGATGTAGATCAGACTTGGAGTTTAGCAATGTTCAAGCAGGCGGCTGAACAAGCAATTGCTGACATCCTGGTGCGAGAAAACCTTCCTTTTTTGGTCGGTGGTACCGGTCAGTATATCTATGCGCTGCTACAGGACTGGAAAATTCCGTTGCAACAACCCAATCCTCGTTTGAGAGAAATATTAAGTAAATGGGCGGTTGAAATCGGGGTTCATCAATTACATGCTTATTTGCGAAAGATTGATCCGCTCGCAGCCGAGCAGATCGATGCCACCAATGTGCGGCGGACAATTCGCGCGCTGGAAGTCATTTTCCATACCGGGCGTTTATTCTCATCTCAACGGTTGCAGGGTAAGCCACGCTATTCTGTTCTAAAAATTGGACTGCGGCGTCCTCGTAAGGAATTGTACGCTCGTATTGATGCCCGGATTGATGCCATGCTAGAAGCCGGTTTGGTTTCAGAGGTGCAAGGGTTACTTGCGAGAGGCTACCCAGATGACTTGCCGGCTTTTTCAGCGATTGGGTACCGGGAGATCATCGCCTATCTTAAGGGAAAGGTAAGCCTGGAGGAAGCGGTGGTTCAGATAAAAAGATATACCCGCCAATTTGTCCGGCGGCAATCCAACTGGTTCAAAGAAACTGACCCAAGTATTCATTGGTTTTGGATGAATGACCAAACGATAAACGACATCCGTGGTTTGATTTCAAGCGGTGGAAACTTCGAACCGGTTCATGGTTCATAAGGATTAAGATGAATACAAGACCCTGGCTGAAGAATTATGATCGGGATGTTCCCCACCGGCTAGTTTACCCAAATATACCCGTGATGGAACTGCTATCCATCGCAGCCCGAAAATATCCTGATCGCGTGTGCACCCTATTTCATGGCCATACCATTAGTTACGTGGAGATGGAGGAATTGACGGATCGATTGGCTGCCGGATTAATCGCTTTGGGAGTAAAAAAAGGTGATCCGGTTGGGATATTGCTTCCGAACATTCCACAGTTTGTGGTTGCATTCTATGCAATCCTTAAGGTTGGGGGAGTTGTCACGGCGATGAACCCGCAGTATAAAGCCCGCGAACTTGAATATCAGATTAACGATAGCGGTGTCCAGGTGATGATCGCCCTGACTCCACAGCTAGAATTGTTGGAGGATGTTCGTTTGAGGAGCAGGTTAAAAACCATCCTATTTACTCAGATAGAAGATGCGTTTAACCTGCTCGATAGGTTAAACAATGAGCCCGATGCGGAAGAAACGTGGGTTAAAGATAGTGAGGATTACAGCTTAACTACAATACTCCATCGTGCGATGGACCTCGATTGTTCCATCCCGATCGTAACCGGTGACGATGTTGCTATCTTTCAGTACAGTGGGGGAACAACAGGTATTCCGAAAGCTGCCGTTGGGCTACACCGAAATCTGATTGCGAATACTCTTCAATTCCGGCACTGGTTGGTAGGTTTGGAGGATGGTAACGAAGTTGTCCTGGCGGCGGTCCCACTGTATCATGTGTACGGTATGGTCATTGCGATGAGTGTAGGAATAGCCTTGGGAGCGAAGCTCGTATTGATCCAGAATCCGCGCAATATCCAAGATATTCTCGAAAATATCCAACGCTACCAGGCAACCCTCTTACCAGGCGTCCCAAATCTTTATCAGGCAATTAACAACCACCCAGATGTGTTGACAGGAAAATTGAACCTACGATCGATTAAAGTGTGTATCAGTGGATCCGCGCCATTGCTGAGCGAAACCAAAGAACGTTTCGAGGGTTTGACCGGAGGAAAATTGATCGAAGGCTATGGACTTTCCGAAGCGCCGACGGCTACCCATTGCAATCCGATGTTAGGCGAAAACCGTACGGGATCCATCGGGCTTCCGCTCCCTGATGTTGATTGCCGAATAATCGATTTAGATGATGCCCATTCGGTTTTGCCTGTCGGAGATGCGGGTGAGCTGGTCATTAGCGGTCCTCAGGTTATGAGGGAGTACCACAACCGTCCAGACGAGGATGATCTTACCTTGAGGGATGGTTGGTTGTTTACTGGGGATATAGCACGTATGGATGAGGACGGTTATTTTTATCTGATCGACCGAAAAAAAGAATTAATCAAAGTGGGTGGACTTCAGGTGTGGCCGCGTGAGGTAGAAGAAGTGATCGCGTTGCACCCCAAGGTAAAAGAGGTGGCGGTCGCAGGCGTTCCAGACCCGATCAAAGTTGAAGTGGTCAAGGCATGGGTGGTCACGAATCAAGGCGAATCGCTCACTGCGGATGAGGTGCGTTCCTGGTGCAAACAATACCTGGCGCACTACAAGACACCTGTTTTGGTCAGTTTTCGGGATGACTTACCAAGAACTACGGTAGGCAAGGTTCTACGGAGAGAGTTAAAACGTATGCACATCGAGGGTTTAGAATAAACCCTTTGTATTCAATTTTATTCGTTTATACCCTACCTCCAACAAATGGAAGTTTTTACTCATAAATGTCCGGTTGTTTGTTCTTACCTGCCTGCCTTCACGTTTTAAGGATCAATGTTTAGCGCACAGGGGCAGTTTTTCCGATCATTACGCTCATTACGCGTAAAAAAAGGGCGGTTTGCTGGACCGCCCTTTTTTTTAGTTCAAACCTACTTTTATAGGAACACCGCTGCTTTTTGGTTGGGGTACCGGGAATATTTTCTCGAACTCCTCGCGGGAGAGGGTTTCTACCTCTAATAAGCGTTCAGCGACCGCATCGAGTTTTTCTCTATATTCGACCAAGATTTGGCGGGCTTTTTGATAGGAATCGGTGACCAGCCGGCGAACTTCGGTGTCGATTTGTTCCGCGACTGCTTCAGAATAATCACGTTGTTCTGAAATTTCTCGTCCCAGAAAAATCAATTCCTCTTTCTGGCCGTAAACCATCGGCCCCATTTCTGAACTCATTCCAAGGCGGGTTACCATGGATCGAGCAATTTGGGTAACACGTTCGATATCATTTCCGGCTCCAGAAGTAATGTCATCGAAGACAATTTCCTCGGCGGCGCGTCCACCAAGTAAAGCCACCATTTGAGAGAGAAGTTTTTTGCGGGGCATGATGGTACGGTCTTCAGCCGGGAGAGAAATGGTATAGCCGCCGGCCATACCGCGGGCTATGATAGTGACTTTCTGAACTGGGTCATGCTCTGGCAGTACATGCATCACCACTGCGTGGCCAGCCTCGTGGTAAGCAATAATGCGTTTTTCATCGTCGTTGATCAAGCGGCTTTTACGTTCTGGGCCAGCAATAACCCGTTCGATGGCTTCTGCAAATTCAGATTGAGAGATATTTTTGCGGTTGCGGCGGGCAGCCAATATGGCTGCTTCGTTGACCAGGTTTTCCAAATCGGCTCCAACAAAACCAGGAGTGGAACGTGCCAGGGTGGTTAAATCGATGTTTTCCTCGAGCGGTTTACCTTTAATGTGCACTTTTAAAATGGCTTCTCGACCACGAACATCGGGGCGATCCAGTACGACCCGGCGATCAAAGCGGCCTGGTCGTAAAAGGGCTGGATCGAGGATATCTGGGCGGTTAGTAGCTGCCATGAGGATGACATTGGTGTCGGTGTCGAAACCGTCCATTTCTACCAGCATTTGATTAAGGGTTTGTTCGCGTTCGTCATGGCTGCCACCTAATCCGGCCCCACGCTGACGACCGACAGCATCGATTTCATCGACGAAGACGATACAGGGTGAATGGCGTTTGGCTTGGTCGAACAAATCGCGAACGCGGCTGGCTCCCACCCCAACAAACATCTCGACGAATTCCGAACCCGATATTGAAAAGAATGGCACACCAGCCTCTCCCGAAACAGCCTTAGCGAGAAGAGTCTTGCCGGTTCCAGGAGGACCAACCAACAGAACTCCTTTCGGAATTCGGGCTCCAAGCTGGATAAATTTTTGAGGTTCTCGCAAAAACTCGACCACTTCTTTCAATTCTTCTTTGGCTTCTTCTACGCCGGCTACATCCAAAAAGGTCACCGTGGGATGGTCTCCAGTGAACATCCGAGCACGGGACTTTCCGAAAGACATGGCAGCACTATTGCTACCCTGGGCCTGGCGGAATATAAAGAAAAATGCTCCTACGAGAATTAGAAAAGGTAGTAGGTAACCAAGAGCGGTTAATACTCCTAACCAGGGGCTTGGCGGTTTGATNTTGATTTTTATATTTTCGGGATGGAGCATTTCCTGGGTTACCCCCAGGTTTAGTAATTGTTCGACTAACGTGGCCGTAGGTTCTTTGGTGGAAACGGACTCGGTCAGGTCTTTATAGGTAATAATTAACCGGTTGTCGTCCTCTTCGATCTTAGTAACCCGCTGGCTTTTAATATCATCGGCCAATTGGTTAATGGAAATTTCGGAGGGGGTGCCACGCTGGCTGAAGCTGTACACCACCATGGCTATGATGGCAACAAACAACAGCAGGTAAACAATATAAGATTGGTTGCGTGAACTCAAGTAATCCTCCAGGTGGTAAAAATCCGTAATACGGATTGAGTGTCCATTTTTATAGGAATTATACCAATCAATTTACCCATCTGCCAGTCTGTGGATAAAAATTATAACAAATATTAATAAAGTTCTTATTGAAGGGTGGTCCAACTTTGTGAGATGTGCACCCGGTCGTGGGTGGCAATGAAACCCAACAATTCTTTAAGAGTGGTTGGACCGAAAATGGCATGACGGGCAGGCAGCTGCCAGGTGTCAGTCGAAAGATGGAATAAACGATTTAAGATCGCTGTCCGGGCTCGTATGAAACCCAGGAGCGCGGTGGGTGCATGTTCGACTGAATAATTGCGTTCATCGGCCCAGGTATCGGTATTTATCCCTGGAATAAAAGGGTTGGTTCCATTAGCAACCGCCTCGATGCGCTGGCTATTTACTTCTAGATCAACATCTCGCAGGTGGCAAAGTATTTCTGTGAAACTCCATTCGTTCGAGCCTGGACGAAGGTTCCAATTTTGGTGTTGACCTGATCTAAAAAACGTATCCAAAATAGCGGGTGTTGCTTGAAGGGATGCCAGAATCGCAGGAACAGAATCGTACGTTGGTAGTGGATTCTGGGTAATAATTTCCTCGACCCAGGGTAAAATCCCAGAAAAAGCTCCTTGGCGGCTAAGAGGGTGGAAATCAGCGGCAGGGGAACCTTCCTCGGTGAGCCAGTATGTGGGCAGCCCTAATTTTTCTGCAGGGAGGATGTCATCGTCCAGGCTGTTGCCCACCATAACTACAGGTCCTTTTGGCCAGCGCAAGCGTCCGAGGATTTCGGCATAATAGGCCGGGTGGGGTTTACTATAATGAGAGTGCTCGAAATCTGTTACCAGCGCAAACCGGTTTTGAAAAGAATTCAAGCCAGCCCATTCAATCCGCTGTTTAATTGCTGTTCGTGGAAAAAGGGGATTGGTAGCTATAATGATATTCGCCCTTTGCCCCACTAGAGTATCCACCAGGGTTTGAGCTTCTGGACGAGAAGTGGTTAATGCCTGCAACTGTGGAAAAATATTTTGGTAAAAATGATTGATCGTTTCCGCCAAGTCTTTTTTTGAGATACCGATTGTGGGGTAAAAGATTTGGTCGAAAGTTTCTTCCAAAGTTGATTCGGGCAGCTCTTTGGTCAGCATAGTTTGAACTGCGGCCTTCATTGCCTGAAGCATTATGGGTGGCTCAACGACTTTGGATAAAGCTTCTCCCAGCAAACTAAAATACACACCGATGAATTTGTGAATATCGTTTTTTAGTAAAGTGTCATCAAGATCAAGCAGAATTGTCAGGGTCATTTTTTTAAGAGAAAACATCTGGCAGCGGGTGGCATTGACCACATCCTATTTCAGGTTCTTTTACAATTTGGAAAGTCTTATTGCAATAGGCTGAAACATTAATTTTTCTGCCAACGCCTAAAAATCCACGCTTGACGATCGCGCTAAGGACCATTGACGAGCAAGCATTGGCCCGTAAAATTCCTGGCACAGGGCAGACCTTACACAGATCCGGAATCCAATTATTTGGGGGAGGTACATTGCCGATCAAGCGGCATTCCTCCCTTTCCCGCCCGCGATAATAATCTCCATAAAAAAATGGACATTCTATACCGGCCGGCGTCTTCAACCTATTTTTCCCTGCCTTTCGGGTTATGCTCCGTCTCCACAAACGGGGCGGGGGCATGATCTCTGCTCGTGGAAAACGGGTCTCGTTTAATAAAGGATGATTATTGTACCCGGGTTACATAAGTTCCAGTGCGGGTATCGACACGAATGGTATCGCCAGCGTCAACGAAGTTAGGGACTTGTACCTGAATTCCTGTTTCGACAGTTACAGACTTGGTAACACCAGTGGCAGTATCGCCACGCACCGCAACATTGGCCTGCACAACATCGAGATCAACGGTTGTGGGTAAATCAATGTCTAACGCTTCACTACCATAAAAAGTCAATTTAACTGGCATTTCTACTTTCAGGTAACCGATGTAATCGCCAAGAATATCTGTGTGAATAGGGTATTGTTCAAAAGTTTCGATATCCATGAAATAATAAATCTCGCCATCTGTATATAGAAATTGAGCATTGTGGTATTCGAGGCGAACATTGGGTACGCGGTCGCCAGAGGAAAAGGTTTTTTCGAGGGTGGCCCCTGTACGAAGGTTGCGGGCTTTTATCCGGATGGTCGCATTACCGCGTCCAGGTTTATGATGGCTGTAATCGAGGACTTTATAGATGCTATCATCCAGTTCAAATGTTACACCTTTGCGAAGATCATTAACGTCAATCATTCATCTAACCTTATTGTGAGGATCATTTTAAGAACAGACAGATTATAGCCCACAGAACGGGGCGTGACAAGGCGAGAGGCGAGAAAAAACCAAGCGCGACCTTACCGCGCTTGGTTTTTTGGATAGTTTAGTGGTAATTAACCCAACTTGGGCTCGATCAGGCCATAGGTTCCATCACGGCGGGTGTACAAAACATTTATCGCGTTGGTGTTTGCATTATAGAATACGAAGAAATCTTCGTGTCCAAGTAATTTCATTTGTTCAACCGCTTCCAGTTCATCCATTGGGACAAGGGAAAAGGTTTTACGCCGGGCAATAAAGGGTGTGTCTTCCATCTCGTCATCTGTGGGTTGCGGTTCGGTGAAAACCTCAGACACGGGTGTCCCATCCCCCCGTCCTCGGGCGCGTTTACCCTTAAACCTGGAAATTTGGCGCTGCATTTTATCAACAGCCGCATCGATAGCAGCAAAAATATCATCGGCGCGTTCTTCTACCCGAAGGATAAATCCCTTACCTCGGATGGTAATTTGGGCAACCTGGCGATCGGAAGCACTGCGGGCGGATTTGGCATAAGCAAGGTCGACTCGTGTTTCATCCACACCTATTAGAAGGCGGTTGAACTTCGCAGCTTTTTTATTGACATATTCTTGGATACGATCATTCAATTCCATATTACGGGCAAAAATATCAATGTTTAGATCCATGTTTTCCTCCTATTGAAATCAATTTCCTGGTGAGAGGTCCTATAGGAAATCAGTCGGTCAAGTATACCTTAACTCAGGTCTAGGTGAATGGCGCGAGCTAAAGTCAATGCCAAAATTTGACCGGCTCCAGCATGGCGCAAGGCTTGAGCACAGGCTGACAAGGTGGCTCCGGTAGTAGCGACGTCATCGATGATGAGGACGTTCTTTTGCGAACATATTTTTTGTTCCGCACGGAAAGCATGTTCGACATTTCGGCGCCTCTGAAATCCATCCAATCCTACCTGGCTGTTCGTTTCTACGACTCGGGAGATTGCGCCAGACGTGTAAGGTAAACGGATTTGCCAGGCCAGGGTTTGCGCTAAAATAGCCGATTGATTATAACCACGTTGGTGCTGCCGGCCTGCGCTCAAAGGTACTGCAAGCACCAAATCAGGTTGCCAATCGGTTTTTTCCAAGAGTTGTGCCAGGTAATCCGCCAAGATTTCAGCCAGGCCGAAATCGCTATGATATTTNAAACGATGAATGGTATTACGAAATGGACCGGTATAAATCGCATACGATCTTAAGGCGGTGAAATGGGGTTTATTTTTTGAACAATCCGGGCAAACACCATGACCTATAGATGGATAGTCGCATATTGGGCAGGATTTATTATGGTCAATCGGGAGCAGTTGCCCCTTACAATCGGCACACCACCGGTCGTTCAAACGTCCACAGCCCGCGCAGTGAGGAGGATAAAGCCAGTCGATCATTCTCCAAAAGACCTGCTGTAGGTGATATGCCGGGGAAGCCCCTTGACTGGCGGCCATTTTTCTCCAGGGTGATAGATGTAGAAACCTGTTAGTGCTCCTTGATACCGAGGCGGTTTTTTGCTCTATCCTACCACGTCTAAATCGTGAGTTTTCCTTTTAATTAAACATCCCACCCAGGGCAGACTGGAAGAGGCGCAGGGCAGCCGGGGTGAGCAAAACGATCATTAGAGATGGAAATATCAACAATGCCATCGGTATCAGCATTTTTAGGGGGGCCTTATGAGCTTCCTCTTCAGCGTGTTGGCGACGTTTAACACGCATCTGGTCGGATTGAATCCGCAATACGTTTGCCAACGAAACACCTAATTGTTCGGATTGTATTACCGCGGCAACAAAACTTGTCAGCTCTGGCAGACCAATCCGATCAGCCATGGCCCGGAGGGCTTCACGACGGATTTTTCCAAGTTGGATTTCTTGTATAACTCGGGCGAAGGCCAGGGATAATTCCGATTCCCATTTCTCGCTTACTTTTGAAATAGCGGCATCAAACCCCAAACCAGCCTCTACGCATATGGTCAGTAAATCCAGGGCATCTGGCATGGCTCGGCGCACTTCTTTCTGGCGGCGAGAAATTTTACTTGAAAGCCAAAGTTGCGGAAAATAAAAACCAAGAAACCC
>JGI24111J20145_1000070_pt1 | contig 23763 bp, 18 predicted proteins | sample SubbioR11Jul_8B1_FD_20145 | JGI IMG/M metagenome (IMG submission 20145)
GACCTGTGTTGCTCGTGGTGCCGGGATGATTCTGGAAGATTTAGACAAATACGACGAATTTCTGGTAGGATTAGATCGGACAGGAATTCGATAATTTAAGTATGTTGGAAATTGGAGGTTATTGCTCCTCCTCGCCACAAGGTGGTAAGGTAAGGTAGAGATGAAAGCATCCAATACTCGTTTTTGGCAAACGACGACATTGGTTTTGGTATGCGTTGGATTGGTTTTCGTTGGTTTTAGTGGGTATTTGCAGCCATTTTTAGGGACCGTTTTAGAACCTGTAGTAGGCGTCCAACGGTGGTTGTCAGTCCGTTATTTGGCAATTTATGAATTCATCACGGTGCCGCGCGATGTTGCCAGTTTGCGGACCTCGAACGAAGAGTTAGAACGGGAAGTAGCCGGTTTACAGACTCAAATTATTGAACTGCAGCAGCAGTTAAGAGAAGCCCAGGTGTTGTATGCACTATTGGATTTTGCTCGGGCGAACCCTCAGGGCGGGCAGTACACCGCTGCAGAGGTGATTGGGCGCGACCCAAATCCCTTTTTAAAGTATATTTTCATCGATCGGGGTTCTGATCATGGTATCCGACGTGGTATGCCGGTTATCACCGATCGAGGTTTGGTTGGACGAATTGATGCCGTCACATCCTCCGCAGCTCGGGTTCAGTTGATCACCGATCCGGGCTCTGCAGTCAATGTGCGGATGGAGCCAGATCGTGGTATTGCCCAAATACAAGGCTCTATAACTGGTGAAATTACACTCGAGATGTTGTCTCAGGAAATACCTGTACAAACTGGAGACTTGATCTTATCTTCTGGGCTGGGGGGTAACTTTCCCCCGGATATCCTGATCGGTCAAGTTGTCACTGTCAGGAGCAAACCCAATGAATTATTCCAATCTGCCAGTGTCCAAACGGTAGTGGATTTCAATACGCTTCAGGCGGTATTGGTCATAACAAACTTCCGCCCGATAGATATTTCCCCTTTGGTGCCGAGCCCCGAGCCATAAACGATGGTGACATTGTTGGGAGTCCCTATTATTGGGTTTTTATTAATCATCCAAACAGCTGTAATCAGCCGCTTGAAATTATTGGAAGGTACAGGTGATCTTATATTGTTGTTTGTAATTGCCTGGGCTTTACAAGGGAGAGTACGCAGCGCTTGGCAATGGGCGATTATCGCTGGTGTTTTAGTGAGTTTAGTAACGGCTTTACCTTATTTTATCGCCTTAGCAGGTTATTTAACGATTACCTTGATGGCGAGATTATTACAGCATCAGGTCTGGCAAACACCAATATTGGCAATGTTTGTTACGACCTTCGTAGGTACGGTTGTTTTCCATCTCCTGTCCATAAGCGGATTGGCCCTAGCGGGAACGACCTTGCCCATCCAGGAGAGCCTGACACTGGTAACATTACCCAGCGCACTAATAAATTTAATCCTTGCGTTACCGGTCTACACCGTGGTAAGTGACCTTTCAAATTGGGCTTATCCAGCGGAAGAGGTTTAAATAATGCAAAATCAAAAAACTAATCAAGCAAATATATTGGTTAGCAGTTGGCGATTCATAGTTTTGTACTTGGTCATCGGCGCAGTGATGAGTTTTTACCTGTATCGTTTATTTGAGCTGCAGGTCATCCAGGTGCAATCCTTCAGAACACGGGCTGAAGATAATCGTTCGGAAATTATCCGGTTACCGACCCAACGGGGATTAATATATGACCGTTTTGGAACCGTTTTAGCAAGGAATGTACCATCCTATAATGTTGTCATTACGCCTGCAAATTTACCCGAAAATGAAGGTGCAGTCCAGGGAATTTATCGCCAGCTTTCAAGTCTGATCCAAATCCCGGTCAATAGTGGGGAAATCACTCAAGAAAAGGTGAGAAATTTTACCCCCTGTCTGACGGACCTAGGGATTACCCAAGTGGTGTTTATTGGAAGGTCAATTGCCCCTTACAATCCTGTGCAAATTAAATGCAATGTTGATGAAACTACTGCAATGATCATCATTGAAAATAGCAGTAATATGCCCGGTGTTGGGATCGAAATCGAACCGATTCGCGATTATCCTACTGGCGAGTCTTCGGCCGCTGTCGTTGGATTTTTAGGGCCAATTCCGGCTATCGAAAATGCCTATTGGGAGAGCCTGGGATTTGTCCCGAACCGGGATAAGGTTGGTTATGCAGGAATAGAAAACAGTTTAAATGATGTCTTGATCGGCAAAAACGGTCGACGGCTGGTAGAAATTGATACCGCCGGGAGGGTTTTGCGAGATTTGAACCCCCCTATAAACCCCGTACCAGGAAACAATGTCCATTTAACCATCGATATTCGTTTGCAAGCAGCCGCCCGGGCTGCCTTGCTCGGGAATATGAATTTTTATAATCTACGGGCTGGCAATCCAGACCTTTTTACCCAAGGGGTTGTCATCGTTATGGATGTTCGGACGGGAGAAATATTGGCCTTGGTCTCGCATCCGACTTTCCAAAACAATCGAATGGCACGCTTCATCCCGGCGTATTACTACAAGCAATTACAAGAAGACCCAGCCAAGCCGTTGTTCAATCATGCAATTTCAGCCGAGCATTCCCCAGGGTCTGTATTCAAGATGGCAACAGCGATGGGGGCTCTCAACGAAGGCATCGTCACAACGGACCAAATCATTACCGACCCAGGCAAAATAACCATTGAACAACGTTTCGCGGTTAATGTTCCCCGCCCACTTTTTCAGGATTATGTTTGTTATACCTATAGAACTACAGGGGCAGGGCATGGCGATGTAAGTTTTGAACGCGGGTTGGGTATATCGTGCAATGTTTATTTTTACAAGATAGGTGGTGGGTATCGTGATGAGGTTCCCGATGGCGGGTTAGGTATTTGGCGAATTAAAGAATATGCTCAAGCGTTAGGTTATGGGCGTACCTTTGGAATAGAATTACCAGGGGAATCTGACGGACTTTCGCCTGACCCGACCTGGAAGCGCCGAACCATTGGGGAAAACTGGGCCACTGGCGACACCTATCTGGCCTCGGTCGGTGAAGGGTATAATCTGGCAACCCCCCTGCAAGTCCTGGTCTCGGCGGCGACAATCGCAAATGATGGGAAAATGATGCGACCTACTTTGGTGCGTGAGGTTTCAAACAGTGACGGTAATATCATCCGGCCGTTTACTCCCCAGTTGATATGGGATATTACTAAAGATCCACTCATCGATACCTTCGATAGAAACTTCTTCAAGACCGGTGAAATGAAAACCGTCGAACCTTGGGTGCTGGAGGAAGTTAAAAAAGGGATGCGTAACACCGTAACCGAGGGGACAGCGGAAAGGATTTTCAGAGGTTCAGAGATTGAAACGGCTGGAAAAACCGGAACGGCTGAGTATTGTGATGATGTAGCCAACAAAAAAGGAATTTGCGTTCCTGGTAATTGGCCGTCGCATGCGTGGTATGTTGGGTATGCACCTTATAATGACCCTGAAATTGCAGTGGTCACCTTTGTCTATAATGGTGGAGAAGGCGCGGTTTTGGCCGCGCCGGTGGTCCGGCGAGTGATAGAGACCTATTTTAGGCTTAAAGCCATCGATGCCGGTGACAGCAGTGTCTCTGTTCCATGAAGGTTTTTATGAATGGTTCTTCGCAACGGCGGAAGGATAATATGCGTAGGTGCCCCGCACCTGGGTACCTTCCGACCCGCGAGTGTTCATAAAAATTGAAAATTCCTTACTACCCCGAATCGGTAGGAGGTTAAGCGAGGGTTTGCTATAATAAACGATTAATGGCTGCACAAAATACGACCGAACAGGAACAAAAACCTTTAAATATGTCCGCAGACCAGCGACCATCGGTTATGATTAAAGGGGTTCGCGATGGGTTGTTGATCACCATCGGCGAAGGTGATTGGACCAATGTCCAAACCCATCTGATCCACCAGATCGAAGGTCGTAGTGAATTTTTTAAAGGTGCAAAGTTGGCCTTGGATGTTGGTAACCGAATCGTCCATGCCGCCGATATGGGGTCATTGCGCGATAAGTTGTCGGAACGTGAGATTTCGCTTTGGGCGGTGATCAGCAATTCCCCGGTCACCGAAAGGACCGCCCAAGTATTGGGGTTGGCAACTCGCCTCTCCACGCCCAAACCTGAACGGGTGGTAAGGACGATGAATACCGACCTGCCAGGAGAGGATGCCATTTTGATCCAGCGAACCCTCCGTTCAGGTTTTAAAGTATCGACCCGTGGACATGTGTTGGTCATTGGCGACGTCAATCCAGGGGCTGAAATCCATGCGGATGGAAATGTGGTCGTGTGGGGCCGGTTACGCGGGACTGTGCATGCCGGCGCACAAGGTAATGAAACCAGCATGGTGTGTGCCCTGGAATTAAACCCAATGCAATTGCGTATCGGAAATATTTTTTATGCGCCGCCCAATAAAAAGAAGAAAAGCGGCCCTGAATTGGCAAAAATTAAAAAAAACCAGGTTATTACAGAACCATGGAGCTCCAAATGAAACAGGGAGGAAAATGACAGCTAAGGTGATTACCGTTACATCAGGCAAGGGCGGTGTTGGGAAGACGACCACAACAGCCAATATTGGTGTTGCTCTTGCAAAAACCAATCAAAAGGTTGTTTGTATCGATGCCGATATTGGTTTACGCAATTTGGATGTAGTCCTCGGGCTAGAAAACAGAATCGTTTATGATCTTGTGGATGTGGTCGAGGGCCGTTGCCGACTTCGTCAGGCCATGATCCGTGATAAACGCATGCCCGAATTGCACCTTATCCCAGCAGCTCAAACGCGAGATAAAAATGCCCTGTCTCCAACCGATATGATCCGGTTGTGTGATGAGCTGCGACAAGACGTAGATTGGATCATCATCGATTCTCCCGCTGGAATTGAACGTGGTTTTCGAAATGCGATCGCACCAGCCGATATTATTCTGGTTGTGACCAACCCGGAGGTGTCTGCTGTAAGGGATGCCGACCGGATCATTGGATTGGTTGAATCGGAAGAGAAAGGTCCGGCGCTATTAGTATTGAACCGGGTAAACAGCACATTGGTAAAACGTGGGGATATGCTCAGCGTGGAGGATGTCTTAGAATTGCTGGCTGTAGAATTAATTGGTATTATCCCTGAAGATGAGGCCGTGGTTGTTTCGATCAACCGTGGGCAACCAGCAGTGTTGGATGGAAAATCAAAGGCTGGATTTGCCTTCCAAAACGTGGCCCGCCGGTTGCAGGGTGAAAAGGTGCCCTTCCTTGACCTGGAGAAAAAAAACGGCTTTTTTACGAAGCTGTCTAAAGTGTTTCGCGTGGGAGGTGATTAATTATGCCCAGTTGGCTGGATCTCCTGGCTGGAAAAAAGACAAAGAGCGCCGACCAAGCGAAAGAACGTTTGAAATTAGTGCTAATCCATGATCGTACAGATTTAACTCCTGGACAATTGGATTTGATGAAAAATGAACTTCTCGAAGTAATTTCTCGACATGTAGATATTGATTCTTCTCAGGTCCGGATTGATTTTGTCCAAGAAGCACGAAGTCAAAAATTAATTGCTGATATTCCGATCAAATCCGCAGGGGAGCGTCGCAAGAGGGCGACGAACTGAGGCAAACCCTACATGCTAAAACGGGAAACCTGGCGTCATTTTGATTATTGGCTGTTTGGGGCAGTCCTGGTTCTTTGTGTATTTGGAGTGATTATGATTCGCTCCGCGATCGCCGGTAATCTTGAATTGGCTACTACAGTACGCAACCAGACGATTTATGTTTCTATTGGGATGGTATTAATTCTCGTAACCGCATCGATTAATTATCAGACCTGGAAATCTCTCGCACGATTAATGTATTTCATCGGGGTCGGTTTGTTGGTCGGTATCAACCTGGTGGGTGATGCGGCTTTTGGTTCAACTCGTTGGTTTCAGATTGGGATCATTAATATTCAACCCTCCGAACTGGCAAAAATTATCATCATCATCGCATTGGCTGATTATTTCTCTCGAAACTTTAATCAACCCCGGAATTTATTATGGATAGGTAAAAGTTTTCTATTACTGGCGGGTATGGTGGTTTGGATCCTGATTCAGCCCAACCTGAGCACAGCCATTGTTGTAGTGGTTATCTGGTTTTCGATGTTGTGGATGAGCGGATTGCCGACGAAATATATCATTTTATTCGCGGTGATCGGAATTATTATAATCGGCGTGATTTTGGCCGTCATCTTATTAGGTGGAGTAATCCCCGGAATCGAGCCTTACCAAATATCTCGGGTAGTAAATTTTCTTTTTCCCGATCCAACAGCCCGGCATGGAGAAACCTATAATGTTGAGCAAGCCTTGGTTTCGATCGGTTCAGGTGGTTGGTTTGGGGCCGGATATGGCAGTGGAACACAGGTGCAGTTGCGTTTTCTTAAAGTACGCCATACGGATTTTATATTTTCGGCTATGGCGGAAGAATTCGGGTTTGTCGGCACAGTGACTCTTACGGCATTGCTCGTTTTTGTAGTGATTCGGTGCTTGATCATTGCTCGCCGTGCTGCCGATACATTTGGTGGATTGATCGCCTTCGGTATCGCCACCCTTATATTCTTTCAAATGTCTGTTAATATTGGAGTCAATTTAAATGTGCTGCCAGTAACCGGCCTTACCCTTCCGTTTGTGAGCTTTGGAGGTAGCTCATTACTCTCCATGGTTGTGGGAATTGGTTTGGTAGAGAGTGTGGCAGTCCACAGCCATACAGCGGAATATTAAGGAGCTTTCATGTCCCATCCCAACCGACCTGCACGAGTTCGGTTTGCCCCATCCCCGACCGGTCACCTCCATTTGGGCGGTGCCAGAACAGCCTTATACGATTTTTTACTCGCGCGGAAAACTGGCGGCCAGTTCATCTTGCGGATCGAAGATACCGACAGAAAACGTTTTGTGCCTGAAGCAGAGGATGAAATATATGCAGGTTTGCGTTGGTTGGGTATCGAATGGGATGAAGGNCCAGATATAGGGGGGCAGTATGGGCCNTACCGGCAATCGGAGCGGAAAGAAATTTATACTCANTATGCCGAAGAGCTGATCAANATAGGGCATGCCTATTATTGTTTTTGTGCACCCCAACGGTTGGAACAGGTCCGGCAGGAACAGCAAAAGAATAAGNTGCCGCTGCGATACGATGGTACTTGCCGAGGGCTTTCTGCAGAAGAGTCGCAACGCCGGANAAGAAGTGGTGAATCCCATGTTATCCGTTTTAAAACCCCACGGGATGGCACAACGACGGTCAAAGACTTGTTNCGCGGTGAAATAGTGGTGGAAAACCAGACCGTGGACGACTATATTATTGTGAAATCGGATGGTTATGCTCTTTACCACCTGGCTGCGGTGGTCGATGATCATTTGATGGAAATTTCCCATGTGATTCGAGGGTCCGAGTGGTTGCCGACCTTTCCTTTGCACGGATTAATCCACCGAGCATTTGGTTGGGATGAGCCGGTATGGGTTCATTTATCGGTGTTTCTCAAACCGAGCGGCAAGGGGAAAATGAGTAAACGTGAAGCGGCAGAGGCGGTCAAGGATGGGCACTCCATCTTTATCAAAGATTTACGCGGATTGGGGTATATACCGGAGGCGGTAGTCAATTGGACAGCTTTAATGGGCTGGGGGTATGATGACCACACTGAATTTTTTTTGATGGATGAATTAATTGAAAAGTTCAGCTTAGAGCGATTAAATCCATCCCCGGCGGCGATTAATTTTACGAAGCTAGACCATTTCAACGGATTACACATCCGCGCCTTGAGTAGAGGAGAACTAGCCCGACGAGTCAAGCCGTTTTTGGAAGAAAAAAACTACNTTGTCGACGATGAAGTGCTGAAAAAAATTGTGCCGATCATCCAGGAACGTTTACACGGATTGGATGAGGTATTGGAAATGGCGGGATTCTTTTTCAGGGCGGAGGTCACTCCGGATCCGGTTGAACTGGTAATCGAAGAACTTGGCCCAACAAAGACCACCGAGGTGGCGGCGTCATTATTGGGTATTTTAGAAAACCTGGCAGATGTGCAAGTAGAAACTACGGAGCCACCCTTGCGCGATTTTGTTGAAACCAGCGGATTGAAGGCAAGCCAGGTTTTTGGATTATTGCGCATAGCCATTACAGGGCAGCGGGTCAGCCCCCCTTTGTTTGAAAGTATGGAGATCATCGGCAAGGAAATGGTTGTGGGGCGAATGCGCCAGGCCGTCGATAACTTGCGGGGATAGTCCGGTAGTATCCTGCGGGATGACTTGCGGTATGACCAAGCCTAACAATGTCAAGCCTGTCAAGCCAGTCAAGCCTGGACATGGCTCTGGTTCGATGGTAAAATTCTGCCCATTGATTTGGGGGCTCGTCCAACGGTAGGACAGCAGACTCTGGATCTGTTGATAGGGGTTCGAATCCTCTGCCCCCAGCTTATCGTAAAAGGCACCCTGAATATTTATCCAGGGTGTTTTTGTAACAATAAAATGGAGAAACCCACATGACCGAGGAAATAACCGTGAGCAGCAATTTCATCGTAGATGCGGTTCGTGAAGATTTGCAGTCAGGGCGATTTCGATCTGTCGTGACCCGCTTCCCACCCGAACCTAACGGATATCTGCATATGGGTCATGCAAAAGCAATTTGTATCGATTTTGAGACTGCCCAGGCATTTCAAGGTAAAACAAACCTGCGTTTCGACGATACCAACCCGGTCAAAGAAGACGTTGAATATGTGGATGCGATCAAAGAGGATATTCGCTGGCTGGGATTTACTTGGGAAGACCGCGAATTTTATGCCTCAGACTATTTTGAACAGTTGTACCAATTTGCAGTCCAGTTAATTATCAAGAGCAAAGCATATGTTTGCCATTTAAATGCCGATGAGATCCGCGAATTCCGAGGTACATTAACCGAACCGGGTAGAGATAGTCCATACCGCAGCCGGACGGTACAGGAAAACCTGGATCTTTTCGAGGCTATGCGTAAGGGAGAAATTCCGGACGGGACATGTGTCCTGAGGGCAAAAATTGACATGGCATCCGGAAATTTAAATATGCGGGACCCGGTCATGTACCGGATTATCCACACCACCCACCACCGGACAGGAGACACCTGGTGTATATACCCGATGTACGACTTTGCACATGGGCAGTCGGACTCACTGGAAGGGGTGACCCATTCGTTATGCGACCTGGCCTATGAAGACCACCGCCCGTTGTATGAATGGTTCATTCAAGAATTAGGAATTTTTAAGTCCCGGCAGATTGAATTTGCCCGGTTGAATATCACCTATACAGTATTAAGTAAACGTTTTCTCAAACAATTGGTTGAGCAGAAAGTCGTAAGCGGATGGGACGATCCACGTATGCCGACATTGCGGGGGATGCGCCGGCGTGGATACACCCCGGAATCCATTCGTGATTTTATCAACCGGGTGGGAGTTTCTAAAAAAGAAAGCCTGGTGGATGTAGCCCTGCTGGAGAGCGCGGTTCGGGATGATCTCAACCTACGCGCCTCCCGGGTGATGGGGGTGTTGAATCCGGTGAAAGTGTTGATTACCAATTACCCGCCCGGCAAGGTAGAACACTTGGAGGCAATCAACCATCCGGAGGACCCTTCGGCCGGGACACGATACCTGCCATTCTCTAACGAGATTTATATTGACCAGGATGATTTTCGGGTGGAACCGCCGCCAAAGTATTTCCGGTTGAGTCCGGGTCGCGAAGTGCGATTGCGGTATGGGTATATCATCCGATGCGTGGACATTGTTAAAAATCAGACATCAGGTGAAATTGAGGAAATCCACTGTACGTATGATCCCGAAACTCGGGGTGGGTATGCTCCCGATGGTAGAAAAGTGAAAGGCACTATTCACTGGGTTTCAGCGGAGCACAGTGTGGATGCTGAGGTTAGGATGTACGATCGTTTATTTGTTATTCCGAACCTCAACCGACCGGAGGAAAATAAAAATATTTTCGATTACCTTAACCCTAAATCACTGACTGTTTTACCCAAATGTAAAGTAGAACCTGGCCTGGCTGGAGCAAAACCCGGATCCACCTTTCAATTCGAGCGTGAAGGATTTTTCTGTGTGGATTCGGATTCGAGCGGCGAGAACCTCGTATTCAATCTGACGGTGCCCCTACGGGATACCTGGGCGAAGATCGAGGAACAAAACAAGCAAGGCTAAGTTGGGAAGGTGAAACGGCTGAAACCCGTTTATATTTCCGTATCCTTGTTGGAAGTCAATCCCCAGACAATTCAACAAATCGATCCACGCGCTGGTTGATGACCTCCATACTGCTGCGCCAGAAATCGGGTTTCTGTATATCGATGCCAAAGCGCAGGGCTAGTTCAGCGGCTCTTTCCATTCCGGTATTTGCGAGCAGATTGTGAAAAGCGGGAACAAAACTCAACCCGCGCTGGCGATATACGGAATACAAACCGTTGGCAAAGAGCAAGCCAAAGGCATATGGGAAATTATAAAAAGAAAGTTCGGGTAAATAGTAGTGCGGTTTCCATGTCCACATGAATTTTTGCAGGTACCGTGGGTCGAGCCCGTCGCTGTAGGTCTCTTTTTGGGCGCGTTCCATAATTTCATTGTAATCATCGGCTGAAAGTTCCGCTTGTTCGCGGCGCTCGAAAACCTCTTTCTCGAACAGGTAGCGCGAGTAGACATCGACAATGACTTGTGAATCGCTATTTAGGGATATATCCAGGATACCCAACTCTTCCTGAGGATCCTCGGCCAACTCCAGAAGGGCATTGACGACGATGGTCTCACACATGATCGAAGCGGTTTCGTTCATGGTCATCGGACTTTGGCGTTGCAGCTCGGTGCGATTTTCAAGGAACATGCATTCATTATGAAACCCATGCCCTAATTCGTGGGCAAGGTTGTTATCGAATCGAGAGACCCATCGAAGTTGATTAAAATTCGAGATTCTTTTACCCCCGGGACGGACATACAAAAACCACCACCGAGTTTTCCAGGACGTTGTTCCGCATCGATCCAGTTGTTATCCAATGCGCGTCGGGCGTATTCTGCGAGGGTTGATGAAAAACGTTCGAAATTATCAAGGACGATTGCCTTGGCTTCATCGTATGTGAAGGTTCGGCTGGCTTTTCCGACCGGTGCAAAAAGATCCCACCAGGCAAGTTGAGGTTTGTTTAACAAGCGAGCTTTCGCCTGGAAATAGCGGCGAAACATCGGAAAGGACTCTCGCATGACCGACAATAAGGCTTCGAGGGTTTCGCGGTTGATCCGGTTGTGATCAAGCGCACTATGGAGTCCATCCTGGCGACCACGGCGGCGGTTCAAGGTATTGACCGTCCCTTTGATGCCATTAAGAGCGGCAGCCAAGGGCTCTTTTATGGATTCCCAAACGACCATCTCAGCTTCATAAGCGCGGCGGCGAACTTCTTCCATAGGGTGGGTGCGAAGGTTAATGAGGGCAGACAGGGATAATTTTTTTACCTCACCTTCCAGATCGAAATCAACGGTGTGTTGGGAGGTTATGGTACCCTGCAATTTTGACCAGGCCATGGCTCCATCCAAAGATAGTTCGGATGCCAGAGATTCCTCAGGTTGGCTCATTAAGAAACGGCTTTGTTCCGCTGTTTCCTTGAGCCAAAAGGTATGCTCATAGGCAGATCCGGGGCGTTCCGTGATTTGGGGGAGGAGGGGGGCGAGAATACCTACCCAACGACGCATTCGAGTTTCATATTTTCTGAGTTCGACCATTAATTGATCCAGCTCGGAAGATGTACGTTTAGCAAAATTATTGAAGGAATCGGTGGAGGTGAAAGAATATACGTATGCTTCGAGGGTGTTTACCAATAGGGAGGTCTCATTAATCCATTCTATCGAATGATTTAATGGGTCAGCGAGGAGTGCAGGCTCACATTCAACCCCTAAAGATTCAATCTGACACAATTTTTCTTCGAAATCAATAATTCGCTGTTTTAATTGGGAAAATGCGTTTAGAAATTCCGGAGACTCGAGCGAAGGGTAAACCTTTGAGAGATCCCAGCGGGGAGGGGTTTGGGTCATTGTAACTCCTGTATTAAAAGGATATTTTTTTCAAGGGTTTGCTTTTTCTGGATAAGTTTTGAGCAATTATTATTAAATTATCCGTAGATATTATATAGGGAAAAAATTCCGGGGTTAGAAGAATCAAGTCGATGATCGTTATCATTGAGGATGGGGGATGATATTAGGTGGAGCAGCTTTCTCTCGCCTTATGAGGATAAAGTAGCTTTTACCCTGGCCCTTTTCACAGACAAATTTACGTCGGGAGTGAAATCTCATTTTCACAGTGCTATGTATTTTGGCGATTATTTATTTTAAATCCGCCACTAGATAAATAGATCGCGTTTTGGATAGAAAATATAAGCACAATAAACTCATCAGGATAATGCCACCGGATAGGATGAGATAAATAGGTTCAAAGTTTCCATCACGTAGGAGTGCTTGTGGCTCGAAATATAGAAAAGGGCTAACATAGTTTAGAAAATCTACTTTTTCACTGAGTCCGACGATGAACGACAGGAAATACATACCGAAGAGTATATAAACAGCGTATGCGCCGGAATTCTTGTATCGTTTGAAAAAAGAGCCCATAAAAAAACCGATACTTAAAAATATCATTTGAACCAGAAACATGGCAATGCTGGTTAATCCAATATATTCATAAAAGGTGATGTCTGGTTCAAATCGATGCATCGAAATTACATTGCTGAGTTGAGTCACTACTAATAACCCCATACAGAGGATCACCGCTGAGAGTAGTTTCGTCGTAAGCATACGCTTTCGGGAGAGGGGGCGGGTGAGGAGAAATTCTACGGTCTTATCGCGCTCCTCCTTGGTGAGGATGGAGTTTCCGAGAAGGACTGCATGTAATCCTAACAGTATATAGAAATAGATTATCAAGAAGCTAAGGTAGCCATTTACGGTTGTCAGGTTTGCTCCACTGAGGCTAAAGGCATCCAGAAGCGCCTGGGGCATGGCATCAATAATGGCTACCATTTCGGGATTATTGTAATACACCGAAAATTCTTCCACGCTTAAAAAAATAAAAATCGCTGTTAAGCCACTCCAAATCAAAAGTGATATTAAATTGGCGCGCAACTCATGCTTGATAATATTCATAGGTACTTTCTCTTACACGGAGTGGATATCGCGACGCAAGTAACGATAATAGGTAATCCCTAAGGCAGCAACCGAAAGGGAAATGGAAATAAAGGCATAGGACCAATTAAGGGAGTTATGCTTTAAGATATAGCTCGGGTCAAAGTGATAAAAGGGGGTAAGATACCCAAATAATTCTCCATCTAAAATACTCCGGAAAGTATTTAATAGATAGAGTCCGAAGGTAAAACCGAGGGAGTAACTGAGTACACTCCCGATTTTTTGGATCGAGACGGATATAACATTACCAAAACTTAAAAAGAAGATTTGGAAAAGAGTATTGGTCAGCAATAAGGTAATCAGGTGGCCGGCATCATATTGAGCTCCATTGTTAAATAACTCTATCGCAGCAAAACTCAAAATCCAAACAAAGGTGTTTGTGATGGTAAGGCTGGTAAAGGCTGCAAGGAATTTGCTAACCAATATTTTTTGACGTGAAACCGGCTTACTCATCAGAAAGTCTGCTGTAAGTTCTCGCTCTTCAACCGACAGAAAATGGAATCCATAATTTGCACTCTGAATAGCCAACAAGAGCTGAACAAAGACAAAGGTGAAGCTAAAATATCCCAGAACGGTGCTAAGGGATAATTCAGTATCCATACCAAAGGCTTTTAAAAATTCCTCTGGGTAATGGGCGAGAATTTGCTCCATAAGCGCGGTGTCGGCGGCGAAGGTTGGAAAAAAAACCATAAACATGAAGATGACACTGCCGATGGATAGAACCCAGTTCAGGATTGACTTAAAATACATTTTAAATTCGAAAAGAAAAATGTTGATTTTGTCACCTACCTATAATAGTGGAGAAAAATTTCTTCCAGGGTTGGATTTTCAATGATGACATCATCCAGTGCTATTGTGCTTAGCCGCTTGGTGACCTCGTTAATATCTCCTTTGTAGAAAAAGTTGATCGAAGAGTCTGTGTGAGTAAGGTTAGTTACCCCAGGGAGCTTAAAGAGGTCTACATTGAGGGTTGGGCTGGTAAGAGTTACTTTTTTATAGGAATCCCGCTGGAGGGATTTTATGTCCTCCACCTGGATAATCCGACCTTCCTTAATGATGGCAACTCGANTACATAGTTGCTGCACTTCAGNTAAAATATGGGAAGAAAAGAGCACTGTAACCCCTNGTTGGTTTTCCTTGGCAATCANGTCAAAGAATTTTTGTTGCATCAGNGGGTCAAGCCCACTTGTTGGTTCATCGAGGACGATGAGCCTTGGTTCATGTAACAGACCCTGAACAATACCAACCTTTTTCTTGTTCCCATAAGAAAGTTCTTCAATTCTTCGGCTTAAATCAAGCTCCATGGTTTCGGCCAGCTCAAATAGGCGCTTATTACTATCTTTTTTATAGAAACTCGCTGAATATTTCAGTAAATCGATCACTTTCATTTTGTCGTAATAAAAAATCTCGGACGGAAGATAACCGATTTCTTGTCGAATTTCAGGACCAAGGGCAATGCAGTCTTTGCCGAAGATGGTGGCTGAGCCGCTTGTGGGAAATATGAGACCCATAAGTAAACGGATTGTCGTGGACTTACCCGCCCCATTCGGCCCGATGAAACCGAATATTTCTGCTTCCTTTACGGAGAAGGTTACATCGATGATTCCTCGGGCTTTGCCATAGTATTTTGTTAATTGATTAATTTCAATAATATTCAAATTGTTCCGCCTCGGATTATTTTTAAGCAGCCGGTTCCTTGTTTTCGACCATTACGAAAGGGAATTTTCCGAAAACGGTTGCGAGTAAATACTACACAACTGATTTCCGGTATGGTGCTTGGAAAAGTAAATGATAGGATTTCAAACTAAGCCGGTTTTTCCAATGCGATTAATACTGGAAGTCCGGCACGTTTTAAACGAAATTCCTTATCGGATAGAAAAATCGTATCATAATTGCAAATTGCCAGTCAAGTTAAAATTGTAACCATCCAAACAGACATCCATCCCTGGCAGCCCGACTATACCACCATGGGTTCCAACGGTGGTGTGGCTGAAACGGTTTCACAAAAGGGATCCGTTGATCACCTTTTATCAGCCCCGAATTCTTCTCCCCTTTAAGCTAACCCATCATCAAATCGTCTATCCGCAGAGCGACAGCCGGGTCGCCGATCAAAATATAACCTTCCGCGTCATTGCGTTCGATCCAGCGGGCAGCGAGGGTGGCCTGGTCGATATTCTCACCCCAGCCAGCTTTTTGGATTAATGCGCTAAGACCGGTCGAAAGCACGGCATAACGCTCATGGAAATCTTTTAAAGCATATCCCAACGGCTGGCCGACCAGGATTCGCCCGATGGCGTTCTCGAAGGTTTGAATTTGAGCGCCAGCGTCTGGGGTGATGATCGAATACCCCCAGGCACGCTCAACATGCCCGATGACAGCTAAAGCACCCCCAGCCGGGTGAGTTAACCAAGCTTTGGGTAAGGCGGCCAAAAAAGGCTGCTCAGCAATTTTGGGCGGCGGCTGGCCAGGTGTGTGAAAAAACAGGTCCCGTTCGGGTGTTCCACCTGCATAACAGGCGAAATGAAAAATGACCATCCCCTGCACATGACTTTCAGCGGGGATATCGGCAGCCGAAAAATAGTGGTCGGGGTTGATGCTGCCAAATCCGGGCCAATCCTGGCAAAGTAGTGCGCCTTGTCCCAATTTTTGGGAAACATGTCCGCGTGGAAATCCCATGCCGTGGCTGGCGGTAAAGAGAAAAGCTGGTGGCGCAGACCCATTCTTGGATCGTATAATCTCATTGAAGGCGGCTTTGGTGGCTTTTTCTCCCCAAATTTTCCGGGTGTTATATCCCCATCGTTGGGCAACCCCGGTTTTTTTGTCTAGGTCCTCAGAAGCAAATAAGCCATCCGCGAGCGGGTTGACGAGGTGATCTGCGCTCATTTTTGTGGCCGGGTCGAAGGCGTGGCGTGGAGCGAAAAATACCGCTTCTCGCTGATTAGGGATCGCATTGCTGGTTTCGTATTCTATGACGCTGGTGGCGTAGGTATGATATTCGGCTGGGGTATCAAAGTGAAGGCGACCGACACAATATTCCACATCCAGGAGGTGACCAAATTCAAAAGGTATTTTTCTTGGATCACCCACCAATAAAAGGTAGAAAGGAATTTTTGTTGGTTCCACCGTACCAGGTGCGACCAAATGGCGGCCTAGCCATTGCTCCCATTGTTCGTCAGGGTGGAATTCGAGCACTTTGACGATTTTTTCGTTATGGATTTGGGCGGTTCGATGGTCGATGAGCGGCTGGAGTGCGGCTTTCACTGCCGGATCCTCATCTTTCAAAAAAACAATAGCCCAACCAGCCTGGGCAACATCCGAAGGTTCGACACCAAGAGGTAATCCCATGTAGGGCGTACGGATCTTATGCCAAACTGTGGCCAGCCAGGTTAAAATGTCTTTTTTGGGTTTTTCTCCACGAGCGATGGATGCAATCTCATCCAACTGCATGGGTGGGACTAAGTATTCGCCGGTTGTCGCATCGATACCGTTGAACACAATTGAAGTATCCATTGACATTTTCAACCTCCTCGGCTCAGACTAGAATTTGGGGCAGAGTTTCTACTTTCATTGAAGAAGTCTCCAAAAACATTTAGGAAAATATGGGGAACTTGTGGGTCATCGAGGACCAACTCTCGCCGAGCGTTATACTCTTCTGGACTCAGAATTAAAACATTTGAATCGACGTCGTAGCTGATCAAGATTTTTTGGAGCCAATTGGCAAAATCCTGCTCCGACTGGTTGCCATCGATAACCACAATTTGGAGCAGATGAATCTCCATGGTTCTTTGATTACGATATTGGGAAAATAATTCTTCCGAAAGTTGTGGATTGTACTCAAACGAGCGGGCATCTTCAGCAACCAGGCGGCCAACTTCAAGCCGTGGGGCGATATTGGCAAATTCCCAGATCGTTCTGGTCATCTCAAGCCAGGGGACACCGATAAAAAATGCCTGGCGAAATGTCTCATTTTGCCAATGCGTGCCGATAAGTTCAAGGTTTACAAATCCGGTTGGCACAGTGAGATAATCAGGGATTTGGAGTTGCTGCTCTTCGGCACGGTTGCGCAAAGCTTCCATCCAAATATCCAAACGCGGATAGGCTTGAATTATAGAGGGACGCATCCCCTCCCATACTTGTAAGTCGCGCACTCCGCGCCCGGCAATGCCATTAATCTCCGGTTTTTCTGCGCCTGGATATGTAAACCATAGACTATTTGCCGGTACCGCCTGGCCCTCTGTCAAGGTACCTATCTGAGGGTTGATGATTGCCTGCACCTCAACCTCGCCCTCATACACCTGAACGATACTGATTTGTTCTTGGGGCAGGTAAAGGACTGAAAACCAGGTTCCAGAAGTTCTTACAAAACCTGATGGAGTTTGGATTTCGATCTGGCTTGAACACTGGTTCAAAACGCCAGTTAATCCGGCGATGCTGCATACCGCCAATCCGGATTGTTGGTCTTGACGCCGGCATGGGCTGTATTCCAGAGAAGAATCCTGGAATACAAACAGAGTCAGGCAGCCATCGATGACGACTTCGGCTTCGCCACTAAGGCTGGTGCTAACCAGACCTCCGGCGGGTAATACAAAGGGTGTATTGGAGGTCAGCTCAGTTAAAGGGAGTGTATTTCCGGCGAAGACGTTAGGGATTAATCGGCGGACTGCGGATTCGGACTTAATCTCTGCAATTGGAGGGACGGTAATTGTGGAGAAAGATTCCGGGGTAACCGTTGGCTGCGGTTGATTAGTAATAATGGGTGGTGCGATTGTGGGCTGGACCGATGCTAATTGAATAAGATTACAGGAGAGGCTTACCAGTATGAATACCGACACAATGGGTAAAGCATATCGGCGGTTTGGTTTGGCTAAATTTATTCTCAACATCGATACCTCCAAACGCTTAGCTGAAACGATCAAGATAACTACTCCAGCGCTGGTACCACCTGCTTGTTAAATGGCGTCCTAGCAGTCCGCCAGCGGCCAGGGCATATCCGGACAGAGCAGCCTCCACCACGGCCAACAGACTGGCCCAGTCGGAGAAAGATTGGATCCAGGATTGCCACCCACTGTTTGTAAAATGGTTGAATTGGACTTCGATCAATCCGCTGGACAGCGCGATTGAAATACCGCTGCCCAATTGAGGATCGGCCAGAAAAACAACCTGAATAATCGCAAAACTTAATGCGGCTAGAGCAGCGCGAAATAGTACTCGAGCGAATTTTGACGACTCCTCCAGGAAGGCAGCGCTTAACCCCACCCCGGCGAAAAAACCGAGCGGGATGACGAGAGGGGCTTTTTCCAAGGAAAGATTATTTAATAAAGCGACAACCATATTCGCAAGCCCGAAACCCAATATGCCTAAAAAGAAAGCCAATCGGTTGTGGCTTTTCGGATTGGGCGGTTTGCCGGTGTTATCGACCTGCAAAGAGTTGGCCAGGGCCATTAAGAAGCCGGTGAACCCGGCAAGGATGAATCCCCAGTAAGAGTGGAGAGAGAAGAATGGCAGACCTAAAGGTGAGCGGGCTAAAGTGCCGACCAACAAGCGCTCAAACCCAAGCCCTAAACCAGCTCCGATTGCACTGCCCAGAGTTATCCAAAGGATCCAGCGCCGGTCATGAATGGCTTTTCTCCATACACGCCAGAAGTAGACGCCGAGCCGTTCAAAGGGGGATCGTTTTTTAAGGGCTTCCCCGATTTCTCCCGCATTCACCAGCGATCCAAAGATTTCAATTTTCCGAAAAAAGCGAGTCAATGGAGGTTGAACAGCACCCAAGGCAAGATCCAAATGTTGGAGTAGCTGGTCTTCGGCGGAAAAAATAATCGCCAGGGTGAGCGCGGCGGTCCGCCGGTCGATTGAATCCTGGCTGTTGACCGCAGCCCAAGAGAGGCTGCTGAAAGAGCTGTTGGATTGCGGGCGGGCTGGAATATCGGGGTTGTTGATGCCGAGCAAGCGGCTGGCTAATTCCAGGGACGTAGAATTAAGATCGGTTTGGGTAGAGCTGCCAGCCGGGTCGAAAAGGGTCTGAATTAAACCAGATTTGTTATCCTTGGTGCGTAATTTTTCGATCCACGGAGAGGGATTCGCATCAAGGATCACTGCAGAACGAAGGAGGAGCAGGTATTTCACGGGACGAGCATCCAGGTAGGCCTGGTTTTCGACCAACAGGTGATATTGGGCTCGGGTTGCCAAAGCACTATCGGGGGTTTTGCTGCCCGGAGGGGTCTTAACCAGGGTGGCAAGCCACAATCGCCAGGTACGTTCCAACTCGTCGTTGGCGTTATAAGATTGCTGAATTTTTTCCGATCCAAGGCGTATGGCTTCGTCTGCGATCATGTGATTGGCGAAAGCGTATCGATAGCTGCCATTCGAAAATTGGCGAGACAATAACTCAGCCTTAGACAGGCGATAAAACAAATCCGAAATTTCGGTAACAGATGGAGCCGAGGCTCCATTTTCCAAGTTACTGAAAAGGGGTGTGGCAAGAATTTGATCGGGAGTCACCCAACGATCCATTTCGGGAGCAGCCATCGCGACCAGGATCCGACGGGCAAGATCGGCCTGGTCCGCAAAGCGAGTTTCAAGTTCTTCTTCCATATAACGAACCAGGATGCCATCTGCACCACCAGCCTCTTTGAGATAAAGGCTATCGTCAACAAGAGGGGGCTGTTTACTGCGCGCCTTGTGATAAAGCCAGGTACAGGTGATTTGCAAATGGGCAGGGTCGATCCAAATGGTTTCACTGGATTCATTTTCCCCCCCATACAGAGTCCCTAAATCAGGGGCGATGTATTTCGATGCGAGTTCTCGGGTAAGGGTCACCGGCCAATCGAGTACTTCAAGAGGTTGAACGATCGCTTGGACGGCCTCATCCAACCGAAGTGGCTGCAATTTGATCCACTGCCCGGTGCGGTTATCGATCAGGCGCTGAAAGCCAGCCAGACCACCGAGCGAGTCCTTGTGCAGCAAGATCACCAACTTGAGGCGGGGTCCCAAGGCTTGGAGGCTGTTTTCTAGTGTTTCCTGGATAGCTTGTTGGATAACTTCTGGTTGTGAACTTACCTGTTCGAATTGATCGAGAACGAGAGCGATCGTGGTGAACCGGGTTGAATTGACTGCCCGGAGGACATTCGGCAGAGGTGCATCACCGGCCACCTGGAGGATCATTGGTCTACCGTTACTGGAGCTTTGCTGGCGGAATTCGCTGGCCAAATTGGCGTAATTTGTGATTCGCACTACTAACCAGCCGTCTTGTTCTAAACGCGGACGAACACCGGCTTCTAAAAGAGAAGTTAACCCTACGCCGGGTTCGCCATATGCGATCGTTATCGGAAATTCGTTGATGTGGTGGTAAACCTCATCGATTTCGGCTGTGCGACCCTTGAAGAGGTCGCTGTCTTCGGGTTGGTAAGAGGTTAAAAATTTATACGGCAGGCGTTGGACGGGGCGGAATCGCTGGATTGGGTTAAAAAGAATTCCATCCGCCAGGTGATTGTACAGGACCGGGACTGCCCATTGGTAATATGGGTTCTCAAGTAATTTAACCCTGGCGCGGTTTACTGCCAAATCTACACAGCCGGTTTCTAAGAAGTTTGTGTAAAAAGCTTGCGCAAACTGGCGGGCAATGCCATTTTCTACTTTTTCCTGCATACAGATCACAACCGGGCAGCCCAGATTGACAAATTGAGGTCCAACCCCCGCAAAAGCATCGCTGGTGGACTGTTGCGCGCTCTCGCAAGCCCCGAGGAAGATACATTGCGGTAGGTGCGGGCTGCTGCGAAAGATATCGGTTAACTCCGCGGCTGATAACCCAGCCGGTCCAAGGCTGCCATCCGGGTAACGGCTGGAAAGTAGGAGAAACCCTTTGTTTTCGTCTTCGCGCCATTCTCCATGCCCAACGTAATGGAGGATGTCGAAACCTGGTTTTTGGTTCAACCGATCCGCAATTTGATGGACTGTCACCGGCCCGGAAAGCACTTCGTATTCGATCTGCCCTTGGAATTGGTCATAAACCGAGAGGATGGTCTGTTTCTCGATGTCAGGATCCACGTAAAGGTTGTTANCCGGTGGGAAGGGGNTGGAAATCACTGCCAGAACCCGGAGCGGGCCAAAANCTAGCGGTAATCCCCAGGGTTGGCTTGTACGCAGGTGGCGTGAAAANAGGATGTCCGGATCAACCACCAGTGGATACCAATGGNCACCCATAGGGAAATACATGCGCTCCCAAGGGATAGGGTGTAATTCTGGCAGTTGCTCATCTAANGATAGGAACAAGCGCAGCCCGCGTTGACCAGCAGCTTTTCGGGCGGCGATAAATTGAGCGCTGAGATCGCCTGGGAAAAGAATCTGGAACAAGTCCTGGCCGGCTGTCTCCGGACGACCCTGACGCCACTCTTTTTGGATTTGAAATAACCTGGCTTTCAGATCCAGGTGGTCCAGCGAATCGAAATGACTGCTGCCATCTGGGAGTGCCATGCGGATTTGAGCAGGCTGATCTGCTCCTTTGGAAACAACTTCCAAATAAAGCGGATCTGGCGATACAAGTGTCAATCGTACTCCTGGTTTACCTCTACCCGAGTTAGCGCCCGGCGAGGATATCGATTACACCTGGTTTGGAACGCTCGCGGGGGGTAAAGGAAACACCACCTTGGGTGGGCGTCTTTGCCGAGGCTGCGGTCGCGAGACCTTTAAGGATGAGTGGGGCCGTTATACCGACGTTGATCGCTAACCAGGGATTATCCGGTGGGATGCCCTGAAGGACAACCAGTCCTCCACCAGCAAGTACCATTAAGATTGTAACGACCCAGTAGAATGGGCTGCGGATATAAGCCGGCCGGTTGGGTGATTCTTTCATCGAGTGAAACTTTAATAATTCGCTAAGGACTCCACCTAAAACACCTAATAGAAAACTGGACAGCATGGGGAATCTCCTTTCTGGATTAAGCGGGTTGGTTAAAAAGCGAAAAAAAGATTGTGCAAATCTTGGTCACTGGCGGATCCATTTTCGATTTTGCTTTTTAATTCTTCGGCTTCGATTTCGAGCGGCTGCGGGGGGGAAACCTCGAAAGGCAGCAGCTTGGGTGGTGGAAGTTTTGTTGGTAGATCACAATTGCCGTTTTGAATCAGGTCCACGGTGGCTTGGATTATTCGACTGTTGGCGGGCAAGTTGCGGTGGTGTTCCTGGACGAAATAACAGCGGGCAGCGGGTAACAGAGCTGACCATAAAGGCACGGTACCATCGCCTGAGTCCTGTCCGCTTTTAACTTTTACAATTTCCAGATGGGAAGCGGCCTGGTTATCGACCAACCTGACTCCTGCAATGGTTTCAATGTTGCAACCAGCTATGACGAAGTGTTCCACTTGAGGGTCAGAGGATGCCAGGGTCTGGTGCAAGGCAAGTGCGCTGTCCAAATATTTTTGTTGGATCGGGTCGAATTTCCATTCTGCGGCCTGGTAAAGGTTAAAGTTTGCCGGGTAATCGTATCCCGGGGGGAAGAGGTGAGGGGGGGCGGGTAATAATTGGTAAACACTCGGCAGAGCATAAATCAACTCTCGCATGTTATTTTGCTTGTTTACCCGGTCGGCGGTCGCCATCATCGAATTGCCGTTAAAGAGGGTATCGATGGCATTGGTGGCTCCGAAATTGGGGGTACCCAGCATAATCAATCGTTTGATCCGTTTTTCTGCACTTTGCGGGTGACGGGCCATGTAAGTGCGTGAAACCAACCCTCCCATACTGTGCGCGACCAGGGTGAACTTGAGGTTGGGGTCTTGGCTGGCCCAGCGTTCAAGACTGGCATGTAAAATATCGGCGTTAAATTCGATCCGCCGGCGCCAGTCATATGGGAACTCCCGTAGGTTAACCTGCCGATTGAGGAGCACACTAATTTTCAAGTAGGTTAATTTTTCCAAGCCTATTGGGACGCATTCGACTTCCAGGCTTTCGTCCGAATCGCCGGCTGAATTCAAGCGCAGATAGCGGGCATTTCCTTGGAGAAAGAGGAGCGGGTTTATCCACAAAAGACTGGTTACCCCGCGGATACTGGATAGGAGCGAACCCATGATACCTGGAAGAAGGACAACCTCTTCGCGAGGGCCGGTATGTAACGGCGCAAAAGGCAGTGCTTGAATTTCAGTTACTGTGTCGGTGCCCAGCAAATGAATCATCGCTTCACGGTCATCACCATTAAGAATCTGCCCTTCAATTTCTGCCAGGGATTGGGAGGACCAACGATACAATAAGTCATTAGTATTCATTTATTTACTCCAATCCATTTAATTCCAACCCTTCGTAAAACCGAACCAGAGCTGTTGGTCAACCCTGAAGTTGGCCTGGAGTAAGGATATATCCGAAACGACAACCATTGATCTGTATCATAAAAATTTAGCTATTCCATTAATAAAGATAAAATTGATGAAATATATCAATAATATGATCATCCTTACTATAGCATTTAACGCGGGCATAAGCAACCCTGAAAACCCAAAGTGTCTGGCCCAAAATTAGTTGGTGATTTACAAGAATTACCCACAGGCAATTGTCTCCCATCCTCTGGTTCAAGTAATCATGCCACCC
>JGI24111J20145_1000080_pt1 | contig 22391 bp, 17 predicted proteins | sample SubbioR11Jul_8B1_FD_20145 | JGI IMG/M metagenome (IMG submission 20145)
CCGGTGACCATTTTGAGCCTGACCCTAAAGCCCATGCAATTTATCAACAACTTTACCAAAAAGTTTATCGCCGAATGTACAATCAGCTTAAGCCGCTGTACAATGAGATTCGTTCAGCAGTCAATATTGATCCGATGCAGGCCGGATAAAGGTAAATTGATGAAAGGTCGTTGGAACACCCAATTTATTGATTAAACATGGGCTGCGCTTTACCCGCATATCGCTAGCGATCCTGCTCATCCTGTTATTAAGTCTTCAGGTAAATTCCAAGGGCGTCGTTCTGGCGCAGCAACCCACGCCACCCGAAGATCAGGGTCAACCCTCACCCGCGGGCCTTCCGGCTGCATCACCTTCCAAAATGGTAGTCAGGGTTGGTGGGGATTTGAGCTACCCGCCTTATGAATTTAGCAACAATGGAATTCCATCCGGCTTTAATGTGGATTTGATTCGCGCCATTGCAGCCGAAATGGGCTTTGATGTGGAAATCCAATTAGGTCCTTGGAGTGAAATGCGTCAGGATCTTTTGGATGGGAAAATTGATCTATTGATGGGAGTGGTCTATTCAACGGAGGGTGACCAAACCTTTGATTTTTCGGTACCCTATACCTATATTACCTTTGATTTGTTTGTCCCGGTTGGTTCACCCATCCAATCAATGAATGATGTCCGGGGGAAAACAATCGTCGTGCAGAGTGGGGGTTTGATGCACGAATATTTACAGGAAGGTGAAATCACTACCGACTTGATTCTGGTGGAGAATGCAGCTGATGCGCTCAACTTGGTCGAAGAAGGGAGCTATGAGGCAGCCTTGGTAAATCGGATCCAGGGGCAGTTCTTGATCCGCGAGTTGGGTTTGAATGATGTCAGCCGGGTTAACCTCGATTTCACCCCGCGTAAATACGGCTTTGCGGTGGCTGAGGGAAATAAGGAGTTGTTAGCCTTATTGAATGAAGGTTTGTACATTGTGAATGCCACCGGCGAATTGGGACAGATACAAGAAAATTGGTTCGGGGTTTTTGAGCAACAACCGGTTTGGTGGACCTTGCAGCCAGTGATTCTAGGTTTTATTGGTGTGGCGGCCTTGATGCTGCTCAGCCTGGGCCTGACCTGGATGCTGCGCCGCCAGGTTCGGATACGAACCCTTGAATTGCGGAAGAGCGAAGAAAAATATCGGTTGTTGGTGGATAATACCACCGAAGGAGTGGTGGTTTCGTGTGGTGACGCTTTCGTATTCGCTAATCCGACTGCGGCTGCCATTTCAGGATACACCGTGGAGGAACTAACCGGATTGCGCATCGCCGACCTGGTTCATCCAGATGATCTCGTGATGGTGTTCGATCGCTATAACCGGCGTTTGCGCAATGAAGAAGTCCCCAGTTATTATAGTTTTCGGCTGGTCACCCGTTCGCACGAAACCCGCTGGATTTACGTACATGCGGTTGTAATCGAATGGGAAAGCCAACCCGCTACATTGGATATGTTCATCGATGTGACCGAACGGAGACGTGCCGAAGAGCAGATCCAGCAACAATTGCGCCACATGGCAGCCTTACGCGCAGTGGATATGGCGATGACCGCCAGTATGGACTTACCCTTAACCTTGAGGGTCCTTTTAGAACAGGTCACTGTGCAATTGGGTGTGGATGCTGCCAGTGTTCTTTTGTTTGAGGAGGAGAGGCGGGAGTTGGTTTATGCTGCCGGGCAGGGTTTCCATACCGGGGTGATCAAAGACCTAAAGCTTCGTTTAGGAAATGGCTACCCTGGCGAATCCGCTCTCAAACGCCGAATGGTGCGTGTCGCTGATATGGAAGAAACCAGAGACGATTTTTGGACTTTACCACGGGTACGAGCGGAGGGTTTCAGGGTCTATATCGGCTTGCCGTTGATTTCAAAAGGGGTCATCCAAGGTGTTTTGGAAATTTACAATCGATCTCCTCTGGAAACCGATCCAGAGTGGATGAATTTCTTGGATGGCATGGCCAACCAGGCTGCGATTGCTATCGACAATGCCCAATTGGTTAAGGATATCCAAACGGCTAACCAGGAGTTGATCCTGGCGTATGATGCAACCATCGCGGGTTGGGGGCGTGCGCTTGAGCTTCGCGATGGTGACACCGAAGGTCATTCCCAGCGTGTCGCCGAAATGGCAGTTCGTCTGGCAGCCGAAATGGGTCTACGCAGTGAAGCCTTGGCCCACCTCCGCCGAGGGGCGATCCTGCACGATATTGGTAAAATGGCAGTCCCAGACAGCATTCTAAAAAAAGAAGACGATCTTTCGGTTGAAGAATGGGAAATTATGCGGATGCATCCCAACTACTCGTACGAGATGCTATCGCCGGTTGAATTCCTGCGCCCGGCTTTGGATATTCCCGTAGCCCATCATGAATGGTGGGATGGTAGTGGATATCCTCGGGGGTTGAAAGGCGAGCAAATCCCTCTCGTCGCGCGCATCTTTGCCATTGTGGACGTTTGGGATGCCTTGACCAATGAGCGTCAGTACCGTAAAGGCTGGACACCCGATCAAGCCTTAGCTCACATTCAGAACTTGAGTGGTAAACAGTTTGATCCACGGGTTGTCGAGGAATTTGCCCGCTTTATTCAATCCACCCAAGTTGTAACCGATGTCACAAAGAGCTCTGACAGAGGGGCAACCCACGGGTAATCTTGAGTTCTTATTGATCGGTTAATTCGTCAATATACGATTTGATGCCTGGAACGCCGGTCAGCTTTTCAAAAAAGAAGTTGTTGACCAGGTTAATCACCTCTTCACGGGCTGCCTCAGCTTGCGGAGAAAGCCCTTGCCCAGGTTTTTCACGGGTCAAAATATCGCGCAGTCTTAAGAGCAACCTGACGATCTCGGTCTCTTTTTCGCCTTCCAATACATCCACGACGGTAAGGATTAATTTTTCCGTTTGGCTGAGGAGTGTCTCCAGGGGGATCGTTGCACCGGGTTGGAAAGTGTCGTCAATTGTGCGAATCAAGGACCAAACCTGGTAGAGCACCGTTGTTGGTTCGTCAAAAAGTTCACGTAAGTAAGCGGCTTCTTCATAGCGGCCGGTAAGGCGGAAAATGTTGTACATCCGTTTGGCGGCCTTACCATAGTTGGGCGAAGAACTCAGGTATTTGCGCACTTCTTTCTCCAAGGATGTAACGTAATCATCCAGGGCGTTGCTATCCACATGCTTGGCCAGCTTGGTAAAGATCGGGATTGAATCGGCTTCCAGGTACACCTCTTGAAAATAAGGGTCGAGATAGCCATCCAATGGGGTAATGGTCCCATCCGGTGCTTCCCAAGTCACGTCGAGCATATTGCTGGCGTTGACCAATTGTTGGTCGATAGGGTCGGCGACCACCCAGTCCAGTTTGCACCACCCCGGGTTTCTTCCAGCTTCTTCCCAGGTGACTTCGACAGCCGAATCATCGGGCAGCATCCCATTGATTTTCCCGATTTCAATTTCGACCGGTATCCAGGCAATGGGTGAGCCGGCTTTGTGCAGCGCCGCGCCGCGGCGCATATCTTTAGGATAAGAACCATATTTGACTTCGATGAGTTGGTATGTCGGGCCTTTTTGTGTGACCAGTGCTTTTTGGCGCATAATCTCACCTAAAACTCGGCAGGCTTCTTCTCGGGTTGGTGCGATGATGTTCACCCGTTCAAAATAGTCTGCATCTCCGGGGTAAGTTTGGATGCGAGACTGAGCGGCTGATCCGGAAAGCGCTAAGGCAGTTTCTACTACACCCGGTCGGTCGAGAAATTCGACCAACTTGCCGATCTTGCGGAAATAGTTCAGCCTTTGTGGACTGAAATCCAGCAGGGTGATCCGGTGGCCAAACACGCCCGAGCGAATATCGACCACCATTTGGTCGCCGCTTTGACTGGCTGCAATTGCGGTTAGCCATTGCATGGCCTCGTGCTCGTTCAATTCTACGCCAAGCCGGTGGGCCGATTCCAGGATGCGCTGCATATCCTGGCTGGGAGTTAAAGCTGGTTCATCGCTCATCTTAAATCTCCTTTGGCAAAACCGGTTCCCACAGAAGCCTGCGGGTGATTAAACTCGATCTGGCTGGGTGATTTTTTCTAAAATATGTTCAAATATGACCGCCTGCTCGATGGCGTCTTGCAATGCTTGATGGGATAGTGGTGTGTGGGCAAGGAAAAGTGGGCGTAGAATCTCGCCGGAGGTATTTGCCCAAGATTTGCCGCTCGCACCCATATATAAGGCTTTGATATCCAGCGCGCTGTGTCCAAAAGGGTTGCGCTTCAGGTAGCGGTGAAAATAATCGGCCACAAACATCCAATCGAAGGGCGCATTGAAGGCCACAAAGATGGGTTTATGGGTAGCCGGGACGACGATCTGGAGCCAATTTTCAAAGCCAACCAGTGCCTCGCCAGGGGGCAGGCCGTTTTGGGCCAGATCGTCCGGGTTCAGACCATGGATGGCCATCGATCGTGGATCGTAATTGGGTTTATCGGGTTGTAATTCCACATAAAACGTCTTGCGAAGTTTTCCAATGGTGCAAGCGCCGATCGAAAGCAAGGCATATTCATCCGGTGTGGNTCCGGCAGTTTCAACATCTACTGAAATGTAGGCGGGCATTTCTTGCTGGATCGTATCCATGAGATCCTTACGCTGNNGGGNCTGGATCAGGCCGCAACGGTTTTACCTGGGATTGGATCGTTGTGTTTGGTTTTTCCAGGTTAATGTTGACAAGGTAGATCCCGGTTAAAACGACCAGGCCTCCAACCCATTGGGCCGCGACGAGCGGTTCGCCTGCCAGAGGGATGGCCATCAGGGCGGTTAGCACCGGCTGGGCGATCATTGTCGGAGAAACAACCGATGCTGGCAAATGTCCGAGTGCATAGCCGATAGAAAAATAGCCAACAACCTGAGAAATCAAACCGGCGCCCAGGAACGATAGGTATGTTGCGGTAGAGAAACCTGTAAACGGATTACCCATTCCGAGGTTAATGAAGAATAGTACCAGACTGCAGGTGGCCGTAATCAGGAAAACATAACTGAGGGTTGAAAAATGTTCCCGCCCGCGTTGGGTGGTTAAAAAATATGCCGCATAAAAAAAGCTTGAACCCACCGCCAGCAGGTTGCCCTGGTTTAACTGCGGGCGGGCAATGAAATCGCTGCCCAGCACAACGGTCGCCCCGCCGATTGCCAGTAATAACCCCAGCCAGAACCCGGCTTTTAATTTTTCTCGCCAAAAAANGAAAGCCACCAAGGCTACCCATAAGGGGGCCAGGTTGTTCATAAGAGTCGCATTGGCAACCCGGGTAAAATTAATCGCCGTTGCCCAAGTAGCATGGTCGAAGGCAGTGAATAGGCCGCCAATGAGCGGCAAAAAAAGCCAGCGTCGGTCGAACTGCCGCTTTGCAACTGATTGCTTAAAGAAAAACGGAACCAGGACAACCGCAGCGACTGCCATGCGGTAAAAAGAAGTCACTGCACCGGGGGCATCTGCCCAACGAACAAATAGGGACGAAAGGCTGAGTGCCAAAATTCCACTGATGAGGGCGATATAAGGGAGCATTTTTGGTTTGGCAGGCTTCAATTCAATCACCACGTGGCCAGCAATGCTGGAATCTCGCTCAATGTTTTAACGGTTGCCGTAGGCTGAGCACTCACCGGTATTTTATCGTTTTCTGAAAGGTTAACCCGCCGGGTGATCCAGATGCTGGGTATTCCCATATTGTTCGCGCCGAGTATATCCGCATCGAGGGTATCGCCGACCATTACGGCTTCTTGTGGGCTGGCATCGAAAAAATGGAGTGTAATTTTAAAAATCTGCGAGTGCGGTTTTCTAATCCCCACTGTTGCCGAAATGATGATTTTTTCGAAAAAAGGCCGCAAGTTGGCATTGTCCACCAGCGTATGCACATCGGTGGCGTCTCCGGCATTCGAAATTAACCCCAGGCGGTAACCCGAACCGATTAGATTTTTTAACGTGGGGATAGCGTCTTCTTCGGGTTTCCAGTGAGCTTGTGAGATGGCATACATTGCGTCGAGTGCTGGGCGTAGTTTGTCGGATGGTATATCAGGGTACCCAACTTCTTTCAATAACCGGCTTAATACTTTCTCGGTGGTATATTCGATAAATTCTGTATTCCGTTGGTGGTAATAAGCCTGAATTCGGTGATAAAACTCCTTCGAAAACTGTTTGGGTTCCAGGTTGTAGCCCATCCCGATCAGCCGTTCGACCAATATCTGGTTGGCGTGTGCCAAAACTACTGACCACGAAGAGTCGAAATAAATCAATGTGTTCCCCAGGTCAAATAGAATTACTTTAATCATGATTGCTTCAAAAAAAAATGTGATTGAGGTTTTGCGGTTTGCAAGCTACGCTTCGGATAAAAATTAACCAGCCTATCCCATTTAGGTTAATGGGTCTGTCGGAAACCCAAGATCGATAAATAATCCAATGCCTTCCTTCGAACAGCCTATCTAATAGCCTAAGTCCGGATCGAATACATTCAGCAGACTGCTGCCGGCCAGATAGAGCCTGAGATTTTCACAAAAGAGATCCACGGCGCGTTGACTGTAATGTTTGCTGATCCCTGAAATGTGGGGGGAGATCAGCACGGTGGGCAACTTCCAAAAGGGACTGGTTGAGGGGAGAGGTTCTTCCACGAACACATCCAACCCCGCACCGGCAATCCGTTTTTCTTGCAGAGCAGTTAAGAGGGCTTGTGGGTTGACGATTCCACCGCGGCTGACATCGATCAGGTAAGCGCTTGGTTTCATGGCTGCCAACTCATTTTCACCGATCAAGCCGCGGGTGGAAGGTGTCAGCGGCAGACAGATGACAACGAAATCGCATAATTTGAGCATCGACTTGATCGCCTGTACCGGGTAGAGGCGAAAAAACAGATCTCCTTTTGGGTCACCCAAATTGTCGGGCATATAACCCAGGTCCCCCGGGTGTTTGACATCCCGCTTGACGGCAACAATCCGCCCACCCAGGGAGATAACGTTTCGGGCGATTTCGCGCCCGATACTGCCATACCCGACCAACCCAACGGTGCTGCCGCGAATTTCCGTGGGTTTGAAGCGATCCCAGCGGTCTCGCGGCCAGTCGGCCTTTTGTTGGGCGAGAACAAGTTCGGGCATTTTGCGCCCTAAAGCCAGCATCATCATCAAGGAGTATTCCGCCACCTGGGAGGCCGCTGCCCCGCTCAGGGTGGTCACATGGATATCGCGCTGCTGCAGCAGGGGGTGACCGGCTATCATGTCGATACCCGCAAAATGAGATTGCACCCATCGCAGGTTCGGTACACTGGGCGGCAATGGCAGGATGCGGTCCGTGTAAAGTACCTCGATTTTGTTCCATACATCGACCGGTATGTCTTCTGGTGCTTGGGCTTGATGGGTGATGATTCGTAAGGCCGGAGAAACCTGGCGAATTTGTTCGAATAGGTTTTCAGGGAATTGAACGGTAATCAGGATGTTGGTGGTGTTGGTTGTCATCGGTAGGCCTAATTATAAACGATACCCGTGGTAACATGAAACCTGGTGGGGTAAAAAATGGATCCCTAAGGATGGTTCAACATCCTCCCCGGTTCCAGGCCGGTGGAGGGTGTGATTAAGTTCAGAGTTAGGTTCATCGGCAGGCGGGTTTTGATCCGGAATGCCTGGTGCTAAAAATATTCAAAGGTTGCTAGCGGTAAATCCCTTGAGGATCCAGGTCTTCGCGCAGGATGCGCAATTCTTCCCTGGTTGGTGGATCTGTCGTCCGCAATTGAGGGGCGGTTTTTAATGGCCAACCGGTGTTCCCGCCCGCATGCTCTACACGGACATTGGGGTGGAGGGCTGTCAGAATTAACTCTCCATAAGCATCCGGTTCAAGGATGCCCAGGTTGGTAACAACCGCCATTGGACCTCGCCCGCGCACGCCTGTGTTTTCCCGCTGCTGCCGGCCTTCTAGAAAACCTGCCGAAGTGCAAAAGTCAACCTTTTCAGGGAAGCGCCTCTTTTGATGGGGGGTGATAATATAATAGCGATTCGCCCATGCCGCGATCTCCATCGAACCACCTGAACCGGGGAGACGCACCGTAGGGTGGTTGTAATCGCCGATAACCGTAGCGTTGATATTTCCAAAACGGTCGATCTGAGCCCCACCCAAGAAGCCGACATCCACATTGCCCCGTTGCAAGTACAAACTAAAGATGTCGTACATGCTGCAGACCGAACATGCCCCGGTAACAAGGGTTGGGTCGCCGATGGATAAGGGCAAGCGGGCGGGGCGGGCGCCAATTACCCCAGCCTCATAAATCAATACCAGGTCGGGTGCATGGGTACGTTGGGCAAGGTTACAGGCCAGATTAGGAAGACCCACACCAACGAAAACACTTTCACCATCGCGCAGCAGCCGGGCAGCATTAACCGTCATTAATTCGGATGCGCTATATTCCATTTTAATACGCTCCATAATTTACCGGTGTGCTCATCTGTGGGGGGACTGCCAGGCGGGCGTGGGTCTCTGATCCCAGTTTGCGCCAGTATTCAGCCCGATCTTTTACTCCAAAAACCCATTCATCCAGCCAGGTTTGGGTGGCTTGACGTGACTCACTAATTTTGTCCCATTCAAGGTAGAAGGCATTATCGCGGTCATAATATCCCTGGGTGTAGGAGGGATGCGCACAATAAGGAACATGACAAACCGCATCGACGATCAATTCAGGGATCAAAGTGCGGTTAGGGTCAGAGCGGATGACTGCTTCGGGGACGATTTCTTCAGCCGTAAGGATGACGTGTTTGGCCGCGAAAGCGGCTTCTTTCTGTTCGCCAATAATGCCCCAGATATGGGCATTTCCAAAATGGTCTGCGCGTTGGACGTGGACAATTGCCACATCCGGGTTCAAAGGCGGAAGGGTGACCACTTCGTTTCCACTATAGGGGTCGATGATTCTTTTATAGTTTTGGTTGACCTTTTCGAGGTCACCTGCGGCGGTTGGCATCATCGGGACGAAAGGCAGTCCGCTGGCGCCAGCCTGTAAGCGCGAAATCATACTGAAATGCGAGTATTCTTCCCATTCCAACTGCCCGGATTCAATTTCAGCCCGCACGATCCGCAGCGATCCAACGCCTGGATTGCCGATGTAAGAAAAAATAATTTTGTTTGCACAACCGGCAGCAATCATTTGATCGTAGATCAGGTCGGGTGTGGCGCGCGCCAAGGTAAGGTTTTTTTTACCCTGGCGGATCAACTCGTGTCCGGCAGCGAATGGAATTAAATGAGTAAATCCGGCTGCATAAACCGTATCACCGTCGTGGACGAACTGGGTGATTGCTTCTGAGAGCGAGCAGAGTTTGGTCATGGGAGGATAGGTTTCTTTCTGGAGAGATCTATTCAATTGCCAGGCGGCTGGCGGTTTTCACCTCGAAAATTTTCAGGCTGGCCGCTCTTTCTGGCGGGGGTATCTTTCTTTTCACGTTTGAAGATTCGGAAGCGGTTGCTGGGGGTTCCTGGCTGTTTTGGCCTTCCCCACCTTAAGAAACTGCCCAACACGAAAAGCCCCATCCCCCAAAAGAGATAACTCGCCCGTCCTCCATCCCCGGCCTGGATGGAGAAAATAAAAAGCAGCACCAAAAAGGCTCCCACCAGGATGAAAAAAGTGCCAATTCGGTTGACGATCATCAGAATTACCTAAAGGTTCAGATGTCCAGCCTGGATAAAAGCAATTCAGATCGGGCGCACACGAGTCTGAATTTGTTCGTGCATGTAGAGCTGGAGGTAATGGACTCCGCCAGCGTTCTTGCCGCTGGATCCTGAACCTTTCCAACCGCCAAAGGGTTGGAAACCAGGCCAGGCCCCGGTGGTGGCACCCTGCGGGCGGTTGGCATAAGTTACCCCAGCCTGAATGTTATCGAAGAACCACTCAGTCTCATCTGGCGAGCCGTAAAATCCTGCGGTCAATCCATACATCACATTGTTGGCGCGCTGGAGGGCTTCTTCGATGTTCTTCACCGGCGCAATGGTCGTGATCGGAAGGAACATCTCTTGCTGCCAGAGGTGGTGGTCAGCCGGCAGAGCATCGACCAGGGTCGGGGTGCAGAAATAACCTCTGGCGTATTCACCTTCGGTGAGAACTTTGCCGCCGGTAAGAATCCGGCCTGCCTGGTGTAATTCCTCCGCAAACTGCCGGTAATCTTGGTAGGAGCTCTTGTTGGCGACCGGGCCGTTATAAACCCGACGGTCTGTTGGGTCGCCTATGACCAGGTTGTTGGTCATTTCGACCAACCGTCCAACCAATTGGTCGTAGACCGGTTCCTCGATAAACACTCGCGAACAAGCTGAACATTTTTGGCCTTGCAATCCGAAAGCAGAGCGCAGGATTCCGATGGCGGCATCCTCCAGGTTGGCGTGCTTCGAAACGATGGCCGGATTTTTTCCACCCAACTCCAGAATTGCGGGGCGGATCCAGCGCCCGTTGGCAAAGGAGCGATAAATATTCAACCCGACGTCATACGAACCGGTGAAGGTGATCCCATCCACTTCCGGACTTTCGATGATGGCTTGCCCTAACGTACTTCCGGGACCGGTTACGTAATTGTATACCCCGTCGGGGATGCCGGCGTCGCGCAGGCATTCGGCAATCAGGCGGACTGTCCATGGGGTATCAGTCGCAGGTTTAAAAACGACCGTGTTGCCGGCCACCAGGGCAGCCCCAACCGGTCCACCGGTTAGTGCGCAGGGGAAATTAAAGGGGCTGATCACCACCCAAACCCCATATGGGCGCAATACCGAAAGGTTGGTGGAATAAAAACCGCTGAGCGGGTCGCGTCCCATTTCAGTAATAAAACCGTTGGACGCTTCCATGCGGTCACACGCATACCGGAAGAGATCGGCGGTCTCGGCGACATCGCCTAAACCTTCCATCCGATTTTTACCGACCTCCATCGAAACTACCACACCCATCTCAAAAGTGCGTTGGTCGATTAAGTCTGCGGCTTTGCGCACCAAAGCCACCCGTTCCTGCCAATTCTTCCGGCTCCATAGCGGAAAGGCTTTCCGGGCAGCCGCCATTGCTTGTTCGGCGTGTTTAACGCTCCCTTTTTGAAATATTCCCAGCACCTGGCTGGTATTTGCCGGGTTGCGATCCTCGAACTTATCATCAGCAAACACATCCTTGCCATCGATGATCATCCCATATTCTTTGCCCAAGTTGGCTTTTACCTGGGCTAAGGCACGATCGAAGTTGGCATGCAATTCTTCTGGTGGGTCGAACATGGTCGCATAAGTAAGCTTGAAAGTGCTTTCGGCAGCCATTCGGATAGTTCCCTCCGTAGGGTGGAAAGTGATGAATGAATAACCATCCTGAAACGTTCAGGATGGTTATAGTATAGCCGACGAAGGTATTGAAGTCAAAAGAATTTATCTCGAGGGTTTTGTCGGATTCCCCTCATCCTTGCCTGTCCTTTCGAGAGGAGATCCTTAGCGGGTTACCTGAATTTCGAGGATAGCCGAGCAGATGACCGTTGATCCTTCTACCAGGTTCCAAGTAGCGCGATAGGTGCCGGCATCCTGTGGGGCCAGCATATCGACAATAAAAGTGAATTCCTCTTTGACTTTCACGTCTTTGGAAAGGTCAATGCCATCACCATATTTTTGCAACTTCTCTCCACTTACAAACTTAAAGTCCACATCAGCCTTGGACCAATCCTTGGTGCCTGAGTTTCTCAACTTTAAGGAAAAGTCGAAGTCGGTACCGTAATTCATTTTCTGTCCACGTGTTGGTGATTGGCTGACAATCTCACATTGCAGGGGACCCTTTGTCGCAGTCGGGGTCAGGGTGGCTGCCGATGTTGGGGTAGGGGCGAGGGTTGGTGGAAGGGTGGGGATGGGTGTCCAGGTTGGCGGTCCCTGAGTTGGGGTGGGTGGCACTTCAGTGTTGGTTGGGATGCTGGCCAGGTCGGGGGTGGCGGATGCAATCGGGAGGAAGGCTTCGGTTGGAATGGCTTCGAAGGTCTGGGTAAATTGGGCAGAGACCGTCTGAATGGCTTCGGTTGCGGCAGCATTGAGCGTAGCTTGGAAGTGGATCGGATCTGGGGTAGGCGGCGCTGTTGGTCCCAGGAGGTTGCACCCCGAAAACATCAGTGCTAATCCAAAAACGAACAGAATGGTGAGCGGTTTTTTTAAGCGCATTTTAATCTCCTTTGTTGGGAAAGCGAAAGATTTTGGAGTTGTTTCGGTTCTAAACGATACCTGCTAACTGCAAAGGTCGAGTGTGCACCAATGATAGACGTTAGGGATGCAGAGAATGTTCCTAAAAATTAAACGAAAATGAAAAGGAGGTAAAACTGGGATTAATTTTGGCTTTTTCCATCATACCGGATCAGGTTCTGCCCGACAAGCCCCAATTCATAAAATTCAAAAAAACACAGGATTTAATTTTCTAGCTTGCCCCGAAAAAGCACCTGGCGGGTTTCTGGGCTGCGACTGACCGCCAGACGATCAGCCAAGGCGATAAAGTCTGGCGTTCGCCATATGATCCCAGAGGTCAACGGCCATTCGCCGTGTAATGCTGAAACCCAATCTTGGGGGATGGCTGCCAGACCGTAAGCTGCCCCTGCCAACGCCCCGGTCACGGAGCCGGCTGTGTCGGCATCCGCACCCAGGTTGATGACCTGGATTATGGCTTCTTCAAAAGAATGGGTGTTTAACAATCCCCACAAGGAGCTTTCGATGGTATGCCGCACCCAACCGGTGTTGCGCAATTCGTCCCTTCGACGGCGGGGGGCCAGTAGAATCGCCTGGCGAAGTCCTTCGGGCATGCTGGTGGTTTTTAATGCATGTTGGTAGGCCTCGTGGATCGGCAGCTCGTTGGCAAGGGAAACGATCATCTGATTGACAAAAGCACAGCCGGCCAGGCATTCTTCATGCAAATGAGTAATACTACATTGAAGCCGGCTGTATTCAGCCAACAAATCGCTCTCGTCGAAAAAACAGGCGATGGCGACCGGCCAGCAGCGCATTACCGAGCCATTTCCCGCGTTGTTAGGGTCGCGTCTTTGCAGTTCGGGGGCAGCCTTCTCCCAGGATTCCCCGGCTGCCAGGCGCTCTAAAACCAAACTGGTATGGACACCGATGTCCTGCGGGTTGCAGTGAAACCAATTTAAGAAACGTTGGGCCAGGTCTTCTGGTTCCAGGTTGGGATGAGCTAACAAGCTTTCGGCCAGCGCCAGCGCCATTTCAGTATCATCGGTAAAACTGCCGGCTGGCATGCGCCCGGCTTGCATTTTGCGAGTAAGCCGTTTAGGGGGAGAAGCCAACCCGAATTCAAGCGGCATCCCTAAAGCATCTCCTACGGCTGCGCCAACCGCAATTCCACGAAAGCGGTCGGCAGTCTGTTCATTCATAGTAAAACCTCTTCTCCGGTTGATACCCTATATTTTACCGCAAACCTAAGACCCATTGGTAAAAGACATCAAGCTGCGGGCGAACCTGGCCGACTTCTGCGCGTGCCCGGATCAGCTTCAAATTATAATCTGCCGCCTGTTTGCACAGCTCTGGCGCATCCAATATGGTTACGATCGCCTCCGCCAGGTCTTGAGGATTATCCGGTTTGACCAACAAGCCGTTAACTCCTGGAACGATCCACTCCCGCAAACTTTCGAGGTCACCGGCGATTGGATAACTGCCGCAGCCCATCGCCTCGAGCAGGGTATTGGGGGTCCCATCGTGGGTGGTTACCGATATCGAGACTGGGCAGCGCTGAAACAACCCCCATAATTGGTGTTGAGAAAGGCTGGGTAATAAAATAGTCCTTTGGTCCAAGCGTAGGCGCTGTACCCACCGGTTCGCTTCGCTTTCGGCTGCCATTCCTGGACAAAGAAAGACCGTCTGGGGCCGGCGTTCTAAAACCAAAGGGATGGCACGAAAAAAAGTATCCGTGCAGGTATATGCACGGACACCGCGCGGGTTGATGACCAGGGCGTAGTCGGGGGGGATGAGCGCTTCTAACCCCGTTGGAAGCGCTTCGGGTTGGGTGTTTAATAAATTGAGATCGATGCCGCCGTTACTCGGCGCGAGCAAGCTGGGCTTATCTGCGAGGAAACCCCATTGGTGAGCCAGGTTTAAATCGCGCTGAGCATCGGCATGCAGACCGTCAGCTCGGGCAAGGGTTTGGCGGGTAAGGGCTTTCATCCATGGTGAGCGTGGAGCGTGCAAGGTCAGGTCGTTGCCCCAGATCGAGATTGCCAGGGGGACCCCCGGCGGGGTGAACGCACTCAGCATCCCTTCATACGGTATCCGCAGGGCATGAACCAGATCCGGTTTAATTTTCTGCACCAGTTTGCGGTAACGGCGCGCATATAGGCGCACACTCAAGGGGCCGAGATAGTAACGGGCGGATAGGAAAAACCCCCGGAGAGTCGATACCCAGCGCCGGCGTCTGCTGGCTTTTCCTGTTGAGTCACGGTTACCGGTTCCAACCTTACTGAAAGCTACCGGCAAGACATACATTTCGTCGATCCCATCCGGTTTTTGGCACTCAAAAGTCGAAACCAGGGTGATCCGGTGACCGAGCGCGCGGATCGATTCTTTCCAGCGCAGCGTGATCGGGCTGCGGCCATCGGCTACNAACAGAATATGCATATTCAAAGTTTCCNAATGGAGAGAAGATGGTGGTGGGATGGGTTTTCGCAGCAGGTAAACATGACTCTCATTCTTCCCTGACCCNCCGTTTANAAACGGCGGGCTGCATGGCCGGCCGCCGTTGTAACCGCTTGNGAGAAAACATTAACCATATTTTCCAGGTTGATTTCATTGGCAACGATATCAAAAGAGGCCGCCCCCATTCGGCGCAATCGCTCGGCATCCGAAAGGGCATCCTGTAAGGCAGTCCTCAAGGCGGTTGGATCTCCGCCCGGGATGACCCAGCCGTTGGTTGGGCGGACAAGGTTGGATTGGGTGCCATCAGCCTCGGCTACGATAACCGGCAGACCATAACTCATCGCCTGCTGGACAGCCAGCCCTCCAGTTCCTGGAAGGACGAAAAGGTCGGCGCGGGCAAAATATTCCTCCAGTTCATTTCCGTAACACGCCCCGAGGAATTGGGCAGCTGGATAAATATCTTTAGCCAGGGTTTCTAAGGCAGCCCGGGCTGGTCCCTCCCCGACGATCCATACATGAGGATGCANCTCTNCNNGAAGGGNGGCGCAGGCCAGCAGCAGTNGATCGACCCTTTTNCGAGCCTGAAGCCGGCCGACNTACAGAANGGTTGCCCGCCCNTTGGGGAAAGCAACCGGCTTGATTGGTAGTTCGTGGGCCGGGCGGGGCGCAACCGCATTTGGGGCGACGAAGNTCCGCTGTGGGTCAAAACCCAGACGGATGTATTCTTGGGCNCCGCGCTGTGAATAGGCAATCAACACGTCAAAACCGGCCAGAAATCGCCGCCAAATCATTTCTTGGATGCGGCTCGAAGGGGGAGCGCCTAACCCCCAACCGACCAAACCAGCTTTCCGGCTGCGCATCCAGCGCATCGCTTTTGGGCTGCTCAGATAACGCGGGTTGGCTTCCATCACCAGCACCTCAGGCTGCCAGGACTGCAACCAACCGAACAAACCAGACTGCCAGCAGGAATAAAAGGCCCCCGATAGAATGTGCAGATTGCGACCCATAACCAGCCGGGCGTTGGTAAGCCCTTGCTGCTGCTCAACCGCCTCTTTAGGGTGAGGTTTACCGGCGAACAAGCTCAAACCACGGGTGCAAGCCGTCCCTAACAGCTCAAAAAAAGGGGCGCGGTAATTTGGCAGCATGCGTTGTTGAACTCCCAGCTTGTAAGGTATTTCGGTCATGCAGTCATTACCCGCACTGTGGAAGTGCCGTCGTTTTTCTCCACCTCGATACGGGTCGGAAACGCATCTTTCAATTCTTCCAGGTGGGTGATGACCAGAATTTTAGCGAAATCCGAGTGCACCAGATGGATCGATTCGATCAACCGTTGGCGTCCGTCGCTGTCCTGGTTGCCGAAACCTTCATCGATTACTAATGTTTGTAAGCGGGCGCCGGCACGGTGAGCCAGTACCCGTGAAAGCGCCAGGCGGATGGCAAAATTCACCCTAAAGGCTTCGCCGCCTGAAAACATTTCGTATTCGCGTGTGCCCGCGGGATCATTGATCAGGATATCCAGGGTTTCTTTTCGGTCGTCGCGGTTTTTATCTTTGTAATCCCGTTGAGTCGCGAATCTGACCGACATACGGCCATTGCTCAAGCGGTCGAGGTATTCATTCGTTTGAGCTTCGATCTCCGGTAGGGCTTGTTCGATCAATAAAGCGGGTACGCCATCTTTGCCGAAAGCCCTTTCAAGGGTTTTTAAGCGGGTGATGTGTTGGTTGACCGATCCATGGCGGGCATTGAGTGATTTTTTTCGGTCCCGCAGGTGTGCCAGGACTTCCACACTTTGGCGGGCGCCGCCGACAAACATTCGCACCTGGTTTTCTTGGGTTTTAAGGGTGTAAACCTCTTGCTCCAAAGCAGTCAGATCGGGAAGGTTGGCTGAATTGGCCTGGTATTTTTCCCTGGCCTGGAATAAGGAAACCTGCAATTTTTCCATTTCCTTTTCGTCCAAGGTCAGGTCATTTTGCTGGGAGGCAATTTCGCGCTCCAAAGGCCCTAATGCTGCCTGGGCGGTCTCCAGTAAGCGCATCTGGTCTTCGCTGGGGCGAGCTAGCTGTTCTGCCTGGCGGGCCGCATCGTGTTCGGCCGGATCGTAGCCAAGGAGTCTTAATTTATGATCAATTTTTTCTAGCTCAAGGCGCGCCTGGCTGGCGTACCGGCCCTCCCGCAGTTGCTCCTCTACCTCATGTAACCTGGGGGCATAATGGTGTTCCCATTCCGAGGATGTTTGCTGAATATACTCTTTACGGGTTTCGAATGTGGAAATTTTTTGCTGGTTTTGTTGGAGTAATTCATCCAGGTTTGCCAGGGAGAGCAACCGGATTTTTTGCTGCTCTTGCTTTTCTTGGTGTTCCTGCATCAGTAACTGGTTTTGGCGAAACCGATCACCAAGGGCTTTACCCTCTTCTTCCAATCGGGCGACAAGGGCGAGACGCTCGAATTCGCCCAAGGGTTGGCCGCACAATGGGCAGTCCTCCTGATCGACAACCTGGAGTCGATCGATGCGTTCTTTCAATAGTTTCATCTCGTCGCGTAAGCGTTTGTTCTCGGCGTTGATCTCAGATAATTGGTCATTAAGCGCCAGGTATTCCTCGTTCAAAAGTTTACGCTCGACCAAATTTTCGCGCAAACCGGCCAGGTCACGGTATTGTTGGTTGAGATTCTCATCCAGTTCGGAGAGCAAGGCTTGTTGTTTGGACACTTCGTCCAAGCGTTGGGCAAGGCTGCGGTGTTCTTCTTTAAGGCGTGATTGTTCGGCCTCGATTGTGGTGAGGGGAGCATTTCGCTCTTGCTGATGTTCCTGAAACCTGGTCGCCAGTTTATCCCACTCTGATAGTTGGGTCTGGAAGGATTTTAATTGCGCATAGTTATTTTCGATCTCTTTTGAAGAGGCAATTTGCCCTTGGTAGAGCTGCCATTCTTTCATCCGGTCGGCCAACAAGGCTTGACGTTGGTCATAACGTTCGCGGGCAGCCATGGCTTGAGATGACAACATTTCCACCAGTCGGTGCTGCTCTTCGAGTGAATTGGCCAGGCGGTTCAGGTTTTCGAGGGCATGTTCTTTGANTTTGCGCAGTTCACTCAAACGCTCCATTTCGGTTTCCAGGTTCTTGAGGCGCTCGCGGCGCGCATTTTCCTCCGCCAGCTCCGTCTCAATTTCCTGAATCTGCCCCTCTATACCTGCCAGCTCGCGTTCAGCGGCTTTACGGCGGTTGTTGGTTTCTTGGCGGTAGGTTTCCCACACCTCCAGTCCGAGCACATTGGTCAGTATTCGCTTGCGATCGCTGGGGCGCTGCTGGGTGAATTGGTCTGCCTTTCCTTGTAGAAAGAAGGANGCATTGGAAAAAATCTCATAATCCATACGGAGGGTTTGCTGGATTCGTCTTTCGGTCTCGCGCAGGGTGTGTTCGGTCAGCGGTTTCCAGGAAGCTTCGGGGTTACGAATGAGGAATTCGAGTACGGTGGGTTTTTCGCGCGGTTTGCTGCGTTGTACCCGGTAAGTATTGCCTTCATGAATGAAATCAAATACTACTTCCGCGGCCTTTGAACGGGAGTTGATCAGGGCATCGTCGCGGCGGCGAGCCTGTCCGAATAATACCCAGGTAATGGCATCCAACAGGGAGGATTTTCCGGCGCCGTTGTGACCAGAAATACACGCAAGGTCAAAAGTGCCGAAATCCACCTCAACTGGGTCGCGATAGGACAGAAACCCAGAAAGCTGCAATCGCAATGGGATCATATGGCGGGGCCTTCTTGCCCGGGCTGGGGGTTCCTGGTAACCAGGACTTTATCGATTCGGCGTCCATCCATATCCATAATTTCAAAGCGAAGGTTGTTCCAAGAAAAATGTTGCCCGCTGCTCGGGATGGTACCGAACTGGCTAAAGATAAACCCACCCAAGGTTTGATAACCGATCCGAGTTTCGTCTGGCAGAGATTCCACCTCCAGCAATTCCTTGATTTCGTCTATCGGCAGCAGGCCATCTACTAACCAGGAACCATCCTCGCGCACCACGATTTGCGGTTCATTTGAGTCGCCCGGGCTGGGGATGTCGCCGACGATGGCGCGCAAAATGTCGTAAAGTGTGACCATGCCCAGCAAGCCGCCGTACTCGTCCAGGACCAATGCCTCGTGGACGCCGGCAACTTTAATCTGCCCCAACACTTTGAGAGCCGACATACTGTCTGGGACGAACAATGGCGGCTGGATTAAGTCATGGATGTTGAAGGGTTCGCCCATCAGTAATTTGTTGAACAAATCTTTGGCAATTAATACCCCCAGGACGTTATCCAGATTATCCTGTGCTACCGGAAAACGCGAATGGTTGCTGGCGCGGATATCCTGCAAGATTTCCTCCAGCGATTTATCCAAATCAAGCCACTCGATCTCCGTCCGCGGGGTCATAATCGCATCGATATAACGGTCGTTAAGGCGGAATACGCTCTCGACCATGTCTTGCTCGGCTTCCTCGAAAATCCCGACCTGGGTGCCTTGTTCCATCAACCCGCGGATTTCTTCTTCGGTGACCAAGGGTTCCCGTGAGGGTTTGGTGCCTAAAATTCTTAANCCCAGGTCNGTAGAAACGCTCAAGAGTTTGACGATAGGCGCATTGATCTGGGAAAGGAAGCGCATCGGTCGGGCNACCGCGGTAGCTACCGCCTCCGGGTTGTTGAGGGCCAGTCGTTTAGGCACCAACTCGCCAATGATCANCGAGAAGTAGGTGGTTACAAGGACAATGACGACAAGGGCGAGCACCTGGCTGTACGGGGCCAGCCAATCAATATTGTCGAACACATCTGCCAGGCGACGAGCCAGGGTGGCGCCTCCCAATGCGCCCGCGAAAATGCCGATCAGGGTGATCCCGATTTGCACTGTGGAGAGAAATCGGTTGGGGTTTTCGGCTAATTCGAGGGCTACTTGGGCGGCTTTATGCCCATCCTCCGCTTTTTGCTGCAAACGCACCTTGCGTGCCGAAACCATTGCAATTTCCGACATTGCAAATACCCCGTTGGCGACCAACANGAAAAAAATCAAAANGATTTCTAGAAAGNGATCATTCATAGTTTAAATTTCATTGGCTGNGGTATCGGGGGGAAATTCTACCTGACTGGCAGCGGAAACGACCTCGCGGGCCAGGTGATTAATGACTTCGACCTCTTCGTCATTCATGTGGAGGGTCTTCCAATAGCGGTCCAATAATTCCAGTGGGGTCGCACTGCCGATCGTCTCGTGACCCGACAGGCGAATCCGGATTTCGGCCTGTGGACGACGGACAAGATGAAAATCGAAAGCGCCTTCTGCATAACGGCGCAGGGCGGATTCGTTGATCAGGGCTTCCCAACCGCGCGGGTATTCGATCACCAACCGCACGATTGCATCCTTTAGCTGCTCTTGGTCTGGCAACGCCGCCAACATTTTTTGTAATAAGGCGTCCGGTTCCGGCATGGGTTGTCCATCGCTATTGACCGATACCAACCGGTCGATAAAACGGCGGCCATCCAGGGAACGCCAATCCACCTCGGTTTTTCCGCGGTCCACGGTGGCTATCACGTAATGTTTCTGGTCTTTGGCTTCTCCAAAATCGACTCGCTCGATCGAGCCAGGGTAGATGACCGGTGGGTGGGCACGTGGATTGAGGTCCTGAGCTTTGTGAATATGACCTAAAGCGACGTAGTCCAGGCGCGGGTCGCGCACCAATGCGCCAGGCAGCACCAGGTCGTTCCCCAACATCACGCTGCGTTCACCGCCGTACATCGCTCCTTGAATGGTAGCGTGGGCGGTAAAGACTGCCGGAAGATCTGGATCCAACTGGGTGAACCAATCCTCGAAAACTTCACGGATGCGGGTTTCGATCTGTTCGTGAACCGAACTCATCTCCATACCGCTCAACTTGAGGGTCGCCATTAATTTGGAGCGTGAAACCCACGGTAACGCCAGCACCTGTACGGCAAGTCCACCCAGATCTACCGGCTTAAGCAGCCGTGGAACATCGACGACGTGGACATGGGGCACTTCCAGGGTGTCGTATTCCTGCAGGGCATGGGCACGCCCGAGGGCGGGGGATAAGTCGTGGTTGCCGACCAGCAGGATGGTCTCGATACCGGCTCGTGAAAGGCGGATCACCCGCCGGCCCCATTCCCGCTGAAAAGTCGGGGCTGGTGAGCGGTCTTTATAGGCATCTCCGGCAAAGATGACCAGGTCAACCTTCTCATCGATGGCGGCATCAATGATTGTGTCGAGTGCTTTGAGAAAATCGAGCACCCGTAATGGTAGCCCGCTAACAGGGTCGTGGCGGCCGTAATTGGCGATGTCGATATGGGCGTCAGCGAAATGCAAAAGTCGGATCATACCTATCAGGTTTGGATGCCTAGTTGGGTGGCAATTTCAACCGCTGGAGCGAAACCCGGGTGGTATTCCAGGGCTTTCTTGATATCTTCAATAGCCCCCTGGCGGTTGCCAAGGACGATCCTGGCGCGGGCGCGCCAGACAAAACTCTCCTCGATGAAGGGTTCGGCCGCGGCGTTGATGGTGGTGGTGGCCAGTTGTTCAACATCTAAATATCGGCCGGTAAAAAAATAAGCGAAATAAGGCCCGGTCTGGTACCATATCATCCGCCAGGGACGGTCTTGTTCCGGCAAGGCAGCCATTAGGATGAATGCCTGGTCAAAGGCTGCCGCTGCCCCGGCATAGTCCTGCAGTCCAGTCAGGCTGGTGCCGCGGTTAAAATAGGCGAAAAACTGATCCACACCGCTCAGACTGACGGCTTCTTGGGCGGCGGTTTGGGCAGCAGTGCTGAAACCATAGTCCGGGTCGCTGTACGGACCAAGGACATCGTGGAGGGCGGTTTCAAGGTCTGGTGGGTAAATCACCAGGAAGACGTAGTTGAAGGAGCGCCACTGGCGGAGCAGGTCATCGTAGCTGACCTCGTAATTCTCTGTGAAGTAAGAGTCCTGGGTGATGAAAATCCGGCGGGTGTTGTCGTAACCGGTGACGACCGAATAATGGCCCATGAAACCCAGGCGGCCATTGAAATCACGGATCACGATCCCTTTTTCGACCAGGACGACAAATTCATTGGCGACCAGTTGCTTGATCAGATCGAGCGTCCCACCGGAACGTACTAAGGCGCGTTTGTCGGTGTGATTGTTGACGTAATTGGCCAGCTCGTAGGGCATGACATTCTTGTCTTTTTCGAAGGGCTTGACCAGCGGGCCAATATCGGTGCGCTCTCCTTCCCAACCCCAATAGGAAAGGGCCATGGCCAGGGCGGCTGGGGCACAGTAATTCCACAATCCGTGCTGGGTCTGGTAGCGGACCCCTTCTAAGGTAATGATTTCAGGCAATGGGGTGGCGGTGGGAGTGGGGGTGGGGGATAATTCCGGGGTCGGGGTTGGGGCAGCCGGGGTAGCGGTAGCTGGGTGGGTGGGCGTACTTTCGGCAACGACAGCCAGCAAGGTTGCCTGGACGATCTCGTCCACGGTTTGGTTGGGGATGAATACGGCTTCTTGCGGCGGGTTGAGGGCGTAATGGGCCTGCACGCGAATTTCGTTGAACTTAGAGAGCACCCGTTCGCGAATGGGATTGACCACCATTAAGATGGCTGCGACCACAATCAGGCTCAGAAACACGGATTGAATTTTATATCTTTTCTTACGCACACAGAAATTATAACATTTTCCATCATAGCGCCCCAATTTCATTTTTGGGGTTCGGGGTTTTTTCAAGACACAAGGTGTGTTGGGTTTTGGGGGGTGATTGCATGT
>JGI24111J20145_1000084_pt1 | contig 22041 bp, 21 predicted proteins | sample SubbioR11Jul_8B1_FD_20145 | JGI IMG/M metagenome (IMG submission 20145)
GTTGGGTGGTATGCGGGGTTTGGTGTTCCGCCCCGGCTTTTTGCGATTGATGTTACCTGAAACCCATACCACCCAACCTACTCTGGTTGATGGTACCTTAAACCCATACCACCCAACCTGCTCGCTAAGCCAGGCAGGCAGCTTGGAAGGTTAGGATGGTCTTTTTGTTTTAGGTCACTTCGCGCCGGATCATCCATGCGCTCAGGATGAACAGCGCCCCGGCAATTCCGATCAGGACAGCCAGGTTGGGCCAGATTTCAGCCAGACCCCAGCCTTTCAACATTACATCCCGCAGGGCTTGATTGGCATAGTAAATAGGCATAAGGTGGGCAACCGGCTGAAGATAGGCGGGCATATCTGCAACCGCCCAAAATGTTCCGCCCAGTAATACCTGCGGAATGATGACAAGCGGGATAAATTGGATAACCTGAAACTCGGTCCGTGCAAAGGCGGATGCCAAAATGCCCAGGTTGACTCCCACCACTGCCAGGAGGGTGATCACCAATAACAGCAGCCCCAGGCTGCCGCGGTAATGGACGTTGAGCACCCAAACCGTATAAAAAAGGATCACAGTTACTTGAACAAGGGCAAAAAGACCCAGCCCAATCATATAACCCAGGACAATCTCTGTCCGAGTTGCCGGAGTAGCCGCCAGGCGTTCCATTGTCCCCTGCGAACGCTCGCGTAGGAAAGCGACACAAGCCAATAGAAAGACAAAGAACATTGCCAGAAAAGCAACATAGACCGGGGCCACAAAATCCAGGGTGTCGAATTCTGCTCCGCCAAAGAGATAAGTTGTCTGTACCGAAACTGGCAGTCCCGTATCGTCCTCCCCGGTCTGGGCACTGTTTTTGGCGCTCCCACCGGTAAGGGTAAGGGTGGCCAAAGTGACCATTGCTGCCCGCGTCACCTGGGCGGTGATCGCCTGGCTGCGGGTGGGGTTTGAGCCTTCCAGCCGCAGGTACAGAACCACGCGGCGACTCGCCAGGGTATTTGCGCTAAAATCCGGCGGAATTACGACCACCCCCTGTACGGCGCTTTCGCGCAAGCGGTCATCGACCTCTTCCCGGCTTAAAGGAATGAGGATAAAAGCCCCGCTCCTATCCAGCTCATCGCGCATCCGTTCCCCCAAGGCAATCGTGCCTACAACAGGGTGCTGAACGCCTCGATCCTCATTGACCACCCCCAGCGAAATGGCAGGCGGTTCGGCGCGGAATAAAATTGCACCGAGGGTCAGAACGAGCAATGGAGCAAACACCAGCAGGGCTACCGTGCGATGGTCGCGCAACACCTGGCGCATTACCCGCTGGGAAAGGGTAAACACACGCCCTAAATTCACTGCGAGCCTCCCGCCACTTTTTCACTACCGAAGTACAGAAAGGCCTCCTCCAGTGTCCCACTCCCCGCCCGGCGGCGCAACTCATTGGCACTGCCTTCAGCCAAGAGTTTGCCTTGGCGCAAGAACCCCAAGCGGTCGCAGCGTTCGGCTTCGTCCATCACATGGCTGGAGACGATCAACGTGACTCCGCTTTCGGCCAGCTGGCGGAAGTAGGACCAGAAAGTAACCCGAAGCAAAGGATCGACACCCACCGTCGGTTCATCCAACAACAGCAGCCGAGGTTTATGAGCTAACGTACAAGCTAGCGAGGTTCGCTGGCGGAGCCCACCCGAAAGCGTGCGAACCAGACTGCGCGATCGACTGTGCAGATCGACAAGTTCGATGGCCTCCTTTACCCAAGCAGGGTCGTACCTGCCAAACATCCTGGCGAAGAAGGTTACATTTTCAGCCACGGTTAATTCTTCATAGAGGGCGCTGGCCTGGGTCATATAACCCACATGAGCCAGGATCGCCTTGTTGGGTACCCGCTCACCCATCAGTCTAACGCTTCCGGAGGTAGGACGGAGTAGACCGATCACCAGCCGGATCAGAGTTGTCTTCCCCGACCCATTTGGACCAAGCAATCCATAGATCTCGCCATGTCCAACCGAGAGGCTCACCCCATTGACAGCCTGAATATTTCCAAAATGCTTGCAGATTTCATCGGTTTCTAAAATCATGTTGGAATTCACAATCTATTCCTCAATTGGGATGGTGGCATCTCCCTGAGAAAAAACTGCGTATTTACGCCAGACAGGCGAGCCTCGACCTATCCATGGAGTAACCGGGTAAGGATTCTTGCGAATTTCATCATACTGCCATAAGGAATGTGATTCAAGCCCCAATCTCAGGCGGCGAATCCACCAACCCAGGCGGACGATCTGCCAAGCATAGAACGGCCTTTATCCCCTGCAATTGCAAAGCATCTGTAAAGCCAAACCGGTTAGGACCGAATATACTTTAATCAAACCGGGGGTAGACCTTCTACCGTGTCCTCGGGGAGGGATGGTCGAGTATAGGCTCGCTTGGGAGGTTCGTGGGTGGCAAAAGACCGTTACATCAGTGCCCTGGGCAGGCTGGTTCCTTTACTGGCGACAATCTTTGTGTTCGCGGTTCTAGGATCGTTAATACTCAATCCTGGGCGGGCGGTTGTCAAAGGCGCCAGATCCCTACCTGTTCCACTCCACTCCGCATTACAGGCAGATTACAGCACAGATCCCCAGGCATACCCACACTCCCTGGTCGAACTCGATCTCATCGCCGCCTCACTGATCGACCGCCACGCCGCTGATTCTATCGCTACAATCTTCAACCAATTGTTGACTCCCATCCCACTCGCCACATCCATCGCCCCTACTTCTACCCCGCCTGTAATAACCCCAAGGATCACTATTACACCATTGCCTTCATCCACATTTACCCCCGGTGCTACCCTGGCGCACACCCCAATCCAGCCCATTGCCACATTCACCCAACCAGCGGCTTTCCACACAGCTACAAGTGTACCGCCCATTCAGAACACGCCAACCCAACCAGCGACCCCAACCATGGTCGAGCCGGAGGCAACTTTATCCCCAACCGAGACGCCAACCGCCTTACCTTCCTTAACGCCAATTTTCTCACCAACACCGCCGCCAACAGCTACCTCCCAACCCTATCCTCCACCGCGCACACCCACGCCTGCCGGATACCCGTAAACCTGCCAGTGGCTCCAGGGCTATCCATTCGAGCTTGTTTTACAAAGCCCTTCCTTGTAAAACAGGCTCTTTGGTTTAAATCGGCTGGTACTACTCAGCCCTCAGGGCGGGCTTATTTTATGGTTTCTTTCCTCTTTCCTGAGGCGAGAAGGACGGACAGGAGGAGGATAGGCGAGAAGTTACAATCCGCTTTGATATAATCCTATCAATCCTACGCATGATGGAATGGTTTTCGCTCTCTCTCGCTGAGTACCTTTGGCTGGTTCTGGCAGGCCTAATTGTTTTGGTCTTGCCAGGTGCGGCCCTTTGGGTATGGCTGCCGGTGGGTCCCCGAGATTGGCTCGAACGGCTGGCGGATGCCGTTGGGCTTTCGGTTGGTTTAACCGTTCTGGTCGGCTTAGGCGCTCACCTGCTGGGGGTGGTCTTTTCTTTGGGTATGCTGGTTACAGCCTATGGTATCTGCCTGTTTGTACTGGCGGTAGGGCTGGTGCTGCATTTACCGGACCAACGATCAACTGTTCAGGGCGGGCGTTGGGGCATTCTGAGCGGTGTGTTGGCCGGGCTGCCTCTACTGGCGGCTCTCCTGGGTTGGCGTTGGTTTCAGGCGCGGTCGCTCTTACTTCCAGCTTGGGTCGATTCGGTCCATCACACCCTGGTTGTAAAAAAAATCCTGGAGCTGGGGGCTATCCCGGCCACCCTGGGACCGGAAATTCAAGCGCCGTTCGCCTTCCACTTCGGTTTTCATCTGCTGGCGGCTCTTTTTTCTGAGTTAACCGAGATTGCGCCTGCCCATACCGTGCTGTGGTTTGGTCAGGCGCTGAATGGGTTGATCGCGCTTTCGGTTTATCGTTTGGGCAAATCTGTATGGGGCGACTGGAGACCGGCCGGTTTGGCAGCGCTCCTGGTTGGTTTCGCCTTTCAGATGCCAGCCTATTACCTCACCTGGGGGCGGTATACCCTCTCGACCGGGTTGGTGGTGTTGCCGCTCGCCATGGCTGCTGGTATGCAGGCGATCCGCCCTTCGCAGAAAGTGGGATTGATTCTTCATTTGCTGGTTCTAACTGCCGGAGTCGCGTTAACTCACCTGACAACATTGCTCTTGTTTGGTTTTTTTATCATCCTTCTACTTACCGGCAGCCTGCTCAAACGGTTTATACATTACCGGCGTGCCAGCAACCCCGGACAGCCGCTGCCCGAGAGGGAAACTTCTGAAACAGCGCAGCCGCGTTCACCCCTTGAGGTGCACGCCTGGATCGATGGTCTCTGGCAGCCGGTGGTTGGAAGTGTGGCCGGATTAGCCCTGTCTGCCCCGTGGCTTGTCTACATTTGGCAAAATCAGCCTTCGGCGGCTGGCTTGCGGGTGGTCTCCCTATTGGATACCGGCCAGGCGGATTACTGGCAGTATATCCTCTTTTTGCTCGGCCCGCAGCATAATTATGTTCTGCTTGGGTTGGCTGGGATCGGCCTGGTGTGGGCGCTTATGCGCCCCGCAGCCCGTACTCTGGCCGTCTGGAGCCTGCTTCTCTCCCTTTTGACTTTACCGTGGGGATTGCGGATTGCCCCTTTTCGTCCCGACCACATGGCGATCCTCTTGTTTTTGCCAGCCGCTTTGCTTCTCTCCGGGTTGATCTTGGATGCAGTCCGGGTTGCTGGTAAGTTATCCCATAGCGGATTGCGTCGAGGGGTACAAACCGCCCTGGTCCTGGGAGGATTGGGTTTGGTCCTGTGGGGCGGCTGGCGTACCCGCGATGTGATCAATCCGGTCACCGTATTGATTACCCAGGCAGACCTGAATGCAATCCATTGGGTCGAGACGAACACCCCCCAAGACGCTCGTTTTATGATTAATACCGCTTATTGGATGAGCGGGTCCTACCGGGGGGTAGATGGCGGCTACTGGTTGAGCGTCCTGACCGGGCGCACATCCCTATTGCCGCCGGCTTTATATACCCTGGCGGAACGCGAGTGGGTATTGCAAATTTCAAATTGGGCTGAGCGCGCTGCGGAGTTGGTTACCTGTGATTCAGATTTTTGGCAACTGGTGAAGGAAACCGGCTCGCAATACGTATACGTTCGTCAGGGTCAGGGCAGTTTACAGCCCGCAGCTCTGGCCGCTTGCGATGGATTGCTGCCGGTGTACCGTCGCGACGGGGTTTTTATTTATGAAATCGTAGAATAGCAGGGTCAGAAGGGCAGTTACTGTCAACGAGGGTCGCGGTTTGCGTCTTCCCCTCAACCTGCGGCTGGAGACGATTGACCCCATGCGCCGCGACCCACAACCTCCCGTTCACAGGTAAAATAGGTATGTGCTATATCGAAGTGAACCAGTCCCCCTTTTTCTTGTGAAAAATACCACCAACAGAGTCGATATGGTATACTTGGATGAATTAAGACAAATTTAGTATACTTTGATAGGGTTGGTATGCTCGAACAATATCTCCCTTTAGTCATCATCTTTGCGCTGGCCATTCTGGTTGGAATGATTGCAATATCATTGGGTGCGCTCTTTGGGCCGCGCCGCCCAACCCAGCGTAAATCGGCGCCTTATGAATCGGGTGTGGTTCCTTACGGCCCTGGACGCCGGCGAATGTCGGTGCGCTATTATTTGATCGCTGTTCTTTTCATTCTCTTTGATATCGAAGTTATTTTTGTGATTTCCTGGGCCTTGGTTGTGCGTGATCTCGACAGCCGGGGATTATTTGGGATGTTGATCTTTTTGCTTATTTTAGAGGTAGCCCATTTATATGCCTGGAAGAAAGGAGCCTTGGAATGGGATTAGAGCAGAAAACCGGAAACATGGGGGTGGTCACAACCACCTTAGAGCAAGTGGTTAATTGGTCGCGGACCAACTCGATGTGGCCGATGTTGTTTGGCCTGGCTTGCTGCGCCATCGAAATGATGTCTGCCCAGGCTGCCAACTACGATATGAGCCGCTTTGGGATGGAATTGATGCGCGCCAGCCCACGCCAGTCGGACCTGATGATTGTGGCCGGGCGCGTATCTCGTAAAATGGCCCCGGTCTTGCGCCAACTTTACGACCAGATGCCCGACCCCAAGTGGGTGATCGCAATGGGTGACTGTGCCTCATGCGGCGGTGTCTTCAATAATTATGCGATCGTCCAGGGGGTCGACGAAATTGTGCCGGTCGATGTGTACGTGGCTGGGTGCCCGCCCCGCCCCGAAGGCCTGATTCACGGCATATTGACCCTCCATGAGCAGGTGAAAAGCGAGAAATTAAAGAATTGGGCCTAGTGGGCAGCCCTTCAACTGCACTGTATCGAGGCAGGCACAGGGGTCCATTTACCAGGTGATTTTTTGTGCGAACGGATGAGCATATAACCATGACCGATTTTTTTGAGCAGGCAGTGGATGCGATGAAGGAGCGATTCGACGCCCAAGAGCGCCGCTTCGCTGGTGAAGTAACCTTGATCCTGAGACCGGAACACCTCTTGGAGGCTGTTCAGGCTTTGCGAGACGAGTTCAAATTTGACATGTTGGTCGATGAAACCGCGGTGGATTACTGGCCACAGCAGTCACCGCGATTCCATATGATTTACCAGTTGTATTCCATGGCTCACAACGTCCTCCTGCGGTTGCGAGTTCACTTGAATGGCAATGCGCCCCACATTGAAACGGTGGAAAAGATCTACCCCAATGCCAATTGGAAGGAGCGTGAATTGTGGGATATGTTCGGTATTACCTTCGACGGACATTCCGACTTGCGGCGGGTCATTATGCCGAATGATTGGCAGGGGCATCCGCTGCGCAAGGATTACCCGCTTGGTTATGAAGAAGTGCAGTTCACGTTCAATTTCAAAGAAGTCGACCACCGTAAGCCTTATGCTCAATCTTGAAACTGGAGATAGACCATGACGGACATTCGCGAAGTAAGCGTTGACGAGTTACGCCATTTGGTCAGTGAGCGGGCGATGACCGGCGAGACGATGCTGCTAAACATGGGACCGCAGCATCCCAGTACCCACGGTGTGCTCCGCTTGATCCTCGAGTTGGATGGCGAGATGGTCATCCATTGCATCCCAGACATCGGGTTTTTACACACCGGTGTGGAAAAGAATATGGAGGCAAAGACCTACCAGCAAGCCGAGGTGATGACCGACCGCTTGGATTACCTCAACCCAATGGGTAATAACCTTACCTATTGCATGGCGGTTGAAAAGCTGGTTGACCTGGACGTGCCGCCCCGCGCCCAAGCCTTGCGGGTCATCCTTGCAGAATTGCAGCGGATTTCCTCGCATCTTTTATGGTTAGGCACCAGTTCGCTGGACTTGGCGGCAATGTCGGTTTTCTTGTATGCCATGCGCGAGCGTGAGTTGATTCTCGATGTCTTTGAACTGGTCTCTGGCCAACGCATGATGACGACCTATATCCGTCCCGGTGGTCTGTGGCGCGATGTGCCGGTTGAGTTCGAAGATGCGGTGCGTAACATTATTCGGATCATGCCAGGCCGTTTCGATGAGTACGAATCGCTGCTCACCAAAAACGCATTATTCCTCGAACGCACCCAGGGCATTGGGGTTATATCGGCTGAGGATTGTGTCCGCTGGGGACTGACCGGCCCGGTCATCCGGGCTGCCGGAACCGCTTACGACTTACGAAAAACCCGCCCATATTCCGGTTATGAGCACTATCCTTTTGAAATCCCGACCCAAAAAGAAGGGGATGTTTATGCGCGCTATTTGGTCCGGGTGGAAGAAATGCGCCAATCGGTGCGGATTGTGCGCCAGGCCCTCGACCGCCTGCCTTACGGTCCGGTGCGCAGCAACAACCGCAAGTATGTCCCCCCTCCGCGTTCCGAGTTGAGTAAAAGTATGGAAGCCCTGATCCACCACTTTAAATTATGGACCGAAGGCTTTTCTGCGCCGGCGGAATGCGTTTATGCGGCTACCGAAAGCCCGCGTGGCGAACTGGGAGTTTATCTGGAGGGCGATGGTGGTCCTAAACCCTACCGCGCCCATTACAATACCCCCACATTTATGAATCTGCAGGCTATGCCGCTGCTCGCTCGCAATCACTATGTTGCCGACGTTGTCGGCATCATCGGCAGCCTCGATGTTGTTCTAGGAGATGCAGATCGTTGAACCAACTGCTTGCTCAATACCCCAACGAAATTGAAAAAATCCTGGCAAAATACCCGGCTGACCGCAAGCGTTCAGCAGTCACTCCGCTCCTCTATCTGGCCCAGCGAGCGGAGGGCTATCTTTCTGCTCGTTCCTTGCTGGATATTGCCGAAATTTGTGAAATTTCGGTCACCGATGTGGCCTCTATCGTCGGTTTCTATACCTTGTACTACGACCAGCCTTTAGGACGTTACCATATTCAAGTGTGCACAGATTTGCCGTGTGCCTTGCGCGGCGCAGAGAAGTTCCTGGCGCAGCTTTGTGAGCAGTTGGGCGTCCAAGTTGGCGTGGTCACCCCGGACGGACTTTTTGTGATCGAGGAGGTCAAGTGCCTGGCAGCCTGTCACCGGGCGCCCATGTTCCAGGTACAAGGTGACGGAGAAATGGTCTATCATGAGAACCAGACGATAGAAACAGCCCTGGCTGTAATTGAAGCTTTGAGACAAAAGGTGCTCCAGATGAAGGGGGTCGTGGGATGAGCGTACCCATGATCCTTCGCCACCACGATATCCCCGACCTGGATCAACTGGCTGTCTACCGTGAATTTGGTGGTTTTGAAGCCTTCCGCAAGGTAGTCGCCACCCTCAAGCCCGGGGATGTCATTCAGCAGGTCAAGGATTCGGGTCTGCGCGGGCGCGGCGGGGCCGGCTTTCCTACCGGGATGAAATGGTCTTTCTGCCCCAATGACCTCTGGCCGCATTATGTGGTTGCCAACGCCGATGAATCCGAGCCTGGCACCTTCAAGGACCGAGAAATCCTGGAAAGCAACCCCTTCCAATTCCTGGAAGGTTTGATGATTGCCGCGTACGCCGTGCAGGCCAATGTGGCATATATCTACCTGCGGGGTGAATTTTGGCAAATCGGTTTGCAGCTCGATAAGAAAATTGCCGAGCTGGAGCAAGCCGGCCTGCTGGGCGACAACCTCCTCAACAGCGGGTACAACCTGCGTTTGTATACCCATATGGGTGCCGGGGCATACATTTGTGGTGAAGAGACGGCGCTGCTCGAGTCGCTGGAAGGTTTTTTAGGCCAACCTCGTTTGCGTCCGCCTTTCCCGGCGGTTGCCGGTCTGTATGCCAGCCCGACGGTCATCAATAATGTCGAGACACTCGCCAACCTGCCGCCAATCTTGCTTAACGGCCCGGCCTGGTACCGCGATTTTGGCACCGATAAAAGCCCGGGCATGAAGATCTTTTGCCTATCCGGGTGTATCAACTCCCCCGGTAATTATGAATTGCCGCTGGGTACTACCTTCAGAGATTTGATATACGAATACGGCGGCGGGATTCCCGAAGGCCGCGCGGTCAAGGGCATCATGGCTGCTGGGGCATCCTCCTATGTGATTCCGGTCGACGAGCAGGTTCTTGATACCCCTATGGACTACGAGTCGTTGGTTAAACTGGGTGCGTCCCTGGGTTCGGCTTCGGTCATTGTCCTTGATGAAACGGTTAATATGGCCTGGCTGGCGCACAAGACCACCGACTTTTTCAAGCATGAATCGTGCGGTAAATGCACACCCTGCCGTGAAGGCACCTATTGGATGGCCCATATTTACAAACGGATCGAGACTGGCAAAGCTAACCCGGAGGATATCGACTTGCTTAATAGCGTTGCTCGGCAAATCCAAAATAAGTGTATGTGCGCCTTGGGTGAGTTCGCCATCCAGCCGGTGTTATCCACGATCCAAACTTTCCGCACGGATTATTTAAAAAGGATCGAGAGACGAGAAACCATGGTCGAAGGGCGAGAATCGTAAGTGGAGGTCAATGAATGGAAGACCAACCGGTTTTTCCAACGGGGTCGGGGGCGATATTCGGCTCTCGGATCCCGGTTCTCGAACTCCGTTACTCGGAGGGGATGTCTATGACAAAACTGGTAACCCTGACCATCGACGACCAACAGGTTACAGTTGCGGTGGGGACCTTGATCGTCGACGCGGCTAAGAAAATCGGCAAGGATATTCCGGTTTTCTGTTACCACCCAAAGCTGGAACCGGTCGGAATGTGCCGCATGTGCCTGGTGGAGGTCGGCCGCCCAATCATCGACCGCAGCAGCGGGCAAGTTATTTTAGACGTAAACAACCAACCCAAGCTTCAAATTGGCCCCAAGCTGGAAACAGCCTGTACCACACCCGTTTCTGCTGGTATGGTCGTGCGCACCAACAACCAGGCGGTTGAAGCAGCCCGTAAAGAAATATTGGAATTTATTTTAACCTCCCACCCGCTCGACTGCCCGGTTTGTGATAAAGGCGGTGAATGCCCTCTGCAAAACCTGACCATGGGTTTCGGGCCAGGCGAGTCGCGTTTTCTCGTGGATGACAAAATCCGCCTTGCCAAACGCGTTCCTCTTGGAGAGTTAATCTACCTCGACCGTGAGCGCTGCATCCAATGCGCGCGCTGCGTCCGCTTCCAGGAAGAGATCGCTGACGACCCCGTGATCGGCTTTTACAACCGCGGACGGCAATTGGAAATTGTCACCTATTCTGAACCGGGATTTGATTCGATCTTCTCCGGCAATACCACCGATATTTGCCCGGTGGGCGCATTGACAACCGCCGATTTCCGCTTTGGAGCGCGACCCTGGGAACTAAAATCAGCAGCCTCCCTTTGTACTCAATGCCCGGTGGGCTGCAATATCACCTTAAATGTGCGCCGCGAGGCGCGCGCTGGAGGCAACTGGACGATCAAACGGGTCATGCCGCGCCAAAATGAAGAAGTCAATGAAATCTGGATTTGTGACAAAGGCCGCTTTTCCTACCATTTCTCCGAAAGTAACGAGCGCCTTACTCAGCCGTTAGTCCGCAAGGATGATGAATTGGTTCCGGTTAACTGGGACGAAGCCCTCGATCTGGCTGCTGCTAAACTCCAAGGGAGCCCAGCCCTGGTAACACTGGTTGGCGGGCGCTTATCCAACGAAGATCTGTTTAATTTACGTCGCCTTACCCAGGCAAAAGGTGGCCGGGCAGTGCAATATAGCCACATGGCGGGCGGCGAACTGGTCGGACAGTACGGTCTGGCACCCGGCAGTAATTTTTCCAGCATGGGCAGCGAGACAGCCATTTTGGTCATCGCCAGCGACCTGCACCAAGAAGCCCCGGTCTGGTGGCTGCGGGTCAAGCAGGCTGCTGAACGCGGCGCGCTGCTGATTGTCGTCAACCCACGCTCCACCCGCCTCGATCGATATGCTGATCATCTGGTGCGCTATGCCTACGGTGATGAACAGGCTGCGATGGCCGCTTTCTTACCCCAGGCTACAGCCCCCGAAGCCTACCGTGAAGCACTCGAGGGTCTTGGGCGGGCTCAGAACTTGGTCGTAATTTACGGTAGTGAGGGGCTGGGTTTAGCCGGTTCCCAGGCCTTTGCCCAAACCGCGGCCGGGGTGGTGGTTTCGCGCGCCCGAGTCGGCCAACCGAATAATGGCCTGCTGGCTGTCTGGGCGCATGCCAATACCCAAGGCGCCTGGGATAATGGTTTTTATCCGGCCGAGGATCTTCCGGCTGATCTGCGGGCAGCCGATGTGCTCCTCCTGGCGGCCGCCGACCCGGCCGGCGACGACCCGGACTTGGCCGAGGCGATCACTCAGGCTGGTTTTGTTATCGTCCAGGATTTATTCCTCACGGCAAGTGCCCAACGTGCCGACCTGGTTTTACCAGCCCAGGCTTTCACCGAACGCGAAGGCACCTATACCTCAGGTGAACGGCGGGTGCAGCGCTTTTTCCCGGCTGTGCCGGCTCGCCCGGACAGCCGTCCCGATTATGCCATCACCGCCCAGATTGGTCAGCGCTTGGGACTGGATCTGGAGGGTCGGGCTGCCTCGCTGGTGCAGATGCGACTCGCTGCCGAATTGCCGGCGTATAACGGCCTGACCTACCAGCGTTTGAGCGAAATGAGCGCCCAATGGCCGATCATCGCCCGCGCTGGTCTGTACTATGGTGGGACTTCCTACGAAAATACCCAGGGTCTGGGGGTTCAGCTCCCCCTCTTGCCACCCGGACCGGTCACTATCCCTGCCCCACCAGCGCAGCCGAAAACACCCTCCCTCGAAAAGCAAGACCTCTTATTAGTTCCGGTAACCCGCCTGTACGACCGCGGCACGACAATTACGCCGTCGGGTCTGCTGTCCCAACGCCTGGAGAACCCGGCCATCTGGCTCAACCCGCAGACGGCTGAAAAAATGGAATTAGCTCCCAAGACACGCGTCCAGATTACAAGCCGGGGATGGAAAGCCGAGGCGGATATCCAGATCGAAGAGAGTATCCCGCCGGATGTCGGGCTTGTTCCGCGCAGTGTTGGGCTGCCGGTTTTTACCCCCATGGGTGTAATGCTCACGCGCTTGATTGCCGAACCTGAGGCATGAAGGAGATCTTTGGATGGTAACTGCTGCCCTGATCTGGGAATACATCATCAAATCGCTGGTCATCATCCTGTTCCTGACCGCCGGTTTTGCTTACACCACCCTTTACGAACGCAAGGTACTGGCACGCATGCAGGTACGGGTCGGCCCTAACCGTGCCGGACCGTTCGGTTTTCTTCAACCGGTGGCAGACGGCATAAAACTGATTTTTAAAGAAGAGTTAACCCCGGCCCAGGCAGACAAGAAAATCTTTATCCTTGCCCCAATCATCACCCTCGTCCCGTCCTTGGTCATAACCGCAGTGGTTCCATGGGGCGAAACGGTCGAGTTGTTCGGAAACACCTACACCCTCTACCTTGCGGACATCAACCTGGGGGTGTTGTATATCATGGCGGTGACATCCATCTCGGTTTTTGGAATCGCACTGGCTGGTTGGGCATCGAACAATAAGTACGCCACCTTGGGCGGGCTGCGCGCCACCGCCCAAATGATCAGTTACGAACTGGCCTTAGGTTTATCCTTCGTTGGACCGATCATCCTGGCCGGTTCGATGAGTGTTTTGGATATCGTCCGCAGCCAACAAGGGTTGTGGTTCATTTTCTTGCAGCCGGCCGGGTTTATCCTTTTCTTTATCTCCTCACTGGCCGAGGTTAATCGGGCGCCTTTCGATATGCCCGAGGCAGAGCAAGAGTTAACCGCCGGCTACCACAGCGAATACTCCGGGATGAAGTTTGCCTTGTTCTTCATGGCCGAATATATCAAGATGATCGCCATAGCGATGATTGGCTCCTCGCTCTTTCTGGGCGGTTTTCTTTCCCCGCTCAGCCAATTGAGCGGCATCCCGCTGATTGGCTGGGTGTTCGCTTCTGGGCCGCACTGGTTGTTAATTAAGGTGGCTGGCTGGCTGTTTGTGATGATTTGGATCCGCGCCACCCTGCCGCGTATTCGTTACGACCGCCTGATGCAATTGGGGTGGAAAATCATGTTCCCGATTGGCCTGGTCAATGTGATCTTCACGGCGATTGTGGTCGTACTGGTAGGAGGCTAGCTCCATGCTTAAAGGTTTGTTCACCACCCTGAAGGAATTTTTTCAACCACCCGTGACGGTGCAATACCCGGAGGTTAAACGCCCGGTAAGTGCTCGTTTTAAGGGCCGCCATGTGCTCAAACGCTACGATAACGGCCTGGAGAAATGCATCGGGTGTTCTTTGTGTGCTGCGGCCTGCCCGTCGGATGCAATTTTTGTCGAATCGGCAGAAAACAGCGATGAGGAACGTTTTTCGCCCGGTGAGCGCTATGCCAGCACCTACCANATCAACATGCTGCGCTGTATATTTTGCGGTTTTTGCGAGGACGCCTGCCCAACAGAGGCCATTATCTTGGGTGACCAATATGAGCTTTCCTTTGCCGACCGGCGCCAATCGATCTATACGAAAGACCTGTTGCTCGAACCGGTTTCGCCACAAGGCAACCCCACACCGCAGAAAACCGAACCGGGGTTGTTTGCGCGCTCCATACCTGAAATGAAAGATCCAAGCGATTAGCGAGGTACTGAATGGATTTTGGCACCCTCTTTGTCTATGGAACACTGGCGGTTGTGGTGGTCGGTTCGGCGATTGGGATGTTGATTAGCCGCAACGCTGTCTATGCTGCTCTTTTCTTGGTGCTCAATTTCATGGCGGTTGGCTTACTGTATCTAATCCTCGGGGCGCCTTTTATTGCCCTGGTACAGGTTACGGTCTATGCCGGTTCGATTATGGTCTTGTTCATGTTTGTCATTATGCTGCTGGGCGCCGAGACATTACCCTTCACAGAACCGGTGCGCGGTCAGCGGGCGATCGGTGTGCTGTTGGCGGTCGCCTTTTTGGCAGAGGTGGCGTTGTTCATTCAATTACGCAGCACCCCGCTTGGGAATATTCCCCCCATCTCGGCCGAATATTCTGCCCCAGCCCAAATTGGAATGCTGCTTTTTGACCGCTATCTATTGGCTTTCGAGTTGACGGCGGTGATCTTGCTGGCTGCCACGGTTGGTGCGATTATGCTGACCAAGCAAGATAAGCCAGTACACGAGGCGGCCAAAAATCCTCGTCTTGAAGAGCGCAAGGAGTAAAGCCATGCCCATTATCTATTTCCTGGCTCTATCCATCATCATGTTCACCATCGGTATTCTGGGCGTGTTGATCCGCCGCAATCCGCTGGTGGTATTTATGTCGCTCGAGCTGATGTTCAATGCCGCCAATTTGGTTTTTGTTGCTTTTGCTGCTTTCCACCAGGTGCAAGACGGCAAATTGTTTGTCTTCTTCGTCATGACCACCGCCGCCGCCGAGGTGGCCATCGGGCTGGCGTTGATGGTTGCGATCTTTCGCGACAAGAAGACGATCGATCTCGACCAGATGAGCAGTTTGAAAGGCTGATAGGGAGGGGAAATAGTTATGCCCGAATTAATTTTTACCCTGGGTACATGGAGGGCTGCAGATGGCCTTTGAATCTGTGTGGGTACTGGTTCCCTGGGTTGTCTTTTTCCCGGTCATTGGGATTGTGGTCAATCTGCTGGTGGGTCAACACCTGGGTGAAAAAGGGATCGGCCTGGTTGCCAGCCTGGCTGCCGGGCTTACTTTTGGGGTGGCTGTGCTGCTCTCGATTGGCTTGGCGAGACATCCCGAAGGGGGAGTCTATTCGCTGGCACCCTGGATCATGATTGGCGACCTGGTGGTGGGCTGGAATTTCCGCGTCGATACCCTTTCGGTGGTGATGATGCTGGTGGTGGCTGGGGTTGGCACGCTCATCCACGTGTATTCGATTGGCTACATGCACCATGACGTGCGCCACCACGGCGACCCTGGTCGATTCCGGCGTTTCTTCGTCTACCTTAACCTGTTCATCGCCGCGATGATGATCCTGGTTAGCGCCGATAACTTCTTGATGTTGTTCGTTGGTTGGGAAGGGGTCGGGTTGTGTTCTTATTTGTTGATTGGTTTTTGGTATGAGAAGGGTGAGCATGGCACGGCCAATGCCAAGGCCGCTAAGAAAGCTTTTGTGGTTAACCGGGTCGGTGATTTTGGTTTGCTGATCGCCTTGTTTTTGATCTTCCACCATTTTGGGACCCTCGATTTTGCCCCGGTCTTCGAACAAGCGCCTGGCCTGGCGGCGGCTGTTCCGGGGGCGTTGTTGGCGATTACGCTCTTCATGCTGTTAGGTGTGGCCGGTAAATCGGCTCAACTGCCCCTGTTCGTCTGGCTGCCGGACGCCATGGCCGGTCCCACCCCGGTCTCGGCGTTGATCCATGCTGCCACCATGGTGACCGCGGGTGTGTATCTGGTCGCTCGCACCCAGGCCCTCTATGCTCAAGTTGCGATTGCCCAAGAGGTGGTCGTATGGGTTGGCGCGTTAACGGCCTTGTTTGCGGCCACGATTGCGGTCGGTCAATATGACATTAAAAAAGTATTGGCTTATTCCACCATCAGCCAGCTTGGGTTGATGGTGGCGGCGGTTGGAATGGGCGCGGCTGTGGCTGGAATGTTCCACCTGGTGACGCACGCCTTCTTCAAAGCGCTCCTCTTCCTGGGGGCCGGTTCGATCATCCTTGGTATTGAGCATGGCCACGAACATTCCAAAGGTCATAATCCCGGGAGCAGTGATTTCGATCCCCAGGACATGCGCAATATGGGGGGTTTGCGCCGCCAGATGCCGCTCACCTTTTGGGTTTATCTGATCGGCGCGTTTGCACTGGCCGGAATTGCCCCGCTCTCGGGTTTCTTTTCGAAGGATGAAATCCTGGCTGCCGCCTATGAGCATCAATTAGGCCTTTACATCGTCCTGACCATCAGCGCCTTTCTGACAGCTTTTTATATGGCCCGCCAGTTGGCACTGATATTCTTCGGACCGGCGCGCAGCTCATCAGCCGCAAAAGCAGTCGAAAGTCCGGCGCTCCTCACCACCCCGTTGGTGGTATTGGCTATCCTCTCCGTTTTTGGTGGGGCAATCAACTTGCCCGGCTCGTACCTGCTCAAAACATGGCTGAAACCCAGCCTGTACGGCGACCAGGCGGCTCACTTCCTTTGGGCGGTTGCCCTGACCTCATTGGGGGTTGCCCTTCTCGGTTTACTGCTTGGCTGGCTGACGTATGGGCGCAAACCGCGCCAGGAAAGCAGCCAGGCTGACCCGCTTGCCGGGCGGCTTGGGCAGCTCTTCCGCGCTGTAGAGCGCAAATGGTGGGTAGATGAGTTCTACCAGACGATCATCGTTCGCCCATATGAGGTGTTGACCAGGTTTATCGCTCACCCGGTCGACCAGGTCGTGATCGACGGGATAGTCAACGGGTTAGGCGCCCTGGTGCGCACCACTGCCCAAACCTGGCGTCAGATCCAAAATGGTTACGTTCGTTCGTATGCGCTTACTTTCTTGCTGGGTGTGGTGCTGATTTTTATGTACTTGATCCTGCGATAAACATGAAATCTTACTTTAAGGACCGCTTATGAATCCTGCGATCCACCCCTTAGTCCTGGTGACCTTTTTCCCTTTGGTGGGTTTTTTTGTTATTCTCTGGCTGAAGGAGGCGCATAAGGCCGCCATCCGCTGGGTTGCTCTGCTGACCTCACTGGTTACCTTCGGGATCTCTTTGTGGGTACTGGCCTTGTTTGAACCAGGAAACCCGGCCATTCAACTGGCTTACCGGCTGCCCTGGCTGCGGTTGGCGGGCATCTCGATCGATTTTAACCTGGGCATCGACGGGCTGAGCATCCTGCTGGTGCTGCTGACCACCTTTCTCACCCCTATTGCAATCCTTTCGACCTGGTCGGCGGTGGAGGAGCGGGTTAAGGGTTTCATGCTCTTCTTCCTGCTGCTCGAAGTCGGGATGATCGGCGTATTCCTGGCGCTCGACCTGGTACTCTTTTATATCTTTTGGGAATTCACCCTCATCCCAATGTATTTCCTGATCGGTGTGTGGGGCGGCGAGCGCCGTATTTATGCCGCAGTTAAGTTTTTCCTATTCACGATGTTTGGTTCGCTGCTGATGTTGTTGGCGATCATTTTCATCGGGCATCAGGCCGGCACTTTTGCCTGGAGCGACCTTATCGCCCGGCGCGAGTTATTTGCCCAGGCTCAATTGTGGCTGTTTATGGCATTTGGGTTGGCCTTTGCCATTAAAGTGCCAATGTTTCCACTGCACACCTGGCTGCCGGACGCCCACGTCGAGGCGCCTACGGCCGGGTCGGTGATTCTGGCTGGGGTCCTCTTAAAAATGGGTGGTTACGGCCTCCTGCGCTTTAACTTACCGCTCTTCCCTGAGGCTTCGGTTCAGGCAGCGCCCTGGATGGCTGCTCTGGCGGTTATCGGTGTGATTTACGGCGCGATAGTGGCTCTGGCGCAGCCGGATGTTAAGAAATTGGTCGCCTATTCTTCGGTCAGCCACCTTGGATTTGTAGTGTTGGGTATTTTCGCCCTGACAGCCCAGGGAGTCTCTGGAAGTGTGCTGCAGATGGTCAACCACGGTTTGAGCACTGGCGCTCTGTTCCTCATCGTTGGGATGCTCTACGAGCGCCGCCACACCCGCCAGATGGGTGCGTACGGTGGGGTTTGGAAAGTTATGCCTATCCTCGGTACGCTTACCCTGATCGTTTTGCTTTCTTCAGCCGGGGTGCCTGGGTTGAACGGTTTTGTGGGCGAGTTCACCATCCTGTTGGGCGCCTTTCGATCTCAGGTACTTAACAGCCCGTGGTTCGCTGGCATGGCTACTTTGGGAGTCATCTTGGCTGCGATCTATCTTTTCGTAATGTTCGAAAAGGTCTTCCTCGGTCCACTCAAAAGCGAGGCCAACCGTGCGCTGACCGACTTAACCGCCCGCGAGATCCTTACCCTGGTGCCGCTATTGGTATTGATCTTCTGGATCGGTCTTTACCCGCAGCCTTTCTTTGCCCTGATTAATCCCAGTATCGAAGGGTTGGTTGGATTGCTGCAAACTGCCGCAATCAGCAGCCCATAGGAGCATCAAGATGACCCTGGTAGATTATCTAACCATCCTCCCCATCGCCGCCTTGATCGTATGGGCGCTGCTGCTCCTGATGGTCGATTTATGGATCCCGCCCGACCGAAAAGGGCTGACCGCCCTGCTGGCTGCTTTTGGTCTGGCCGTCTCGCTCGGGCTGACCCTCGCCCAGGGTGGGCGTAGCGAACTGGCCTTCCAGGGTATGGTCATGCTGGATGGTTTCGCTGTCTATATGAATGTCCTCTACCTGGTCAGCGGTTTGGTGGTGGTCGCCCTCAGCCATGACTATCTCAAACGCACCAGTAACAATCGGGGCGAGTTCTACCCCCTGATGATGTTCTCGGTATCGGGGATGATGCTTTTGACCCAGGCCTATAACCTGATCGTGGTTTTCCTGGCCATCGAGTTCCTCTCGATCCCACTTTACGTTCTGGCCGGGATCGCCCGCCAGCGCCTGGAATCGGAAGAATCAGCCCTTAAGTACTTTTTGCTGGGCACATTTTCTTCAGCCTTTGTGCTGTATGGTGTCGCGCTCATCTTTGGGGCCACCGCCACCACCGGCATGGAGAGTATTGTGCTGGTGGTGCAGAATGGCGAAGCGAATTTGGTCCTCTTTGTTGCTGGGGCAGCGCTCATGCTGGTGGGTTTTGGCTTCAAAGTGGCTGCAGTGCCTTTTCACGAATGGGCTCCCGATGTTTATCAAGGCGCGCCTACCCCTATCTCCAGTTTTATGGCCGTGGCGGTTAAAGCGGCTGGTTTTGCGGCCTTGCTGCGAGTCTTCCTGACCATATTCCCAACCGTCGCGGCTGACCTGGTAACAATCGGATGGGGTATCGCTGCCCTGACCATGGTTGTTGGAAACGTGGTCGCTATTGCCCAGACCAACCTTAAACGCCTGCTGGCTTATTCCAGTATCGCCCATGCCGGCTACCTGCTGGTGGCTTTTACCGCTTTTGGGGATGGCCAAATAGCCGGGCAAGCGGTAGCCGCTATGGTCTATTACCTGGCCGCCTATGCCCTGACCACCTTCGGTGCCTGGGCAGTGGTCATTTCGGTAGAAACCGGCGAGGGCAAGGGTTTGGAACTTGTCGACTACGCCGGGCTGGGGCCGAGGTATCCCTGGCTGGGATTATCCATGCTCGTCTTTATGCTCTCACTGACCGGTGTGCCTCTTACGATCGGCTTTTGGGGCAAGTTCTTTTTGTTCCGCACCGCCGTGGATGCCGGTTTCGTCACCCTGGCATTGATCGGTCTATTGACTTCTTTGGTCTCGGCTTATTACTACCTGCAGGTGGTGGTGGTGATGTTTATGCGCCCAGGCGAGCCGCGTGTCCGGCGCGATTCCTGGCTGAGCCTGGTGGTGATTGGGGCAGCCCTGGCGGTGGTTGGATTGAGTGTGTTCCCTAACCAATTGCTGCAGCTCGCCGCCCAGGCGGTGTTGAGGTTGCAGTAAAGCAGGCGGGCAGACCTTGTGTCCTCAATAGATTGTCATCATGCGGTGCGCCAGGTGGGCGGCAAGCCGCCTGGGTATTAGCCGCCCGGCGAACCAGCTGAAGACCAGGTTGAGAAAGCCGGGAATGACCGCCGTGCGCCGGTTAAGCATGGCCCGGATGCCTATCCGCGCAACGTCCTGGCTCTGCATCACCATCATCCGCTGGTAGAGGGTCGGCGTCTGTCCTGATACCTTGAGGAACTCTGTTGCGACGATCCCTGGTGAAATGGTGGTGACACTTACCCCGCTGTTGCGCAGCTCGTAATCGAGTGCCTCGGAAAAGTATTGGACGTAACTCTTGGCGGCTGAGTAGCTTGCGTAGGTCGGCGAAGGTTGGAAAGCTCCAATCGACGAGACCTGCAGGATATATCCCTGCTGGCGGGCAACCATAGCCTGGGCGAATAGCTTGGTCAGGTGGGTCAGCGCGATGATATCGACCTGCAGCATCTCCCGCTCGCGCTCCCAGGGGATCTCGAGGAAGGATCCGTATAATCCAAAGCCGGCATTATTGACCAGGATATCCACCTGGATATCCTCTTCATGCAGTTGGTTATAGAGTCGGGCTGGGGCATCGTCTTTGGCCAGGTCGAGTGCGATCCAGCGCGCATCGATGCCAGATTCACTGGAAAGACGCACGGCAACCTGTTGCAGTTGTTTTTCACGCCGGGCAACCAGCACCAGGTCCGCACCGTGCCGAGCGAGCTCGGCGGCGAAATCAACCCCCAGTCCGCTGGATGCGCCGGTCACCAGCGCGGTCATACCATTAAGTTTTTTCTTATTCACGTATCGATCTCCTGTAAAGGGTTTCCTGTCCGTACAGATAAAGGTTGAGCATGGCGGTAAACTCAGGCATCAGCTCGATCTGCCAGAGCTCGAGCCCGGGCTGCTGGAGGGCAGCGCGGACGGCGGGCGCCGGGCTGGCCAGGTTCTGCAAGCCGACCAGGATGGCATACATGCGGCGCAGCAGCAGCGCGCCCTGCCCGGGCTGCAAAAAGGCCAGGCGTTGCTCGATCAGGCTGCCCAGCTCCAGGACGCCAGCGGTCAGGCTGTGTTTGAAATCCATGGCGGTCTGGTGCTCGAGGTTACGCTCCAGCACCGTGTGGAGGATGCCGAGCAGGCGCAGCACCTGCGGCCGCTCACGCAGCGACCCCTCCAGCAGGCGGGTGAAGGCCAGGGCTGGCAGCGGCGTGGAGGAAGCCTGCAAGGACTGGGCGAGGTGGGCGAACCAATCTGCCAGGCCGGCCTCCAGCAGGGCGAGGAAAAGCTGTTCTTTGGTCTGGAAGTAGAGGTAGAGAGTGCCTTTTGCCAGGCCGGCTTCGCGGGCGACATCCTGCATATTGATGCCATCGAAATCGGCGGCTGTGAAGAGCCGTCCGGCTGCGGCACGGATCTGCGCGCGGCGCTCGGACTTCTGCTGCGGGCTGACCGCCCGGCGGCGGGGGATGGTGGCTGGTTTATTCATAACTGACTCTGGGTCAATTATAAATGACCCAGAGTCAGTTGTCAAGAAATAGATGCATAGCGGGTAAATTGCGGTATAATGTGCGCACTGCCCCCGTAGCTCAATGGACAGAGTGACAGACTTCGAATCTGCAGGTTCAGGGTTCGAATCCCTGCGGGGGCGCTAAATTTTTAAGCGAAGTTCAGGGCGCCTACAGAAGGTGTTTTATTGTATATCCCTGCGCTCCCCGAGGGAGTGCTGCGCGAGGGGCGCTCACGCGCTCTTCACTTTCTGCTCTGAGATTTATGAACGCCTGGCGCTGATCCTTACAACCAACCTCAAGTTCGCCGATTGGGTTCAGGTGCTGGGTGACGAACGTCTCACGGCTGCCTTGCTCGATCGCATCACCCACCATGCCCACATCCTGGAATTGGTGGGCGAATCCTTTCGTTTTCGGGAGCGTTTTCGGGATGGCTAAAAAAGAAGGTTTATCGCTTTCTGACCGTTGCCAGGGCAGAAAAAGAGCAGAGAATGAACCTCACTCTCTGCCCTGGCA
>JGI24111J20145_1000087_pt1 | contig 21624 bp, 23 predicted proteins | sample SubbioR11Jul_8B1_FD_20145 | JGI IMG/M metagenome (IMG submission 20145)
GAGCGAGCTGGGCGAGTTGAGCGGGCATACTGAAGGGGCAACCAGCCTGGCCTTCTCGCCGGACGGGTTGACCCTGGCCAGCGGCGACTGGGATGGGACGGTGCGGCTGTGGCGCACCTCCGACTGGAGCGAGCTGGGCGTGTTGAGCGGGCATACTGAGTGGGTAACCAGCCTAGCCTTCTCGCCGGACGGGTTGACCCTGGTCAGCGGCTCCTTGGATGGGACGCTGCGCCTGTGGCGCACTAGCGACTGGAGCGAGCTGGGCGAGTTGAGCGGGCATACTTCAGGAGTGTACGCCCTGGCCTTCTCGCCGGACGGGTTGACCCTGGTCAGCGGCTCCTGGGATGGGACGGTGCGCCTGTGGCGCACTAGCGACTGGAGCGAGCTGGGCGTGTTGAGCGGGCATACTGATGTGGCAACCAGCCTGGCCTTCTCGCCGGACGGGTTGACCCTGGCCAGCCGCTCCTTGGATGGGACGGTGCGGCTGTGGCACACCTCCGACTGGAGCGAGCTGGGCGAGTTGAGCGGGCATACTGAAGGGGCAACCAGCCTGGCCTTCTCGCCGGACGGGTTGACCCTGGCCAGCGGCTCCTTGGATGGGACGGTGCGGCTGTGGGGTGTAGGACCCTGAGAATGGGATCAGGCAGGGACCGTTACGGGTGATGGTTTCAGAAACGCAATTTCCGCCACAAAAAGCGGTAAATATCGATGGGACCAATCATAATTAATCATTAACGGGTTTTTGATATCAAAGGGGCCTTTTCTACTGTATAACGATTTTAGATAATATATTCAGATGATTTTCCACCAGGGGCTTGAAGGCGCCGCTCAAGGCTGATAAACCCTGGTTTCAGGCTTGAAGGCTGCCCAGGAAAACCAGAAGTGATTGATCGACACCACCGGCAATAGCTGCTCGCCAACCAGCTCTCCTGCTACTGCCGTACCGAGCACATTCCACTCACTGCCAGTTTCCTGATCGATGATCTTCTCACCAGCGAGCTGAAAATTAAGCTCCAGACCATCGATCATCCTGGAGTATGCTGCTGCAGCGCCGACATCCCGCCCGCCGGCAACTGAATTGGAATCCAAAGCCGAAGCGGTTCCCGCAGCCCAGAAAACTGCGACAGGTTGGCTTCCCACGATATCGTTTACAACCCGAAGGTCCTCCAGGATGTCATATGGATAAGCCACAGCCTCATCGTTCAGGTCAACGGTTAAAACCCGCGCCACGGCTGGCAGAACGCCCGGCGTTTGTGGGCCATCGTACAGGAAGGGCGAGTTATTAACGTCATCATAGCCCGCATAAGGATTCTGACCATACGAGCGGCCGAAACCCGTCTCCCGCGAGAGCACCGATCCATCCGGGTGAGCGGCCTTAAATTCTTGCCAGGAGACGATGATGGCGGGATAGAACTCGAGCTGCGAGCTGGCATATTGGCCCGCAATAGCCTCGCCGTTGGCCTGCTGCCACCAGGTTTCTGTCTGGCGGTCGTACATGATCAGGTTGCTGTAGCGCAGCCTGCCGGTGGTGCCGAAATCCAAAACCTGCCCATCGAAGGTGCGCTCAAAGGCGATGGCGGTGTTGCACAATGGGCAGAAGGTCACCGCCAGGGGCAGGTCGCCGATCGTATCATTGACGATCTCGTGCCAGATCAAAACCTGCAGCGGATAGGCGCGCGCCTCCTCGCCAACCTCGACCAGGATGACCGGCTCGACTGGATTCAACCAGCTATCGGCTTCTGCGACGTCAACGTACACCGGTTCGTCAATTGCCGGGATGCCGTCCTTAGGCGGGCCTCCGGATAATATTTCACCGTAGGAAATGGTGTGCTTGCTGAAGTCCGTTGTGAATTCCGAGGCTGCCCGACTTGGCGGGGATTCGGCCGGAAGAAGAGTAGCCGGTGAAGGCTGCGGCGCAGATTCGGGGGCGGCAGGCGTAGACGTCTCGGGATTCTCTGCGGAGACCCCTTCCTGCTGAGCGGTGGAATTTTCCCCAAGTGTTGAGGCGCATGCCGATAAAAGAAAGCCCGTAAGCAGGGTGAGCCCAATAAGTGTTCTCGTTTTCATCTATACCTCCAAGTGTTTCCGTTAAGGGTGACGTAGCTTTCAAGTATGTAGTTTTGAGTTTTGGTTTCGCTTCCACTGGCCTTCCAGCTCGCTTATCCGCTGCAGGTGGTGCTCCCGGCAATCAGGGCAATGGGCGAGATGCTTCAAAAGCGGTTTGTTTATATCTTCGATCGTCCATCCTTCTTCGGTAAATTCTATGAAATATTCCATGGCGCCAAAACATTCATCACCGTTGGGTGTGATCGCATTCCCTGGTAATGATGTATTCATGAAGATTTCAAACAGGGAGCGGATTCCCATCTCCATCACACCTCAATCCGAACCTCACTTGGGTGTATTCCACATACTCTGAGCCAGCAGCGACCGTCTCTTTTCAACAGTTGATCCGCGGCAGCCGGCCCCCAGCTGCCCGGGGCATAGCGATGCAGTGCAGGGCCAGCCGGATCTTTCCAGGCTTCCAGGATCGGATCGAGCAGCTCCCAGGCTAGCTCAGACCGGTCGCCGCGGGTAAATAATGAGGCGTCTCCATTCAAAGCATCCAGCAGCAGGCGCTCATAGGCCTCCGGAATGGATGATTCGCCAAAAACATCCCGATAATGAAAAGCCATCTCGACCGGGCGCCTGTCGGCAGCGCTGTCTGGTACCTTCACATCAAAGCGCTGGTGAAAGCCCTCGTCCGGCTGCAAACAGAAGGACAGCAGGTTCGGGTTGATCGCGCCAATCCCGGATTTGATTTCTGGAGAAAGCACCGGGGGCTTGAATTGGATAACGATTTCGGTCGATTTCCCTGCCAGGGATTTCCCAGAACGCAGGTAGAACGGCACCCCTTGCCAGCGCGGGTTGTCAACGTACAGGCGCAAGGCGGCGTACGTTTCCGTCTGGGAGTCTGGAGCCACCCCCGGAGAACTACTGTATCCGTCATATTGGGCGCGTACGACAGCAGTCCTCAGTTTATCTCGAGTAAGCGGGCGCACAGCGCGCAGCACCCTGACCTTCTCCTCCCTGAAATCTTCAGCCTGATACGAGGTGGGCGGCTCCATGGAGATTAACGAAAGCAGTTGGAAGATATGATTCTGGAACATATCGCGCAGTGCGCCTACGCCCTCATAGAATCCGGCGCGCGTGCCGACATCCACTTTTTCTGCGACGGTTATCTGCACATGATCGATAAAGTTTCGATTCCAAAGCGGCTCGTAAAGCGAATTGGCAAATCGAAAGGTCAAAATATTCTGGACGGTTTCTTTGCCTAAATAATGGTCGATGCGATAGATTTGATTTTCATCCAGCACCTGGTGCAACTGTGAATTCAGCTCACGCGCTGTTTTTGCGTCGGTACCAAAGGGTTTTTCGATCACGACCCTACGCCAGCCGTCCGTTTCTGCGGTCAATCCCAGATTACCCAGAGCGTCTACAATCACAGGGAAAAAGCGTGGTGGGGTTGCCAGGTAAAACAAACGGTTCGCCGGACCAGCTTCGATATCGCCGAGCCTGGCAGCAAGCAGTCGAAAATCATCGAGCGAGGTGAAACCACCGGGCTGGTAGTAAAAATGTTTAGCAAAATCCTGCCACTCTTCATCTCGAAAAGTCCCTTCACTAAATTTCTCAACCCCTTGCCATAGCTTCACTCTAACCTCTTCGTCACTCAGTTGAGAAGATGAGAAACCCAAGAAATTGAATTTTTGGGGTAGGCGCCCTTTGCGAAACAGGCTGAAAAGACCAGGAACCAGCTTACGCAGGCTTAAATCGCCTGATGCGCCAAAGATTACGATGGAAGTTGCAATCATGTTGAGTCCCCCTCAAGAGATTTGGGGAGCGGGGTTTAGTAACGGGCTTTGCCAATATCCCATTGCCCAGGTGTTAGTGTCTTGATGCCTCGAATAGACGCGTTCTTACGCCTTTCATCTGTACATCTTCTTGCTAAGTGCGAAAGCCCTTAAAAGTCGAAGGATGAGGTAAGAAAGACCGGTCTCATGGTTTCTATGTATAGCAGGATATCCTGCTCCATGTTTGACGATGTTTTACGCATACCAAAGGAAAAAATTATGGAGCCCCTGGCGAAGACCATGCCAGGCATATCACCTATGGCAATAACCGTGGCGGCATGCCTGGTGGGTGTCGCCTCCGGGGCGGCCGCGGCTGGGCAGCAGGATGGCCTGTCTCTCGGGTTGTGGGGAGCAAACCGCCTGCTGGACGGGCTGGATGGGGATTGGCACGCGTATCTCGCTCGTGCTTTACATCGGTGGAACGAACGCCCAGCACATTTGCTGTCACACCTGTGCCTTTGTATTCCTCAGCCAGCGTGAGCAACAAGCATGTCAGCGGATTTTCCAATTGCATAGGGCGCGCCTTTTGCCGTGGGCGCACCAGCGCTGGGGAAAGACACAACGATCATGCGTCCCCAAGCATTGGCGCTCATAGGAGGGCCAAATGCCTGCGCTAGTTAAAAGGTTGACCAAAGATGCTGATGCAGCATTGTGTTGACCCCTAAAAATCCGGATGATCTCGAGCTTGTTGGCGGTATTGGCACCAGGTGCAGGTCTCATTGGCTGGAGGGGGATCTTCTTGCTCCAAAATATTCATTACTTGATCGAGGAATGCTACATAACGGGTATCGTCCCGAGGGACTTCCAACCAGGTCACTTCACCAAGGTAGGCAATCCGCCCATCCTCAAGCTGGGTCATCGCATCGGGTTTGACGACAAACAGTCCTAAGCGAGAAACCGGGCCTAAACCCAATTTTCCCGGGCTCGGGTTTTCCAGGGCATATGTGTACGCATGCAACTGGCGTCCGTAAAAGCCCACATGCTGCGCCTTCGGTTCCGAGGTTTTAAAATCCACCACCCCATAAGTGCCATCTTCGAAGGCAAGCAGGCTGTCGACATTACCGAAGAAATAACAACTTTCAGGATGACCGGGCAATTCAACAGGCATCGAATGTACCCGCCGGCCGCCAAATTGGACAACGCCGGCAGGGAGCGATGGGTGCATCCGTTGGGTAGACATACCCTGGAAATATTTTTTCATCAACCCGTCGATGGCGGTAAAAATGGACGGGAATGGTATGGCCGGGCGTTTGAAGTTGAACTTTACTTTCAGATAAAAACAGCGCTGGCACTCATCCCAAAGGAATGTAAGGTCGGAGGGTGAGAGCCGGTAAGCCATTCGTTTACTTTTCGTTGGGTAAAATGGCGGAGACTTGATAACCCATCCGTTGCACTTCGGCTTTGATTTGCTCCACGCTTACCTGGGTCTCATTGTATTCCACGACCATTTGCCGTTTGTGATAACTCGCCTCAGCTTTTAGGACCCCATCGAGCTTGTCCTCGATCCGCTCGAGGATCATCGTGCAGTTGGTGCAGTGCATATCGTCGATTTTGATGGTGATCTTCTGCTTCATATCGATCTCACAAATCAAAAATAATGACCCCGGTGTACATTCCCATCGAACAAGAAAACGGTATTCGCGTCCCCTTCTTTTGGGGAGGAATCTCTATCCAGGTTTCACCAGTCGGATCCAGAAAATGTTCCTCTCCCAGAGACGGGATGACGAAGGCCAACGAACAAGAAAAAACTCCATCGCTGACCAAGCGTAGAATGACCGGCTGGTCCGCTTTGGCCCGAACCGCTCTGGGTTCATAACCGGTATTATGCACGTTCACAGTGATGACATTCTCACCAAGGTTGGCTTCACTATCGGATGAAACGGTTTCACCCACCAGTGGTTCATAGCTTTGTAGTTGCGGCCAGGCTGGTTGTAGATTGGCTGTTTCGGAAGGGGAGGTTGCTGCATTGACGAGACGGGTAAAGGAGTACGGGGACCCAGCCAGGGTGATGCCGCTATCAACTGCAACCAGGCCTAACACCAACACCACAATGGCAGCAAAACGCATAAAGTTTTTTTCTAGTTTAGCTCCTAGTTGGGTTGCAAAATAAGCGACGGCAAAAAATACCGGGCTGGTGCCAAGGGTAAAAGCAAACATCAACGCAGCCCCTTCAAGCGGGTTGCCCGTACCGAGGGCTGCCGCCATCATTGCCTGGGTGACCCCACATGGAATTAGAACGGTTAATAAGCCCAAAAAGATCGGTGTCGAGAGCGTAGATTCCTTCCCATTGGCTGCTGCCTTACGGAGGTGTCGGCGCAAAAATGCAGGTGGCTCGAAAGCGAAATACCGAAAGATGGGGTGGACATTCAACATTCGCATGGCTGAACCGAGCATAAAAATACCAATTGCGATTTGTAAACCCGCCCGCATGAACAACGACAACTGAACCATCTGCCCGACCAATCCCAGCAAAAATCCCAAAATGGTATATGCCAGAAGCTTGGTAGCTAAAAATGCGGTAATCGGTTGGACAAGGCGGGTGCGGTTTTGTGGCTGGGTTGCTGTTCTCCGCCTCTTTTTTATAGGTTTCGGGGAGATGGTTTGAACGTCTTTCTCGATTTGATTGGCTAGCGAACTAGCCAACAGCCCACCTTGCACAGCCAGGCAGCTTAAACCCCCAGTAGTAAGCCCGGTAACAAAAGCGACTAAAATGCTAATCAATTTATTCTCCGTAAAGATAACTCGTTAATTTGTTCTATTGCAACAATAAAGGTAATTATACTATCACTTTTTTTGGCAGAGGCATAGGTTTTATCAGCGATTTCTTTTAAGAAAGTCCTCATCCTAAAGGAGGATTGTTTTCGGAGTATTTTCAATCGTCTCACCGGCGGTCCTCCAATACCGGTCAGGTATCGACGTTCCTTTCGAAAATGGTTACGACCCTAACAACCATGAGCGCTCATCGAATTGGCAACGTTTATTTTTCTCACCCATCGCTTGGGTCGAATGGGTTAACGATCGACTGAATAATCAGCTCTTCGGGTGGTTTTATTTTTTAGTGGCAAGGGTGGGGGTTGAACCCACGACCAAGGGCTTATGAGTCCCCTGCTCTACCACTGAGCTACCTTGCCAACGGACGAAAGTTTACTATGATCTATTTTTTTTGTCAACAAGAGCCTGCTGATGTGCCCGCGAGAGTGCCAGGGTGTGTGTGAACTTGCGCCGTTTATGGGTCGAACCCCAAATTACGTTCCTTAAGCGAAACAAAGTTTCCACCCCCGATGACCAAATGGTCCAAAAGTGGTATATCTAGCAACTTGCCGGCCTGGATAACCCCCCGTGTCAGGGCAATGTCTTCCGGGCTGGGCGTCGGATCGCCGCTTGGATGGTTATGAACGATTAAAATCGAAGCCCCATTGCGTTGGATGGCGGCTTTGAACAATTCACCTACTCGCACAGTCGAGGAATTTAAGGAACCCTTATACACTTTTTCTATCGAGATTAAACGATTGCGTGTATCGGTTACCAGTACCCACAATTGTTCCTGAGCCAGTGCCGACATCTCATAGTTAACCAGGGCTGCTGCGTCAGCCGGTTTGTGAATGGCCGGCCGTTCTTCAGCCGATTCTATCGCCATACGCCTTCCGAGTTCAATCGCTGCCTTTACCTGGGCTGCTTTGGCAACCCCAAGGCCGTGTTGTTGGCAGACTTCGATAAAATTAGCCTTGTGCAAGCCAACCAAACCACCAAAATGGTTTAGCAAACGTTGGGCAAGGTGGACCGCGTTCTCTCCCTTCACGCCAACCCGCAACAGAATCGCCAGTAGTTCCGCAGTGGTCAACGCCTGAGGGCCAATTTCTGCCAATCGTTCGCGCGGACGGTCATTGACCGGCAGGTCGGTCAACCGGTATACCGAGGTCTGCTCTTTACTTCCTAATGGCGATGTACTTTTTACTTTCAATCCACCCCTGGTTTGGCTGTATGGCACGATGGTTGCATAGCACTACTATACTGGAGCGCCCCAAAAGAGGCAAGCCTGAACCAGGCACCTGTCTATAGATTCATTGTGTCTATCAAAACTTGCCGCTCCATGATCCGTGCTATAATCGTCACGGTGGAGCAATTATGGTATTCGATTCCCCTACATTAAGTAGCCTTGCATTAATTGGAGCAGGTTTTTCTGCCGCCTTCATCGCCGCATTGTGGGTCAGCCTGATCATCTGGACGTATCGTGACATTCGAAACCGCGCCCGGGACCCACTAATGCGGATTCTTACCGTTCTGATTGTAGCGTTGCTTTTCTTACCTGGTGTCCTGGTATATTTTATCCTGCGCCCATCGAAAACATTGGAGGAAGAATATCAGCGCACCCTCGAGGAAGAAGCCCTGTTGCAAACGATCGAAGATAAACCCCTTTGCCCAGGCTGCGTTCGTCATACGGAGACAGACTGGCAGGTCTGTCCGAATTGCCATACTCGGTTGAAAAAACCCTGCCATTATTGCGGAAAACTTATGGAACTGGCTTGGAATCTTTGTCCTTATTGCGGTTCAACGACGCCGGGTATGCGCCGCGATAAAATGACGATGGATGATGCCTTGCAACATTTACCCTACGAACGAGGGGCAATTCAAACCAACGGAGAACCATTAACTACGGGAACGAATCTTGATGATTTCCGTCAGGGAGATAATAACCCTGATTAAGTATTGATCATTGTTTTGTCGTTTGGATATTTATCCGTGTCAGGCTGCGGTTCTGGACCATCGGGGTATAATTTCTATATGCGAAAATTCTCTCCCCTACGACCTGTCGATTACCTGGTCATCGGGCATATCACTCAAGATATAACTTCCGCCGGGCCTGTATTGGGCGGGACAGCGGCTTATGCAGCCCTCACTGCCCAGAATTTTGGGCTGCAGGTTGGAATTGTTACTTCTTACGACCCCGACTTACTTCTACCAGAGTTGGAAGGAATTCCCATTTCAGCCCGGTTTTCAAATTCCGTAACCACCTTTAAAAACACTCAAATCGATTCAGGGCGGGTACAGCACGTCTATCACCCGGCATTGTCTATCGATCTATCCATCGTGCCAGAAATTTGGTTGAACACCCCCATTGTCCACCTCGGTCCTGTTTTACAAGAGGTAGATCCTAAGCTTGCTAAGGTCTTCGACCGGTCTTTTATCGGAGTGACCCCCCAAGGTTGGCTTCGTGGTACGAATGCAGATGGTAAAGTTGGTTATACCGATTGGCTAGAAGCCCGTTTTGTGCTTGAAGCGGTCAATGCCGCAGTACTCAGTATCGAGGATGTGCTTGGGGACGAGAGAATAATCGACGACCTGGCCTCCTCAATTCGTGTCCTGGCTGTAACCGAAGGTGCAGGTGGGGTCCGCCTGTATTGGAATGGTGATGTGCGTACTTTTCGCGCGCCACTTTTGGGTGAACTCGATTCGACCGGTGCCGGTGATATTTTTGCCACCGCATTCTTTATCCGCCTTCATCAAACCCATAATCCCTGGGAAGCAGCTCGATTTGCCAATCTCTTGGCTGCTAACTCCGTCACCCGCTGCGGTCTGGATTCCATCCCAACTCCAGATGAAATTAAATTCGGTCTGGTAGAAATTCTTTCGTGAGTATTTACCCATGAGCAAGATTTACGCTTTCGTTAACCAAAAAGGGGGGGTGGGTAAGACCACTTCTGCGATCTCGCTTGGCGCTTATTTAGGTTATTTTGGTCAGCGGGTTTTGCTGATCGATTTAGATCCACAAGCCAATGCAACATCGTCCCTCGGAATTGACAAACGGAATGTAAAAAACGGAGCATACGAAATTCTCTTAGGCCGCCATCCGGTAGGACCGCAAATCCTTCACAACCCGCGCTTTAAACTCTCGATATTACCCTCCTCACCAGCTTTGGCCGGTGCCGAAGTGGAATTGATTGAACTCTCGGGTCGTGAACGACGCCTGCGAGAGGCCTTATCGGTGGCGGTGGACCGTTATGATTACATTTTGATCGACTGCCCGCCGTCGTTGAGTCTGCTGACCATCAACGGTCTGGTGGCTGCCCGAGATGGGGTTGTCATCCCGGTGCAATGCGAATATCTTGCCCTAGAAGGGTTGGGACAGCTTTCCCAAACCATTAACCGCATCCAAGACTCCCTATTTCCGGACCTTACCATTCGAGGGGTCATTCTTACAATGTTCGATGGTCGCACTCGTCTGGCTTCGGACGTGGTAACAGAGGTACGCAAGCATTTTCCCGAACAGGTATTTCAATCCATCATCCCCCGGAGCATTCGGCTGGCAGAAGCGCCCTCTTATGGCATGCCGATCTCTGTTTATTCGCCCGACTCTCCGGCCGCACGTGCTTATTCCCACCTGGCGCGTGAAATCTTGGAAGGCGACGGGGTTTTTATACCCGTTTTTGAAGAGTAGGGGGAAAATGTATGGCGCGTAAAGGTGGTTTAGGTAGAGGACTAGCTGCATTGATCCCCGGCAGCCATTCTACCGTTTCGGATGGTGATATTTTATCNATCCCNCTCGATCGAATCCTACCCAATCCNCGGCAGCCGCGCCAGGAAATGAACAACGATGACCTCGCCGANCTGGCAGCATCCATTCGCGAACATGGCATTCTCCAACCACTGGTTGTTACGAAGGATTCGGAAATAGATGCCTACACCCTCATTGCCGGAGAGCGCCGCTTACGAGCAGCCCGGCTGGCCGGTTTGGATAGCGTCCCTGCCATTGTGAGGTTGGCCAGCGAACAACAGCGGCTGGAACTGGCATTGATCGAGAATTTACAGCGTACCGATCTGGCACCTTTAGAAACCGCCGAAGCTTATCATGTCCTCAGCGAAGAATTTAACCTATTGCATGAAGAAATTGCTGAACGGGTGGGAAAGAGCCGTGTCGCTGTGACCAATACCCTGCGCCTGCTCAATCTACCAGAGTCGGCACGAAAGGCGCTCGCTAAAGGAGAAATCAGTGAAGGTCATGCGCGTGCGTTACTCCAATTAACCAGTCCACAAGCCCATGCAGCCATTTTAAAGATGATTATGGATCATGGGTTAAACGTTCGCCAAACCGAAGAATTGGTGCGCAAATATGCAGGCGAGCGCCCAACCCGCCAAATAGCTCATCTACCCCAGCCGGAAATTCGGGAATTGGAAGAACGTCTGCGTGAACGTCTGGGTACAAGGGTGGTATTACGACATGGAAAAAAAGGCGGCTCGATGATCATTCATTATTATTCAGATGAAGAATTAAATACCTTGATAGGACACTTACTCACCAATGATCCTGTTAACTAATGCAAAAATCGTAACCTTATGGGATGAAATCCCCCGGGCTGAAGCCTTGGCTGTGCGGGATGGACGTGTCCTGGCGGTTGGAACCAACCATCAGATCGAAACGTTAGCGAAAATTTCTGACCAACGCATCGATTTAGACGGCAAAACAGTTTGGCCGGGTCTGACCGATGCTCACTTGCACTTTGAAAATTATGCCCTCTCTCTACAAAGGATCGATTGCGAAACCTCGACCCGTGAGGAATGTTTAAGAAAAGTAAGCTGGGCAGCTCAACATTCTAACCCCGGTTCTTGGATTCGCGGACACGGCTGGAACCAAAATGTCTGGCCGGAAGGGTTTGGAAATGTGCAGCTATTGGACCAGGCTGCTCCAAACCATCCGGTGTACCTGACCGCAAAATCTTTGCATGCGGCGTGGGTCAACCATGCAGTATTGAAATTGGCCGGCATCGATGCTAACACACCCGACCCGCCAGGAGGGCGCATTCAAAGGGGAGAAAATGGCGCTCCAACGGGTATTTTGTTTGAAGCGGCCATGCAATTGGTCGAGCGGATTATACCTGCCGCTACTTTATCCCAGGTCCGCGATGCCATCGCCTCGGCCCAGACCAGGCTATGGCAAATGGGGATCACCGGCGTGCATGATTTCGACCGCCGAACTTGTTTTATGGCTCTCCAAAACCTGGAACAAAACCAACAGTTGAAGCTGCGGGTAGTAAAAACCATTCCGATGGATGATTTAGAGCATGCCGTTGGATTGGGTTTGCAGGGTGGTTTCGGAAGCCATTGGATGCGAATTGGATCGGTCAAGTGTTTTGCAGATGGCGCCCTCGGGCCTCAGACGGCCGCCATGTTAAAACCCTACCAGGGCAATCCCGAAGAAACCGGTTTGTTGTTCCTCAATTCCGAAGAAATATTTGCTATTGGCCGGCGTGCCGCTGAAAGTGGTTTAAGTCTGGCCATCCACGCCATTGGTGATCGCGCCAATCACGAAGTTTTAAGCGCGTACGCCCAGCTCCGAACCTACGAAACCCACAATCATCTTCCCGCTCTGCGCCACCGCATCGAACATGTCCAGTTATTACATCCCGATCATCTCATGCAATTGGCCCATTTGAATATTGTGGCTTCGATGCAACCCATCCATGCTACATCGGATATGGATATCGCAGACCGGTATTGGGGTGAAAGGGCTCGTTATGCCTATGCCATTAAAACCTTGCATGAAAATGGTACGCGCCTGGCCTTTGGTTCAGATGCCCCGGTAGAATCGCCCAACCCGTTTTGGGGAATTCACGCTGCCGTAACCCGCCGCAGGCATAGTGGGCACCCAGGTGTGGATGGATGGTATCCGAAAGAACGATTGGATTTATTATCTGCGCTTCAGAGCTATACAATCCATCCGGCTTTTACCGCTGGTTGGGAATCTCAACTTGGCCGACTGGCCCCAGGTTATTTCGCCGATTTAATCGTGTTAGACCAAGACCCCTTTGGCATTCCTGCTCAAGAACTGTATACCCTGAAACCCTTTGCCACGATGGTTGCTGGAGAATGGGTTTGGGAGTCTTAACCTGATGAGCAAAGTTGATCTTGACAGACAGCCGCCATTAACTCCTGAAATTCTGGTGCCGCGCTTAGGCGATTATCTCGTTGAACGCGGATTAATCAGCGGCGAGGATCTTCGAATGGCGCTTCAAGAACAGGCTGTGCTTCGTAAAACCAAAAAAGAAACACCGCTTCTTGGCCAGCTTTTGGTGGATCGGATGGTGGTCACCCGCGCAGAATTGGATCAAGCGATCACTGAGCATGTACTTCAACTTCGGAATGCCCTGCGCGAAACCAATCGTCAGCTCGAACGGCGGGTTAGGGAAAGGACAATAGAACTCGAAAAAGCTCTCCTAAAACTAAGCGAGTTGAACCAGCTTAAGGATAATTTTATCGCCAACATTTCTCACGAGCTGCGCACGCCACTCACTCATCTGAGAGGTTATCAAGAATTGATGATGTCGGGCGACCTGGGAAGGTTGAACCCGGAACAAGAAGTTGCGGTCAAAACCATGCAGCGGGCTGCGGATAAATTAGGTCGGCTGATTGAAGATTTGATCCTATTTGCGTCTTCCGAAAGGAAAGAATTGCCTCTCCGAATTCGTCCAACAGATTTGGNNGGTATCTGCGAAGATCTGATCGAACAATTTCGGATTAAATTTAAAGATCACCGGCTTGAACTCGATCTTAAAATTTCAGCCAACCTCCCTAAGGTTTGTGCCGACCCTGATAAANTCCGCTGGGTAATCCAACAGCTCGTCGATAATGCGGTAAAGTTTACCCCAGCCGGCGGAAAAATTGGTTTGCACCTCATTCAACGAGGAGGCCAGGTAAAAATATTAATCCGAGATACCGGCATCGGCATTTCACCGAACCGTTTAACAGAGTTGTTCGAGCCATTTCACCAGTTAGACAGCTCATCTACACGTAAATATGGTGGGACTGGATTGGGTCTTTCGTTGGCAAAAAAAATAATCGAAGCCCATGACTCAAACATTCAGGTCGTTTCCGAGGTAGGAAAGGGCAGCACTTTTTCATTCTCGCTTAAAATTTTTGTAGACCAGCCAAAAGAGGAAACCCAGGTATGAGGGAAACAATGGGGCAAAATCAACCTGTAGATCCTGAAATCTGCTACCGGATTGGAACCGTTATTTGGCAGGAAGAATCCTGGCAAAAGGCAATCGGGACCCTGATTAAGGAAATCCGGCCTTATTTTATCTTTGATCATATCGTGGTGTACCTGATAGACCCGATGACCCTTAACCTGGAGGCAGCTTTTGCCAAAGCGACCGGGCGGGGAAAAACGGCTGAGGCAGATGCAGCCTGGGGAGAAATTCTGGCAAATCAGGTTGTGGAGAGCCGCGAGAAGATTCTGCACGCTCCAGACGAAAGGGATCAAGAAAACCGTTTACGGCGTCCGTACACTCTGGGAGTCCCTCTACTCACCGTGCGGGAAATTTTTGGAGCCATTATTTTTATCCGTTTTGGCGGCCCACAATTTACCCCAGAACATGTTGCTTTTGCCGAGTATCTTTCCCGTGAGCTATCTTTACAAATGCTGCGCGAGAAGATCAAGCGGGAAAGAGACCATCTGGAATTCCAATATCGAATTTTCCAGGTTCAAGAAGATTTTATCTCAACCGTCTCTCATGAGCTGCGGACTCCCTTGGGTTTTATAAAAGGGTACACGACCACCCTCTTACGCACCGACACCCATTGGGATTCGGTGGTACAGCAAGAATTTTTAACGATTATTGACCAAGAAACCGACCGGTTGCAAGATTTACTCGCCAATTTGTTGGATTCCGCCAAACTTCAGTCTGGGCAGATCATGATGAATTTTCAGGTCGTCCGCCTGGATGCGTTAATGAATGATCTCATAACGCGTACCAAACTCCACCACCCCGATGTACAAATGGATGTGCGGGTCAAATCTCCAATCAAAACCATCCAGGCTGACCCAAAACGCTTAATTCAAATATTTGAAAATCTAATCGGAAATGCGATTAAATACGCTCCGGGATCGCCAATTCACCTTTCCATCAATGGAACCGAAACAGGTGTTCGGATTAGGGTTCGCGACGAAGGCCCTGGTATACCAGAGAAATTTGCCGACCGTATCTTCGAACGTTTTTTCCGTATTCCGGATCTCCGCCCGGATATTCATGGATCGGGTCTTGGGCTGTTCATTTGTAAACAAATCGTTCAGGCTCACAGCGGAGAGATTCGGATGACATCCAAAGTGGGTGAGGGAACAACCTTCGAAATTGTTCTTCCTGACCGTCCCTGAGATCCCACAACCCTAAATTTAAAAGGAGGGGTTACGAAAATGAGCACAAAAATTCTGGTTGTAGATGACGAACAACTTTACCGCCACCTGCTTAAGGTGAACCTTGAGTCAGAAGGTTATTTGGTTTCGGCCGCCAAGGATGGGGAAGAGGCGTTGGAGTTGGTTTCGGCAAAAAAACCTGACATGGTCATTTTAGATGTTGCCATGCCTCGTTTGGATGGATTTTCAACCTGTGAGCGCATTCGCCAATTTTCGGATGTGCCGATTATCATGTTAACCGCCCGCGGCGAAGAACAGGATCGGGTGCGTGGGTTGAACGTGGGAGCGGATGATTANGTCATCAAACCNTTCGCCGCAACTGAATTAGTTGCCCGAGTGCGGGCCGTATTGCGTCGGTCGAAACAATCGCAGCAGGGGATNCACAAAAGGTTCTTTTCTCACCGAAATCTGCGCATAGATTTTGCCCGTGCTGAAGTATGGAAAGAAGACCGCCAGGTTTATACCTCGGCAACGGAATACCGGCTGTTGATCCAGTTTGCTCAGCATGCAGGGCGCATTCTCACCGCTGAAGAATTGTTGACTGCAGTATGGGGAGAGTCTTACCGAGAGGACAAAGAAATTTTGTGGGTCAGTATTGCCCGTTTACGCCAAAAACTTGAGGATGACCCGCATGTNCCGAAGCACATCGTCACCCGCTCTGGTCTTGGCTATCTAATGCCCGCATCAGATGGCGACTCGTCCGATTAATCATCCTGAACAATCTTGGAGTGGTTATGTTCCCCGATTTCGAAGAAAAGGGCAAAATTTTTACCCAAGTAATCTCCAAAGAGCCGGTTGATGTTATCATTCAAACCACCACGGTTCAAATACGTGGGCAAGTCCACGTGAAGCTGGATGAACGCCTAAAAGATGAATTGGATCATACTCCACGGTTTCTGGCCGTCACCCATGCATCAATCTACCCTCAAGACAAAAAATTGACAGCCTGGAAAACCAAATTTGTTGCGGTAAACGTTGATCACATCGTCTGGGTAACCCCCCAAGAGGAATTGTTCACCATTGAAAATGGTGAACAATGAACACGATTAACCCTTCCAGCCGCAGTGACGATTTATATCGGCTTAACCATTATCTGGTTAATCTGATCTCGCGCGAATTGGAGAGCAACCCCCGCCCCGGTGAAGATTATCACAAGGTCGTAACCACATTATTAAAGCAAGCAGTGGCTAACTTGAAACAGCCTCTACCCGCCACTGTCCGCGATCAGGTCTTTCGCGATGTTTTGGATGAACTGCTTGGGTTTGGCGTATTACAACCTTTATTGGATGCCCCCGATATTTCTGAAGTGATGGTCAATGGTCCGGATAAAGTTTATATTGAACGCAACGGCAAGATTATCAAAACCGATATCCGGTTCGAAAATGATCAGGCTATCTTGCGGATGATCGAGAAAATCATCTTCCCATTGGGACGTCGGATTGATGCTGACAGTCCAACGGTCGATGCGAGGTTACCCGACGGCTCGCGAGTTAATGCGGTAATTCCACCGGTGGCGGTAGATGGGCCCTCGATTACCATCCGTAAATTTCAAAAAGAAAAATTTACCATTGACCAATTAATTGAATTCGGGTCGTTGACCAAGATCATGGCCGAATTCATCCGGGCGTGTGTCATTGCCCGCTTGAATATTATTGTTTCGGGGGGTACCGGGTCTGGAAAAACAACTTTGTTAAATGTGCTCTCCGGGTTTATCCCTGATGGGGAACGGATTGTTACTATAGAAGATGCCGCTGAATTACGGTTGCAGCAGGAGCACGTCATTCGCTTAGAAACAAAACCAGCCAACATTGAAGGCCGCAACGCTGTCACCGTCCGCGACCTGGTGCGCAACTCGCTGCGCATGCGTCCGGACCGGATTATTGTGGGAGAAGTCCGCGGCGGCGAGTCACTGGATATGCTCCAGGCGATGAACACCGGCCACGACGGCTCCTTAACCACTTTACACGCGAACACACCCCGTGATACCATCTCACGCCTGGAAACCATGTGCATGATGGCTGGAATGGACTTGCCCTTGAAAGTGATTCGCGAACAAATTGCTTCAGCAGTAGATGTGATTATCCAACAATCCCGGATGAAAGATGGCAGCCGCCGGGTTACCTCGATCACCGAAATTTCAGGGATGGAAGGTGATACGGTCGTCATGACCGACATTTTTAAATTTCAACAGACAGGTCTTTCCCCGGGTGGTATCGTTTTAGGCGAATTGAAACCGACCGGCATCCGCCCATTATTTACACCCCGCCTTGAGGCGGCTGGTTTCAGACTTGGACCTGAGGTGTTTGGCGCTGATCTAAGCAGTATGGTCAATCCCCATGTCCGCCGGCGGTAATTCACTGGAGAGGGTAAGCGGCTGTTCAAAGCTTGGCATAAAACTTTAACTTCTATTTTTCCTTCTTTATTTGATATCCGCTTTAACTTAAAAAATAATCCATTCGTCCAATGCTATAATAAAGGCTGAACAACGAAACCGGTGACTTAATTTTCAAACCCAGGGGAAAGTGAGGCCCTTATGAAGGCCATTCATCAAACAATCCAAGTTCGCTCTCGAAAACTGGGGCTGCTTATCCAAGATGCACGGATTGCGCGCAACCGCCCGGTTGAATTATGCGCCAAAGCCATGGGTATCGACGTGGAAACCTACCAGAAAATGGAACTAGGCCAAAATGCGCCTACCCTCCCACAGGTAGAAGCGCTGGCTTATTACCTGGACCTGCCCTTCGACCATTTTTGGAGCAACCGGATACTTTCTGATCAGGCTATTGCCGAGCCGGTGGAACTGTCGGCTCAATATGGATCCCTGCGGCACAAAATCATCGGTACCCGCCTGCGGATGGCACGTTCTAACCTGAATCTTTCGTTGGCTGAACTGGCTTTACAATCTTCTATCTCCGAAGAAAAAATCCAACAGTATGAGATGAGCGAAAAACCTGCCCCGCTTCCCGAATTAGAGATCTTGGCCAACCACCTTCAAATTCGCATGGAAGAGTTATTCGACCAGCGCGGCCTTATAGGCCAATGGCGGGAAGAAAAACTATCTGTCCAGCGTTTTTTAGAGCTGCCCCCCGAAATTCGTGATTTCTTGTGTTTACCAGTTAACCTTCCCTACCTGCAACTGGCGGTGCGCCTGAGCGATCTATCGGTTGAGAAATTGCGAAACATTGCAGAGGGTTTACTCGAAATTACTTACTAACTTGGTATAGTCGTTTTGGAACTTTCATCACTCACCCAGATTGTTAAAAAAGCTCAAGCTGCCTACAAAATAGGGGATTATGAGGAAGCCGCAAACCTTTTTGAGTGCTCGGCTAAAGAATATTCAGCCGCTGACAACCCGCTCATCGCTGCTGAAATGCAAAACAACCAATGTGTCGCCTTGCTCAAAGCTGGGCAGCCATCCGAGGCCTTAAAAACGGTCCGCGGAACCGAAAGTGTGTTTGAAACAGCCGGTGAAACCAAACACCAGGCGATGGCACTCGCCAACATTGGGGTGGCATTGGATGATTTACGCCGCCCGATCGAAGCAATGCAGGCTTATAACCAATCTGCTGAGCTTTTTAAACAGATCGGTGAAGGCGAACTACGCGCTGATGTGTTGGAACGAATATCGATTTTGCAGATACGCAGTGGAAAAGGGATCGAATCGCTGATAACGATGGAAGCAGCCATCGATTCTAAAGATAAACTTTCTCTAAGAGACCGAGTCCTTAAAGGACTGATGGGAAAAGTACGTCGCCTTAGTGGACAATCATAGGTATCCTTCAATCCCTTTTTCCGCGATGAATTTTTAAACTCCCTATGGCGATCTATCGCTCTGCCCAAAACATAGATATCCCTGGCCTAACCTGGCTTTTTCAGTCAGCTCCATTTTTTTACCGGCACCTGGATTGGCGCCCGCCCAGCGAATGGTTTGGCAACCATCCAATTTACCTTGCTGAGGTCGGTGATAAAATTTTAGCGGTGCTGGCACTTCCTCCCGAACCTCCAAAAATTGCCTGGATCCGTTTTTATGCTTGCGCACCCGGTGTCGCGGTTGAAAAACACTGGCAGGATTTGTTTCAACACTGTCTCGCCGAATTTAATCAAAGGGATCGTCCTTTTATCCCCGCGCTTGGAATAAACGAGTGGTTTTCGAGGCTGCTGACCCGGAGCAATTTTTCGGTGTTCCAACACATTATAAGTTTGACTCGGGAGGTTTTAATTCCATTGCCCGCCGAAAACATCCATAAGGCGGTCTTTATTCGTCCAATGGTAATCGAGGATCTGGGAGAAATTGCTGAAATCGATCAAGAAGCTTTTGAACCGATCTGGCAGAATTCATATGAGCAAATTCGATATTCGATTCTACGATCAGGATACGCGACGGTAGCGGAATTGGGCGAGAGGATCGTCGGCTTTCAAATTTCTACATNCGATATGTTCTCCGCTCANCTTGTCCGTTTGGCCGTCCGTCCATCTCTACGCGGCCAGCAAATCGGTTACACATTAATTGCAGACCTGATCGAAAAATTTCAAAAAGAAAGACTCTGGCAGATAACGGTTAATACCCAGGATAATAATCAACCCTCTATTGGGCTGTACCACAAGACCGGCTTTAACCTAACCGGAGATAAATACCCCGTCTATATGTATCAATGGCCTTAAAGGGGATCCATTGACCAGGAAAATGTTGTAAGCCACCCTCTGGGCTGCCTCTCCTTTTTCTACTGGACAAAGCATGTCTCTTATGGCAAAATACTTCCAAGCAATGGATAACGTGTAAGGAGGAGAAGTGACCATTCGTCAGCCAAAAATTAGCCGAAAAGAAGCAATTCGAGAACAGCGCCGAAAAAAACAAGGCCGTGAGAGGATGATTATTATTGCGATCATCAGCGTGGTTGCCATAATTGCTGCAGCATTGTTAATTATTCCAAATCTCCCTGTCGATCCGGGGCAGATCGTCAAGCCAGAAGTGATTGTTCGACAAAATGTTGATGGGATGGCATTCGGCGATCCGAATGCACCGGTAAAGGTCGAAGAATTCTCTGATTTTAAATGCATCCACTGTCGAAACTTTTGGGATGATTCTAAAAATCGACTGGTCGAAGAATACATTGACCAGGGTTTGGTTTACTTCCGGTACACACCCATGAGTTTCTTAGGCCCGGAATCGTTCAAAGCTTCTGAAGCTGCGTATTGCGCTATGGATCAAGGGAAATTCTGGGAATACCACGATTATCTATTTGCTAACTTTAACACTGAACTGAGCGATCCACTCCTGCGAGCCTTTGCCCGTGAATTGGAACTGGATACCAGAGCGTTCGACCTTTGTTTTAACAATGGAAAATACCGCCAGCAGGTATTGGATGATGTTAGTTATGCCAGAAGTAAAGGTGTGACCGGCACCCCCACCTTCGATGTCAACGGCCGTCTGGTCGACCGTTACACCTTATTTGACGTCATCGACGAGGAATTACAAAAGTAGATCTATTTCCTCCGGCCCAGAAAACGAGTCGCCCTCCATCCAGTTAGTGGAAATCCTGTTGGCAAGATGGGGATGGTTTTTCCACCCCATACAACTTACAGCTAACCACTACTGGGTGGTAGGTATAGTAGGAAAATTTATCGTACTTTAGCCATTAATATTCTTGATCTCTTAAAATTTAATACAATCCGAGTGTTTGCATTAACCAGACCATTAAAGGCGTTATCAACAACCCCGGCAGGAAATTTCCGGATCGAATAGGACGGATTTCTAGTAGACTGCTGATTGCAATCGCCAAAATAATAACCCCTCCGGTGGCGGTCATTTCCATCAGCATCGCCTCGCTAACCAACGCCTGTATCTGGGCTGCCAACAGGGTAATGGCGCCTTGGTAGATCAACAAAACCAGGGCAGAGAAAATTACTCCCACTCCGAGGGTAGATGCAAAGGCCAGGGCGGCAAACCCATCCAGGATCGCCTTGACCGCCAGGGTTTGATAGTCGCCCGTCAATCCGTCTTGGATCGAACCAAGGATCGCCATAGGGCCAACGCAAAACACGAGCGAAGAGGTTAAAAACCCGCGTACGAAGCGATTTTCCCCATGGATATCGGGGCGGCTTAATAGGGTTGTTTCGAGCCAGTGGCCTAAATTCTTTAAACCGTTTTCAACCTGCCACCACTCTCCTAGAATAACCCCGACCAGTAAACTAACCAGGACCACCAAAGCATTTCTGGTCGATAGGAACATTTGAAAACCATACGCCAATGTAAAAAGCCCGAGTACGGCAACCACGGTATGCCTGAAACGCTCAGGAAACTTGGAGCCAAGCGCGATACCCAACACTCCTCCAAGGACTACGGTGCTAACATTGATCAGTGTGCCTATCATTCTTGTTTGACCTTCGCCAACGTAGGATGGTCCTTTCCGGAGGCTGCAACCGCTCCGACCCCTAGCACAAAGCAAAGGGAAGAAAGGCGGTTGAGATAGGCCATTAAGTGATTATTTTCGATCAGACCCTTTTCGTATAAATGGACTACTTTCCGTTCTGCGCGCCGGACCATGGTGC
>JGI24111J20145_1000097_pt1 | contig 20424 bp, 20 predicted proteins | sample SubbioR11Jul_8B1_FD_20145 | JGI IMG/M metagenome (IMG submission 20145)
GGTTGAGTGCCGGAACAGCCATCATTATCTGGCCGGTAAATGGACATTCAACCAGTTTAGCCGAGCTGTAGCGCAGCGTATCCGAACCCAGCATGGTGCATTTTGCAGGGATATTTGGCGAGGACAGGGAGAAATGGGCGGCAATAGGGTTGGTTCACGACATCGATTATGAAATGTACCCCCAGGAGCATTGCATAAAGACAGGCGAGATTTTGAGGGAAAATAACTGGCCGGAGGATTATATACGGGCGGTGCAAAGCCATGGGTGGAAGATTTGTACCGATATAGAACCGGTCCATCAAATGGAGAAAGTGCTCTACTCAATGGATGAATTGACCGGGTTGATTGCCGCTACGGTGTATATGCGCCCGGACAAAAGCATCATGAATTTAGAGGTAAAATCGGTCAAAAAGAAGTGGAAGCAGAAGAATTTTGCAGCCAGCGTCAACCGCCAGGTGATTGAGGAAGGCGCCGCCTTGTTGGGGATGGAACTTGATGCGGTGATTGAAGAAACCATAAAGGGTATGCAGCAGTCCGCCCGGGAACTGGGTTTGAACGGTTGAGAACACAAAACAGGAGGGGTAAAAATGTTTGACAAAGAGGCTTACAAAAAGCGCGTCGAATGGTTTGTAAAGGAACGCTTCTAAATAAAGTATAAAAGTAGTAAAAAGTAGGGACAGATACCTATTTTTTAAATAGGTATCTGTCCCTACTTTCTGTCCCCAGGATACGGTTTACAAAATACTGGAAGAAACAGGCATCAAACAGATTGTTAGCAATCTTGGCGCACGAACCGTCCCCGATGGTCACGTTTCTCTGGGAAAAAACACCGTGTGGGGCATATCGACACTGATCTTCACCTTGACGCCGCTGGGAATGAAGTTTGCCGACAATCCGAGCGAGTGTAGATAGGTTTTGTCCGGCAGTTCCAATTTATACAGAACGTCTGCACCCAGGAAGCGCACATCTGCAATCACCGCATTGCCGTCCGGGTCGGGCATGATGGTGACGTCGTCGGGCCTGATCATAAGATCGACCGTCTGCGAATGGGGATAGGTTGCTCCATTTTTATAAAACCTGCCTATCTTTGATACTATGAGATCTCCCTGAACGGTGGAGGGGATAAAGTCTGCCTTGCCCACAAAATCGGCTACAAACCAGCTGGCCGGGTTGTGATATACTTGATAGGGGGTACCCACCTGTTCCAGCCTTCCGGCATTGAGCAGGCCCACCCGATCCGACAATGAAAACGCCTCCTCTTGATCGTGGGTGACCAGTATTACCGTGGTGCCACTGGCCTTTAGTATCTCCCTTGCCTCATTGCGCAAGGCATCGCGCAGCTCGGCGTCAAGATTGGAAAAAGGCTCGTCCAGCAGCATAACGCCAGGGGAGGGGGCAAGAGATCTTGCCAGCGCCACCCTTTGTTTTTGACCGCCCGACAGTTCGTGGGGGTATTTTTTTCCCGTTCCGGACAGCCCAACCATGTTAAGCATTTGTTCCACTCTTTTGTTTATGGATACTCTGCTTTGGCCATGCAGGCCAAACGATATGTTTTCAAACACTGTCATATGCGGAAACAGTGCGTAGTCTTGAAATACTATTCCTACACCCATTTTTTCGGGGGGTGTGAATTCGGTTGTGCTGGATACCAGATGGCCGTCGATTTTGATGTTGCCCGCACTAAGGCGGTCGAGGCCGGCGATTAGCCTTAACGTGGTGGTTTTGCCGCAGCCCGAGGGCCCCAGCAGCGAGAAGAATTCGCCCTTTGGGATGGACAGGGTTAGGTCATGAACGGCTACAACCTCGATATAGTTTTTGCTTATATTGTTGAGTTCAACGTGTGCTTGCCCGCATAATCCACTTACAATCCGGTTCTCGGATGTCAAAGTCATGAGCGTTTTTCCTTTCAGGTTTTTAAATATTGATCTTGCTGTCGTGGTTTTCCCACATTCAAGAGCAGCTTTATGGGTACCAGCCCTACCAGCACTATTGCCAGCGCGGGCAATGCGGTATCGGTCCACAGCGATTCGGCAGCCATCTGCCATACCCATATTGCCAGCGTATCATACCCTAACGGGCGCAACATAACGGTAATGGGCAGCTCTTTCATCACGTCAACGAATACCAGAATTGTCCCGGCCAGAATCCCGGGAAGTATGAGAGGGAGCTTTATTTTAAAGATCAGCCTGTAGGGGGCGGCTCCCAAAGCCCTAGCTGCCAGGACGACGTTTGGAGGGATCTTGTCCATGCTGGAGTCCACGCTGCTATATGCTATGGCCATAAAGCGTACCGTATAGGCGTATACAAGCCCTGCCAACGAGCCGGTCAATATAAGGCCGGGGGTTATTCCCCATAGCGAGTCGGTCAGGTAGTTTATTAAGCGATCAAATGCCGAGAGGGGGAGCAGTATGCCCACCGCTATCACCGCTCCCGGGATGGAATAGCCGATGGTCACCATGCGGGTGATGTAGCGCGATAGCCTGCTCTCTTTAAGCCGCGACATACTGGTCATGAGCAATGCCAAAAGTACCGCGAATCCGGCTGCTATAGCCGAAAGAGTAAGGCTGTTCATGGCCAGCCGCCCATATACCGCCAGAGCGCCCGGCGTTATTTCCGATATCTCTTTTGTTGCCCAATACACAAGCTGCAATATCGGAATGCCGAAAGCAGCCATTGATACGGCCAGGCAAATGGACACCGCTACCGTTCCTTTCCATCCCGAGAGCAGCAGAGCGGGTATTCCCGGCAACTTGCCCTTGGATTGATGGTAGGCGCGACGCTTTCTCATGCGGTGTTCGGCCAGCAATAAGGCCAGTGAAAAGATGGCAAGCAGCCCTGCCATCTCGGAGGCCGCCCCCAAATCCATCATACCGTGCCATACCCTGAGGATGCCGTCCGAAACGGTGGGGAAGTTGAAATATCTGACAGTAGCAAAATCAGCAAGGGCATCCATAGAGGCAAGGGCGACTCCTGCTACTATGGAGGGTCTGGCTAAAGGCAATGCAATCCTGAAAAAAATTCCCCGTTTATTGCAACCCAAAACCTTGGCGGCTTCAAATACGGTACCCGACTGTTCCTCAAATCCCGCCTTGGCTAATAGGAACACATAAGGATACAACACCAGGGTCATGACCAGTATTGCCCCCGTTCCCGACCGCACCTGAGGAAAGGGTACATTTTGCCAGCCCATGTCACGGATCAGCGATTGCACCGGGCCTGCGAAGTCGAAAAGGGCCATGTATATAAACCCCATAACATAGGCAGGCACGGCCATAGGCAGCACCAGCAGCCACTTAAAGGTATTTTTGCCGGGGAAGTCGTAGGCTGTTATCAGCCAAGCCAGGCCGGTTCCCAACACCAATGTTCCCGTACCCACGCCTATCAGCAGCCAGAACGTGTTGGCCAATATGCGGGGCAAGATGGTGTCCCATAGATGGCTCCATACTTCAAGCGAAGGAGAAAACAGCGAAGAAGCCACAACCGCTACCGGAAGCAAGGTGAGGCCCGCCACGATGAAAGAAAGCAGGGACAAAAAACTAACCTGCTTTTTGCCCTGCTTTTGGATGTTTGAAAGAACTGTACGTACCTGGAATATATCCTTATCCTTCTGTCAATTTGTCCATGAGAGGGTATATCGGGATGTTATGGATATCCCGCCCTATTCATAAGTTCTACGGCATCTGCCTGTAGTCGGCCGTATTCGCCCTTGTCAAGCGGATCGGCGATGAATTCGCCAAATTCAGCGATTATGGGATGTGCCGCAACATCGGGGTTGGCAGGGAACTCATGGTTTGTGTTTGCAAACATTTCCTGCCCGGGGCCGCTTAGCCACTCAATAAGTTTGACGGCATTCCCGCGGTTGGGAGAATGAGCGGTAACTCCGGCTCCGCTTACGTTTACATGGGCACCGCGGTCATCTTGGTTTGCCCAGAATATCTGTATGGGAAAGTCGGGGTTATCCTGTAAAATTCTGCCCAGGTAGTAATGGTTGGTTATTGCCACATCCCCTTCACCGGCCGCCAAAGCCTCCAGTATGCGGGTGTCGCTGTCGATAAACACCGGTTGGTTTGCCACCCAGCCCCGCACTATTTCCTCAGCCTGAGCCGGACCATGGGCGGCGATCAGGCTGGACACCAAGGACTGGGTGTACGAATGGGTGGACGGCCTCACTACCAAGCGTCCATTCCATATGGGGTCGGTCAGTGCTTCGTAGGTGGATAGTTCCTCCGGGGATACGCGGTCGGGATGGTACATTATGGTGCGCACCCTCTTTGTCAATCCGAACCAGCGATTGCCGGGATCGCGCAGGTTTTCGGGGATATTGTCCAGAAGTATTTGGCTATCCAGTGTTGCCAGCAGGCCATCTTGCGCCGCCAGCCATAGATTGCCCGCATCCACCGCGATATACATGTCGGCCGGGGTGTTGGCTCCTTCGGCCTTAAGGCGCTCTCTCAACAGGGCGTCGCTTCCGGTGGTGAACCTTACCTCAATGCCGGTTTCCTCAGTAAACTTCTCAAATACCGGCTCGACACCGTAGTGCCGGGAGGTGTATACATTTACCACTTCCATTTTTGTGGCGGCCTGATCCTTAGGACGCAGACCAACCAGCCCTCCAATCAAAAATGCCGCCACCACTAATATAGCCACCAGGGCTACATAAACAGGTTTTTTATTCATTTGAACCTCCTCGTTTTATTTTGACAAAATAAACATACACAAAAATATATTCGGTACACCTCCCATAATACAAAAAGATATAGCCAGGCGATTATCATGCGTACGCAGTCGACTACAGGTAAAGATAATAATTCTCAAAAAGAGAATAACACAACAGAGAATAGCGGTAAAAATCAGGATAAAAGGCATACCTATAAACATTCTGACCTTTTAAATTGCCCTTTTTTTAAATTTCCTAATCGAGGTTCATCCTCGATGAGGTAGGAATTAGTTTTTAGCGTCCTTTTTATGTGCGAATCATGGTCAACAACATCTTGAACCGCAGGCGGGTAAAAAAGTCTACATGTGGCTCGCTCAAGGCTTCACCGCCACAAGAGCGACCGCACCGAGATGGCTGGCATAGCGGTCTAACACGGCCCGCATCTCAAGCAAACGCCTGCGGGCCACCGGCGTTCTCAGGATATTGAAAGCGATTCGCAGCGCGCGCAACAGCCCTTCGTCCGCCACCATGCGCGCTGGCTTGAGCAGGTGCATTGGGTTCGTAAAGACGCTTTCGACACGAAACCCTGCTTCTGTTAACTGCACCTTCCATTCTTCTACCGTAAGCGGGCGGGCATTCACCCGAATTGCGTGGGCTAACTCGCGATGGATCTCCTGCTTCAGGCTCTCGGCGATGTTGTCTGGCTTCAGGCATAACTCATGGATACCATAGCGTCCCCCTGACCTCAACAAACGCATGGCCTCCTTTACAATCTTAAGTTTTTGCGAATCAGCCTGCATGGTCAGCATGGCTTCACCGTACACCACCGACGCACAGCTCGAATCCAACCCGCTGTGCAGGACATCTCCCACCAGGATGCGCCGCGATGGACCGTCCAAAAAACGGCACGCCTCAGCCGCCGCAGCGTTATCGCGTTCGATCCCAATATAACTGCGCGGCTGGTACTTCAACACTATACTCGCCGTGTATCCCAGTCCTGGCGCAAATTCAACAACCTCGTCTTCGGGGGTGATGTTCAGCGCAGTCACCAACTTTTCGGTTAGTTCACGCCCGCCGGGGCGTAACACACGCTTGCCCATGCGAGCCAACAGCCAGTGGCCGGGTGCCTTGTCCAGATCGGAAGCTATCGCAGGCAACAAATCTTGTCCTTCGCTTTGAGAATGTTCGTTCATCTTTTGTTCCTTGTGAGTGTTCAACATCAGGCTCTTATGCCGATGCCTCTATGATAAGTAGGCTATCGTCTCTTCCAGGCTGGCTTTCAGAAAAAATTGCGCCTGCTCCAAATGCGCGCAAGTGGTCGAGCCGTCATTGGTGTGGAAAGAATTTATTTCGTGCCTAATTCAATCATTTCCACTTGCACAAACTCAGCCAACATCAACCCCAGCACCTCCTCCTTGCCATCCACCTGCAGCGTCAGCGGGCCTTGCATCAGCCCTGCCTCGATCACTTCGATCTCTCGCCCCGGCATGATATTGCGCTTCTGCAAATATTTCAGCACATCCGTCGCTGTGGCGGTAACCGCCAGCACTCGCACCGTTCCGCCGATCTTCACCTCCGATAACGGAATTCCCTCGAGCGGTCCAAACATACCATCCTGCTTGGGGATGGGGTTGCCGCGCGGGCAGGTGCTAGGATTGCCTAAAAATTCCGCCAATGCTTCGGTTACTACTGGCGCGGTGGCGTGTTCCAGAGAACAAGCCAGTTCATAAACCAGCGCCCACTCGATTTTCAAGTGATCGTATAGGAAAACCTCCCACAACCGTTGGCGGCGCAAGACATTGACAGCAACCTCGCGCCCTTTTTCGGTCAACACTGCGCCTTTATAGGGGTGGTGAGTTACCGATCCCTGCTTGGTCAACTTGTGGATCATTTCGTTGGCGGAAACCGGGGTAACTCCCAAACGCTCGGCCAGACGCGATATCGCCACCGGCTCAAAGATGCCCAACTCAGCCAGTGATTTCAGATACATTTCCGTGCTTTCGCTCAATGGTTTTGTATTCATAAGGTTTACCTTATTATTTATTTTATGGGCTACCTTATTTTTACAGATTGCCCTTTATCCAACTAGTGAAAGAAGTCACAGTTCTTTTGATTTAAGTCACATGCCTTCATCCCTCTTGGGGTCTGACCCTACAAAAAATAGACCCTGCCGAGGCACAGGGTCCTATGAATGTAAACTCATCCGCTGGAATCCGAAATAATTATGGAGTAAGGTGATCAAATAATTATTGCCCGAATGATGACCTCACTACAAAATCCCCTCATCGGCATAGAGAGCGGCCCGAGAGGGGGTAAAAATTAACAACGGATACGGGTTGTCAATCGGTTTTTAGCTGATTCATGGCCAAACCCCTCGGTGCAGTTTATTGAGGGGATTGGACCGGGTGGTCTTTTTAATGTTCGTGGGGCTGGAGATGCTCCGCCCCAGGCAGCCTACCGACCAGGTGCTGCGGCTGATGTATCAATATCGGGAAGTGCTGCGGGCAGATCCAGTAATCTTGATCCTGGAACCTGAGTGCCAATAAAGGAATTTCTGCTACGCTGCGGGCACAGTAGAGGCAAACTTGTTGGGGGTTATTCATTAAATACCTTTCCGAATCGTGGGTTCGCAATCCAGGATAACCGTAATGGCAAGTACCGTCTTTGTCTAAGCGCAAGTTTGAAATTCAAAGGCGCCTGCGGAAAGGGATTCTGCGTATTATAAGATGTACGGGTAACAGAGTCGGGTTGGGTGGTATGCGGCGGTTGGCATTCCACCCGGCCATCCTGCGGTGGATGTTACCTGAAACCCATACCACCCAACCTACTCCTGTTGGCTTATTCGATGTAACGAAATTTACCGGACACGGTGCCGTCCAGAAAGCCATGGATGTTGTGACAACCTCACCATACCGGTTATTGTCTGGATAAGACAAAGAATAGGCTGTTCGGCCGAGCAATCGCTGCCGGGCAGATGGTCGAATCGCTTGCGGATATCAAAACCAGCGCGGAGAGGATTGGCGGCGCCCACCCTGCCTATTAGGGCACTTCTTCGAAGAGCGTGGCCGGGGCGGCGCACAGACCGACCAGGGTCTTGCCGGTGTGGGCGCCAAGGATTGGGCCGACGACAACCGTTGGCAGCCAATCGCACTCAAACAGGTTTTCGACCACCGAGCGCAGTTTTTCGACTGCCTCCGGGTTGTGGCCATGCAGCATTTGAATCCGCATTTTGGGGGCGTCTGGGAAGAAGGTGACGAGCTTATGGGCTATTTTTTCCAGTGCGCGTCCCATCGTTCGTTCCTGCCCCAGGGTAACATATTTTCCAATCGAACGGTCTACCGCGATGACCGGTCGGATTTGGAGGAGGGATGCCAGCAGACCCTTAAGATGGCTGATACGCCCGCCATGAATGAGATATTTTAAGGTGTCCAGGGTAAATATCCCCTCGGTTTTTTCCCGAATGCGCTCCATGAGCGCCAGCACCTCCTCTAAAGGCCAGCCGGCCTTAAGGGCTCGGGCAGCCGCCTCCACCTGCCAGGCTTGTGGGCTGGAAAGCGTGCGCGTGTCCCACAAGGTCACCTTCGCCTCGGGTACCATTTCGATCGCCAGGCGGGCCGAGTCGAGCGTGCCGCTCAAACCAGAGGAGATGTGGATCGAGAGGATCTCCGGATCGGTTTTAGCCAGTTCACGGTACAGGTCGGCAAAATCCCCGGCGCTGGCCTGCGAAGTCGTTGGGAAACCATTGGTTTGATCGAGCATGGTGTATAACTGCTCGGGAGTTACATCTACCCCGCTGGAATACGTTTTTCCATCCAGGGTTAAGCGCATCGGTATAAAATGAATGTTCAATCCTTCTAGTTGTTCGGCAGTAATATCGCATCCCCGATCGGTCACAATTTGCATAGCGGCATCCCTCTTTTTTAAAAAATTTTTCCTTGTGCATCTTAACACAAAGCCCAGGAAGTCCTATCCTACCCAGGTCACAATCTTATTCCTATTGATTGAGGACGGATCCCAAAAATCATCCTTGCCTTTTCTAATTAAATTTCATCGGCTGGGGTACAATCATAAGGGCAAGTGATCGGCATCTTTTTGAGACGATTAAATCTTGCCTCTTTAAGAATGGCAAAAACCTATCCATCGCCGCAACGATCTCTTAAGGAGGATTATGACCGGTTACCAGTATCCAATATTTTTTATAGATCATGATTCCAGCCAGGTTGAAGGCACCCTTGAACTGGACGAGCCGCTTCCCTACCGAAATAATTCGCAGGGAGGCGGCTTTTACCGTCAAGGGCGGTTGAGGTTACAAGGTTGCGCCGACCTGGACCTGGTGTTATACGATAGTCAGGCAATTTCAACCTTTATCTACATGCGCAATGGCAGGGTTGATCCTCACCTGCTCCAAATCGTCGGCCTGACCCAAGACGAGATCACCCAAATTTCATCGATCCATTTACCCGGGCAATTATGCATGGGCGCCGAACGGGTGCACATCATTGCCCAGTCGATCCGGGATATGTTTGCCGCGCCGGCCATAGCGCCGATAATTAAAGCTTACCAGCAGCAAAATTTTGCGGTATTTCCGATCGCCCGTGAAGGATTGAAATATATGGTCACGGAGGCGATCTACGAAAATTATGGCTATTATTGTGACGAGGTGATTCTGGATGCACACCACGTCTTCGATAGTTCAGTACCGGTCTACAATCGCAAAGTCGAAATGACCCTCTTTAAGGATAAAGACCTGGACCAGCAGCAGCACGAGAATATTAAAGTTGCCCTCATCGCCGACAGCATCGCCAGCGGGCTGGTGATGAAGGAAGTCATCGCGACGGTCAAAGAACGCTTCAGCCGTTTGGAGCGGGTCGAGGTTATTTCACCTCTGGCAACCATCCGTGGGCTGTGCCGCATCGCCAGGTCCGATTGTGCCCAGGACCTGCAGGTCCGAATGCATGTGTTCGAAACCCTTCTGAATGCCCTGCCCCCGGATTATTATTTTTCCGCCCATTATCCCATTCCGGAATTACATATCCGCCCTGACCTGGCAGAGAAATACCGCCAATGGTGGGGGGTGGACCAACAGGGTAACGCCATTGCAGATACGGCCTGCGCCGGTTACGGCTGGAGTGAGGTATTCTATTCGCCGCGCAAGCAAATCGAAACGATCAACAGCGAATTAATGGCCCGCCACAAACTGACGATTGCTGAAATCGTGCGCAGAAATATAAAATCGTAAGGGTTATCTTCACCCAGCCCCGAACCTTAACCCCAGTCGATTAATAAAGGCAAATATCGATAAACAACAGCTCATGTGGCTGCTCATCCTTGCGATGAGGACTTTTTGCAGCAAGGGCAAGATTATTTGCGGTTGAGATCATAAACCAGGCGTAAACCGATCAAGGCCAGGTCGGGTTCGATCGCCTCGATTACGGTCGTTTCCGGGACGATCAAATCCGCCAATCCGCCAGTCGCCACCACCCGGGCACCCCCGCCCAGCTCACCCTGGATGCGGGAGACCAGGCCGTCCACTAAGGCCGCAAAACCGAACACAAGCCCGGACTGCAGCGATTTAATCGTGTTTTTCCCGATCGCGGTCCGCGGAAGTTTCAGGGCGACTTGCGGCAAAGCTGCTGTCGAAAGAAAAAGCGCTTCCGCGCTGGCGATAATCCCCGGCGCGATCGAAACACCTTCAAACTCGCCTTGCGCCGATACAGCCGAGAATGAGGTAGCCGTTCCAAAACTAACCACGATAACCGGCGCACCGTACAAATGCCGGGCGGCATACGCGTTCATAATCAGGTCTGGCCCCACCTCGGCCGGATATTCGGTGTTGATCCGCATCCCCGTTCGGGTTTCAGCGCTGATGACGATCGGTTCCAGGTTAAAGTAACGCCTGGTCAAATCATCGAACACCTGGGTCAGCGATGGCACAACCGATGATATCGCGCAGCCATCCAGCGCGCCGACATCGATTCCCTCGAAAGCGAAGAAATTCAACAGCAAGATCCCATATTGATCGGCAAGGGTGGTTCGGTCGGCAGAAATCCGCCAACGGTTAACCATTTTGTCACCCTCGAACAAACCCAATTTGATGTTCGTATTGCCAATGTCGATACACAGCAGCATATCCGTGTCCCTGTTTTGAAAAATTTAATCTTTCCCATCCATTTTACCACCCGGCTCGCTGATCACCTAGAAATTCAGTTATGCCAATCGTGCTACCGCCAGCAACAACCCATAACCGCCAAGGAGGTGAAGCAGAACCGGTTCGAGTGCCGGCCCGAAAGAGGTTTTTCTCCTGCTTGTGGAGCCTGGCGAAAACCCGTACAATCTACCATACGCTTTCGACACCAGGCAATTGCTGGTGAGAACAAGGAGCCCCAAAATGAAAAAGGATCGTTTCTTAATGGGTATGGTTATCGGCATTGGTGTGGTTGTCGTGCTTGCCGTGGGTTTATTTATTGCCCGCCAGGGCCAGGTCGAATATCTTGCTGCCGACACTCCCGACAGCGTGGTTCATAATTTCATCCTCGCCCTCACTCGCAGCGATTATGAAAGGGCTTATACCTATTTAGCTGAAAAACCGAACAAGCCTACCCCGAATCAGTTTCGGCAAGATCTGACCAGCAGCCCGCCAGGATTTAACCAGACCAGCCTTTCGATTGGTGAAACATTGGTCGATGCGGATTTTGCCACGGTCCAGTTACTGCTCAGCCAGTCGTACGGCGGCCCATTTACCGAACGAACGCGGTACACCGATACCGCCCGGCTAGAACGACAGGCTGGCTCATGGAAGCTCGTCTCCATGCCTTACCCATTCTGGTCGTTTAACTGGTTCGTGGAACAACCAAAACCTTTGCCCTAAAGGCGGAGACGAGCGATGAAAATCATCCGTAGAGTTTATTTTTACTTGCTCAGCCTGATCAGCATCCAGGTTGTCCTTTGGGCGGTCATCAACTTGGTGCGCACGATTTTCAGCGGCGAGCTAATAACCGGTGTCGTCGATTGGCTTGCAGGGGGGATCGCTTTTGTCCTGGTCGGCACGCCGATCTTTCTAATGCATTGGACCACGATCCAACGCGAGGTCCGCCAGGATCAGGATGTGGAAGAACGCAACAGCCGAGTACGTTCGGTTTTTCTTTATGCCGCCCTGCTTTCAACCGGCATTCCCATCAGCTTTGCGATTATGGCAATCCTCAACCGGCTGTTTACACAGGCATTTGGACTGTCCGCAACCGTGGCAGTTTTGGGCGGCACGCAAACCCATACCGACAACCTGATCGCAGCCGCCGCTAACCTGATGGTTTTGGTTTATTTTTGGCGTGTTCTAAAGAACGACTGGGTTTCCGATCCAAACAATGAAGACCGTCGCGAAATCAGCCGGTTACACCGCTACCTCTGGATGGTATACGGATTAGGCTTGCTGACCTTCGGCACCCACCAGGCCCTGCGCTATATCTTCACCAAACCCTTAGATTTTGGGCGGTCCGCCGAATGGGGGTTGGCAGCCGGCTTAACCTTGATTGTGGTTGGGCTTCCTATCTGGCTGACAGCCTGGTCGATAATTCAACGCTCGTTGGCGAGGGTCCAAGAACGCCAATCGATGCTTCGCCTGGTCGTGTTCTACCTCCTGACCCTGGGCAGCCTGGGTTTCACCCTGGTCAGCCTGGGCAGCCTGGCCGCTAATGGTTTGCGCTGGGTTTTCCAGGTTGAAAGTTGGACCTTGCCGGCATTTATCGATCTGCAGGCGAGCCAGTTGTCCACCCTGGTACTCATGGGTACTCTGTGGGCCTACTTCGACCGCTCGTTATGGGGAACTGTCCGGGCTGTCGAAGATGAACTTCGCCAGGCCGCTCTGCGGCGGATCTATACCACGTGTTGTCTTTAGGCGGATTAATCGCCAACTTTGTAGGATTAATCCTGTTATTTGGGGCAGTCATCGAAGGTTTGTTCACCTTATCCATCGGCGGCCTGGGCGGGATGCTCAGCGATGCGCTCGCCGTATTGATCATCGGGCTGCCTCTCTGGCTGCGCTTCTGGATGGAGATCCAACGCGAAACCACCCGCGATGGGGAAATGGGTGTTCATGAGCGCCGCTCGGTGCTGCGCAAAGGATATTTATACCTCGTGTTGTTTTCCACCGTTGTCGGGGCCATGTTAAGTGGCGGGTGGTGGATTTATGGCGTGCTTAACGCGTTATTGGGCTCAATCCCGTCCGACTTTTGGCTGAATTTTGCCCTCCAATTACGGATCGCGGCCCTATTTGGGGTTTTTCTGCTCTATCACCTGAAAGTGCTGCGAGCTGACGGTCGTGAGGCGCGCCACATCCTGGGGGTTCGGAATGCCAATTTCCCAATATTGGTGCTGCAGGTCGGCGAGATGTCCTTAGGCGGCAAGATTGTGGATGCAATCCAACACAAATTACCGAGTATCCCGGTGAGGCTGCACCGCCTCGACCAGTCACCCTTGGAGGACAACATGCGCGAAGCGCGGGCGATCGTTATGGCAGCTCCCCTGGCGGTCACCCCTCCCGACGCGCTGCGCTCGTACCTAAGCGAGTATTCCGGCAAATGTATTGTCGTGCCTGTGCCAACCGAAAACTGGTTTTGGCTAGGCGCGCCGGCCCGCAGTGAGCAGCGCCTGGCACAAGAAACAGCCGCCGCAGTGCAGCAACTCGCCGAGGGCCAGCCCATCCATCCGGTCACCTCCTCGAATGCCTGGTCGATCGTTGCTTACGTTCTGGGTGGTATTTTCGGGTTACAGATCGTATTGCTCGCCGCTTTTGCCCTGCTCAACCTTCTATTGAATTAACCAGGGCAAATTGCACCCTACTTGACGTTGACAATAAGGGGCAGGTGGCACACAATTGCGCTGTCCTGTACCAACGCCCAGTGGGTTGCAAAGTTGCCAACTCTATCGGGGGCAATCATATCGACGATAATTTTGATCCTTTCCCCAGATTTTACCGAACTTGGGAGATCGAACAGTTTTTCAAATTTCTGCATCTCGATCCCACTGAGGAACAGGTAGTCCACGGCAGATTCATCCCAGGTTCTACTGCTCGTGTTCCTGACCGTCCAGACAGCATCGAAGTCTTCGTTCCGTGAAAAAGTCCGCGAAGCGCCAGGGCTGACCGACACCTCGCACCCCGTGGAGATCACCGGGATCGGATCGTAAATTACTTTACCAAGGTCCGTATTGCGGAAAGAAGTAAAAGCGAATTGTCCCAGGATGCCATCCAGGCGCACGGTAACCTGACCGACATTCCGGACTTCAATTGGCAGAATTACCGTGAACTTGAAAGGATCGCCGCTTCCGGTGTTGACCCTGCCGATCACGACGTCGTGATCGAAAAAGTTCTGGAATGGACCAACCCGAATATCAAAAATCGAATCTCTTGGGAAGTCCATAGCCAGGAGGGTAACCGCGCGGTTCTCTTCCACCGCCAAAATGGTAATGGTGGGTTTCCTAACAACCACCGTGGGGGTGATGGTTGGAATGGCTGTCGGGGTTGGCGGGATAGCCGTAGGGGTCGGTGTGGGTTCTAACGTTGGTAGGGGGGTTGGAAGTGGCGGTTGTGTGGCGGTCGGCAGCGGAGTTGGGATTACCGGCGGGGTAGCCGTTGCTCGTTCGGCAAGCTCAGCCATTACGGTTTCCATAACCTGGGTTCGGATAGCGTCCAAGGTTGGGGCTATATCTGGCCTGGGCTGAACAGCCTCGATGACATCGCAGGCGGACAATAGCACGATCACTAAGAAACTAAGCAATAGTAATAGTTTTATTTTCATTAATCTCCTCCTTTTTTTAGGGTGATACTTACGAAATTACAGATAAACTCCGAAAAACAGAAATGCGGGATTGTATGGGGGTTCGGCGTATCCCCATAGATAGCTGCTCTCCTGATCGAAGAGGGCTTATTGGCCTGGAGTCCTACCTATAAGACGGAGGACCGATGGGCAAAGTTCCCTCAAGGCGCGCATAATGATGCCCTCCTGAAGCACCTCGGTTTCGGCGGGTCAGGCAAGGATGGGTGATCGACCGATTTTTTCCACCGCACCTCTCGCCAGGTAAGTTGACCACCCTCTCGGGCAGCCTGAGAAGTCCAAGCCAGGCGGGTATTGAGCGGGTGACAACCATCGCCGGTCTGGGGCAGCTCGTCTTTTCAAATTAAAAAGGTGTGATAAACTTTGGGGCGTTGGCCTGCTCTTCGGTTCTAATAGGCCGGCATACCTCAAAATACTTACTGGAAGGTTGATGATGTGCGGAATATTCGGGATTGTGACAGAAAAAGAGCAAAATCTCGGCCCCACCCTGATCGAGGCTGCCCGGCGGCTGACCTATCGCGGATATGATTCGGTTGGTGCAGCCACCCTCAGCGGGGCAACCATCGACCTGCGCAAAGATGTCGGCCGGGTGGACGACGTGGCCGCCAGGCATAACCTGGCCGAGATGAACGGCCAGCGCGGGATAACCCAGTTGCGTTGGGCGACTTTCGGAGAACCCTCGCAGATCAATGCCCAACCCCACCTGGATTCGGATGGCGATATGGTCGGAGCCCATAACGGTAACGTGGTCAATAACGTCGAACTGCGCCAGCAATTCATCTCTGAGGGGATGACCGTCCGGTCGCACAACGATGGCGAATCGTGCGTGCACGCCGTGGAGCGCTATATCGATCAAGGTTTCGGATTTATCGACGCCATCCGCCAGGCGTACCAGGACCTACAAGGCGACTACGCCTATGTAATAGGCCGCATCCACGAAGATACGCTGTACGCTGTTAAAAAAGGCTCCGGTTTGGTGGTTGGGATTGGCGAGGGCTTCACCTGTATCTCTTCCGACCTGCCATCCATCCTGCCCCTCACCCAGACGATTGTCCGCGTCCAAGACGGCGAGATCCTTACCCTGTGGGCTGACCGGGTAGAACTGCGCTCGGTACAAGATGGCAGCCTGATCGAGCGGGAAGCAGAAAAAATCACCGAAACCATGGAAGCCGTCCAAAAAGGTGGTTACGACCACTTTATGCTCAAAGAAATCCATGAGCAGCCTCAAGTGGCGCGCGAAGTCCTGCACATGCTGGAGAGCAGTGGGGATGTTGAGACCGTGTTGGCAAAAATTCGTGCAGCCCGGCACGTCTATTTCATTGGCTGTGGGACAAGTTATCATGCCTGCCTGGCTGGAGCGGTCTATTTTGGTCAATTGGGAGGGCAGGCGGTCATCCCGGTTATCGCGCCGCAGTTTATTCCCCAATACTTACCCGCGGTTAGCCCTGAGGATGTCGGCATCTTCGTCAGCCAATCCGGTGAGACCAAGGACGTGCTCAATGCCCTCCAAGCAGCCGAAAAACGCGGGATGACTTGTTTTGGTTTGGCCAACGTCATCGGCTCGACCTTGACCAAGGCGACCGCCTGCTGGCTGCCCCTGTGCTGCGGCTATGAAATCAGCGTACCGGCGACCAAAACCTTCACCAACCAGGTGGTCTCCTTCCTTTACCTGGCCTACCGCCTGGGCAACCGCAACACCCAAACCCTGGAGTCGATACCGGATCTGATGAAGGAGACGATTAGGATGAGCGCCCCCCAAATGGAAACCATCGTCCAGGAGATCAATGCCTGGGAGGATTTGTACTGCCTGGGCTACGGAGCAACTTATCCGATCGCCCTGGAAGGAGCATTGAAACTCAAGGAGATCACCTACGCTCATTGCGAGGGGATGCTCTCGACTGAATTCAAACATGGACCCCTCTCCGCGATCACCAAAGATTTCCCGGTCCTGTTCGTTGCCGGCCCACAGGATGTCCCCCTGATGATTAGTGGGATTAACGAAGTCACATGCCGGAGTGGGCGGGCGATAGCCATCGGTCAGGAGGATGCCAGCTTGCGCGCCAACGCCAGCGATATGATCCTGATCCCAAACGCCAGCCCGGAAATATCGGCCCTGCTGGCCGTGTTACCCTTACAATTACTCTCCTACTCGATGGCGGTTGCCAGGGGTTACGACCCGGATTTCCCCAGGAATTTGAGCAAAACCCTGACGGTGGATTGACGGATTAGTTGGTGTCGTTTTCCAGGCATTCGCCGATATCTTCATTCCACAAGTCCGGTTTGGCGGCGATAAAATCACGCATCCATTGGATGCACTCAGGATCGTTGAGGACCACCAGCTCTACCCCGTTGGCGCGGAGGTGCTCTTCTTCGCTCTGAAAGGTCACATTTTCAGCGATGATCACCCGCGGTATTTTATACAGCAAGATCGCCCCGCTGCACATCGAACAAGGCGAGAGGGTCGTATACAAAACTGCCTTCTGATAATCGCACGGGTCTAGACGCCCGGCGTTTTCGAGCGCATCCATTTCCGCATGCAGGATCGAACTGCCGCGCTGCACCCGGCGGTTGTGACCGCGCCCGACGATCTTCCCATCCACCACCAAAACGGATCCAATCGGTATCCCGCCCTCTTGCTGGCTTAGGGCGGCTTCTTGGATGGCGGCGCGCATAAACTCGTCCATTGGCTTTTCTCCTGTCGGATTGGGTGATCGATTGAGAACATTTTATCATGCGCGGCAGCAGGCGCAAGGAGAGCGGAGCCTGTTTTTATCCCCTAACCCCCCCACGGGCGCTTCGCGGCGGGCATTTATTGATTCGGACCCAATGGGATAGCTCAAGGAATAGTTTCCGGAAATTCTCCTTCTGGGGTTATGAAAAAATCAGCCGACATTGGCTTAAATGCTTTCCATCCTCCGTCATCCACTTTGACTACCACTCTTAATGTGAATGTCTTATCATCTTCAACCCATGCCTCAATTTCAAACTGATGAAAATCCTCAGAACCGAAGGTTCCGCAGTAAATGCACCACGGATCTCCAATTTCAGTTCTCTTAATAAGGCTTAAATATTCACCATAGGGCATTCGCTGCAACTCTATTATTTTATTTTGTAATAGCTCTTTTAACTTTTCTTTTTGCATAAATACTCACCTCGTTGTACCATCATTATTTTAAGCAATTAGTTTCCTATATTGCAGTGTAACAGGCTCGGCTCTCTCTTGCTCCTCTTTCGAGGCTAACATGTCGGTGCTGCAGGTTTCACTTTATGTTACGGCCTGTTGCTTCGCTTCCCTTTCTCAGGGAGTTACAACGCTTCGACATAGCCAGTCGCCCGGCTACATCGGTTGCCTGCTACCCGGCGGCCTGACCCTTACCAGGATTGGACATGCCCCAGCAAGCAGACGCTGACTTTTCAGGACCCACCACACTTTGTTAGGCGCGGTTGAACTTGAAGACTCGCCCGCTTATAAAAAACACCTTGATTTTAAGCATGGTAAACCTGCTCAAAGTGATTATATACTGAACTAGGATTCAATAACTTTGCAAACCTCAATCGTTCTTCGTCGCTTTGATCGCCCATTAAGATATTGAGGACAATTGAGTTGCGCCTCTCGCCTTCACCAAAAATGCCTTCGGTATCTAATTGCTTGAGTACGTTAATACAGACACCCAGAAATTTGTCAACAAAATCTTCAAATTCACTCCAAGATTCTTCTTCTGGAATCGCATGTACTATTCGTGGGACGTTCGATAAAAATTTATTCACTTCAACAAAGTATTCTTCCCCTTCAACATGTAGAGGCGAGTCGCAAGGACTCCATCGTAAATCTTCGCGTAATTGCTCAATACTAAAACCTTGATAATCCTTAATAGCGGAATACTTTTGGGCTACTTGTGTCAAACCTTCTTCTGTGCTCGAAGTTGGGAAAACATAAACTAAATCCTCACAAGTATAAAGGGCGAAAATATAAAAACTCTCACTTTTGCGTACGTGTTGAATAGAAGTAAACGCGCTTTTCGATGCAGCATACAGCAGTTTGAAAAATTTTTCAAAATCAAAATCATCGGCCATAAAAAATTCCCTTGGTAGTATTTTGCTGACAGGCGCCCAACTATGTGTTAACCCAACGGGGTCGGCATAATGGGCTATGTACAGATACATAAATTATAAACCTCCAACCAAAAAAAAAGGCAACAAAATGACCCAGCCCAATCCCCCAACCTCCTCCCTCGCGAAGCGCCCCCTTGGGGGTAAGGGCATTTATTGATTCTGACCTCCCAGTAGATATCGGCGATATCGTAGAGCGGAAGCAGGAACAGATTTTCATTGTAGTAGGTGGTCTTACCGGCTCCAGGTGGACCGCACAGGGCGTGGATGATCATTGGTCCTCCTCGATGTAGTCCGTTTCGGGGTCGCCGATCAAGACGTGGTCGATTGCCAAAAGGGCCAACCAGTCGGCGTTGGTCATTTCGCGCTCGGGTGGCTTATGTTCGTGGCGCTCGAAGTAGATAGTCAGGACAATGATCAATAAACCAAGGGCAAGGCCGCAAATATTAAGTGTCATTATTTCTCCAATCCGACACCGGATGACAGATGTTGCAAGTAGTAGAGCATTACCTCAGCGGCCTCTAGCATCCCTTGTTTGTCAAGGCGCTTGCGAGCGTGGTAATAATCACTGTAGGGCGTACCGTGGCAGTTGTCGCCAATTGGACAGCTCTGGCATCTACGGTAATACAGGCACAGACCGCAGGTGGCATCCTGGCCAGTCTTAATGCCCGTCGCGAAGCGCCCCCTTGGGGGTAAGGGCATTTATTGATTCTGACAAATTCTGGTCGGCGCATTCTTCTCAGTTGTTCTGCGATTTCATCAGTTTTCAAACAAATTTCCTTTGCAAATCTGAAAAACATATCAGTTTCATACACCGAACCAGGAAATTTCCCGTTTTCATCATATGGGGGAATACGCACCTCGAATTTGCTTATATAAATTTATGGCTACAAAACTATTCCCCACATCTTTCCTGAAAATGCTATTAAGGATTTCTATTTCGTTAATATTTTTCTCTTTTTGCGCCTAACGATGGTTTCAGGCGCACGGCGTATTGGCCTCGAGAGTCGTTTTAGCCCGATTGAAATTTAGCAAATCGAGCTGCGTACCTTCACGGCGCAGTCGTATCGCCTGCAACCCGTGTTGGGCGGCGTGCGTGTGGGCTTACGGCTTGCAACACTACGCTTGGCCTAAAAACACTTTGAATTGTGTGTTCCTGCTACCGCGCATTTGCACACACCGTAAGAGTCGTTGGCGTAAAATGCACCATGCAGTAACTCATGCTGACCCAGCGATTTGGGTGTTGATACACTTCCGAAAATCCATTGGATCTGCAATATTCGGAAAGCCTTCTTCAGTGCCTCCTGTGCCAACGACTACGATTGTGCCGTAGTTAAACATACGCCCCATGATGGGTTGATTAACGCCGATGCTCTCAACTTTGCTCAACAGCAAATCCACAGAGCGACGGTCGAGAAAACCTGTTTTGGCTATAACGCGCTTGTCAGTCACCGCGAACTCAGTTGTGAAGTAACTGACTGCGGTGCGAGCGGCATAGAGCAAGCCCAGCAAAAAAAAAGCCCAGCCAAATAAACAAAATACGGCTCTGGTGTCCTCGCTACCTGCCAATGAAGCGATGAGGAAAAGAAGCCCTACCCCTGCGCGGATTGCAGAACCGACGAATTGTGCCCAGTGTAATTCGGCCTTGAGAATGACCTGTTCGCCGGGCATGAGGTTCTGTTCAATGTATCCCAACTCGTTCTCTCCTTTTTGGTGGTTGTGATAACTGGCGAAATTACGCCAACGACTCTACTTGTGTGATGGAAGGAGCGGCGTCAGAGTTCCAAACGGTTTTCTCCTCGCACTCCTCTGTACTAGACTTGTACGAAA
>JGI24111J20145_1000102_pt1 | contig 20196 bp, 18 predicted proteins | sample SubbioR11Jul_8B1_FD_20145 | JGI IMG/M metagenome (IMG submission 20145)
AGGTCAGTGTAGGTGGTGGAAGTGTGTTGGTGGGCGTGAAAGTTAACGTAGGCGGTGGTGTGGTACTGGTCACGGTTGGAGTTTCAGTGAGAGGAAGAGGAGTATGGGTAAGGGAGGGAGTTTCGGTTGGTAGAATCACCGTTGCGGTTGGGGTGGCTGTCGGCGGCTCCTGGGTTGGTGTATTGGTATTGGTTGGAAGAATCTGTGTTGCAGAGGGTGTTGAAGTGGGTCCTGTTTGACCACCATCGAATGCGCCTGAAATTACCCATAAGGCCGGGCTTCCATTGGGTGGTACCGTACCAGACCCATCCAGCAGTGTGCCATTCCATCCATTTCNGCTGTCATCNGTCAGGGTTGTNCCCGAACCATTGGACATTTTGTAGTAGGCTCTTAAGCCTGCCTCGTTGCCGGCTAATTCGGTAAACATGGTTTGCGAGATTTCGACNCCTGAAACCGGAATATTAAAAAGGCGCACCTCGTCGATCTCTCCCTGGTAGGTCCAATTCCTACTGGAGCTTATAATCACCCCNCCGATGTGCAATACGGGNAATGCCCCTGTGGAAGGTTGCATGGTGGTCCCACTGGATGTGACTCCAATTTCAATTCCGTTTTTATAAGCGCGTAGAATGCCGTTATGATGCACCATTGCGATGTGGACCCATTCCCCTGGGGTGTAAGGGATGGCTATGGTGTCGGTCGGGCTGCTGGAACTACCGTCATAATTCCAGATCCACAACTGGTCGGCCCCGTTAAGGTTCCCGCGTGAAATACCCCACCAGCGTGGGCGGTCGCCAACAATCACATCGCACCAGGCGACAGAATTGAATTGACAAACGGGGGCAACGCCGGTAGGTTTTACCCAAACACTGATGGTTTTGGAATTCTCCCAACCTGGACCAAAAATAGTGGCTGTGTTCGAAAGTGAAACCAAATCGGTGGTGCCATCAAATTGGAGGGCAAACCCGGCATGGTCTGCTTGGGTTGTGCCGAGAGGAATAGCCACAACAGCCAGGGTAATGAACATGATCACTGCCGAAAACCGATGTATTTTGGGATTATTTTTTCTTGTCTGAATATCCATTTCCCACCATGTTCATTCTTACCTAACAAACTAAATAATTAATATGTAGAAAGCCCGATTTGTTCCGAAAATAAGGGGCGAAAAAAAATAACAGTGTCAAAATATTATAACAATAAAGATAAATATAATCTTATATAAATTTCTTGGAATTTTGCTAATGAACCCGTCGTCCTGCAATAATCGAATGCAGGATTGGCTCAATAGTACAAATTATGGAAACAGGAATGGAGCTGCCTGATCTTATTTTTTGGACAGCCGCATTATTAGCTATTGCCCATCGGGGCGCTCGACCCAGCGGTCGATATCGTCTGGAAATTGGTGGGCAGCTAGTTGATCGAGTAAGGCATCGGGTTGAAAGGCTGTAACAAAAAGCGACCGATGCTCCGAATAAATAAACCCTTCCTGGCGGGCTATATGAACCATGTTTAGAAATGCATCAAAGTATCCTTCCGTATTCAGGATACCGACCGGCTTTTTGTGAAGCCCGATTTGAGACCAGGTGAGGGTTTCAAAAAGTTCATCAAAAGTCCCAAATCCTCCTGGTAAGGCGATAAAAGCATCGGCAAGCGCGCTCATCCGGGCTTTCCGTTTGTGGATGTCGGGAAGTATTTCCAATTTTGTTAAGTTGGTGTGAATTAATTGGGGTTGAAAAAGATTTTCAGGGACAACCCCAATCACTGACCCACCAGATTGAAGGGCTCCATTAGCGACAGCGCCCATCAATCCCGTTTTACCACCGCCATACACGAGGGCGATATTCCGGCGGGCTAGCTCAGCCCCTAACNGATGGGCAGCCTGNTGGTAGNTGGCNGAGAGTCCATCNGCGGATCCAGCAAACACACAAATCGTGGATATTTGGTTAATACTATTCATATCAGCAACCCTGCGGCAATTATATAGCAATTTGGAGATGGGAAACCTCTAAATACTATTTGTTCTCGAGGGTAAATAAACAGGCTTTGATTTCACTTTTTTGTGGGTCGATGGTTTCCACCAGGGTTACCTCTTCTCCTGTTTGATAGCTTAAAATAGCCCGGTCCAGTTCACAGAGTTCAGGAAATTGAGCAAGTATTTTGATATAGGGGCAGTTTTCGAATAAAATACATGGCCCACTCGAGCGGGCTTCCCAACGGGCCTGGTAGTGATTTTCATTCAACCACTGGATTAATTTTTTCAGCCTAATGGTGATATTCGCTGAAGGAGGAGTGAATGGCGGGGATAGAGTGGCTGCTAGTTGGCGAAATTTTTTATTACGCACCAATTCACTGTTTGTATCGGGCAAATAATTTTTAAGGACCGCCAAAGTTAAACGGGCAAGGTTATCTTGTTTAGCCTGCATCGTCAGAAAATATTGGCGTGCCGGTCGGCCGCGCCCAGTAATAGATTTGATCATCCCGATTGGTAACCATGAAACCTGGTTCTCGCTGATCAGGTCGTGGAGATGGTAGCGGATATCGGCATGGGTGAAGTTTAAGGCACGACTTAGTTCGGCCACCGAAGCAAGGCGAACCTTGCCCAAATATAATACGATCCGGTCTCTGGTCGATTTTTGGGTCATGACCATCCATTTTCGAAACAAATAAGCAAATATATTTTATCTTAATTAATTGTTGACAGGGCTTTAAATCCATGCTAAATTATTAATTGCCCATTCACAATTCAGGCTTAAAGCGTAAATTAACAGAATGGATTAATTTAACCACCAGAAAGGCATCCTAATGGGATCTAAGGAAATCCACCTCCCCGGATATGACGTGCCTGCTGAAATGCAAGGTCAGGTGGCGATTACCACCCTGGATAAAATATACAACTGGAGCCGGAAAAATTCTATTTGGCCAATGATGTTTGGTCTGGCTTGCTGCGCAATTGAAATGATCGGGGCAGCCGCCAGCCGCTATGATATTTCCCGCTTCGGAATGGAGGTGATGCGCCCCAGTCCTCGGCAAAGCGATTTGATGATTGTTTCCGGTACCGTTACCAAAAAAATGATCCCACAGATTGTCCGGCTATATAATCAGATGCCCGAGCCCCGGTATGTTATCGCGATGGGCGCATGCGCCTCCGGAGGGGGGCCATTTAAAGAGGGGTATACGGTTGTATCTGGGGTGGATAAATTTATCCCTGTGGATGTGTATATACCAGGCTGTCCACCCACGCCCCAAGCGTTGATCCATGGGTTTTTGGCATTAATGAAGAAAATTGAGCGCGAATCGATCAAAGAAGTAGCCTGGTATAAAAAAGGAGAAAGTGAGCCGGTTCCAGTTCCGGTATTAGGGCCAGATTTGATGGACCTGAGGAAGTTCGAACTTATTCGTGAGGTAACCCACCGAGTTTCAGAAGTCGAAGAAAATTTTAACCCAGAAAAGCCCGAGGTGGAGGGATGATCGATCAAACGACCATCGTACCTGCTCATAGACTCGTTCAACGTTTTCCTCAATGGGTCGCCGCAGATGAACGACCTGGTTATAGTGGATTTTTGGTTAATCCGGAGCACCTGGTGGAAATCGTCCGCTCATTGCGCGATGAAATGGGTTATGACTACCTCTCCTCAATCACCGGGGTGGATTATCTGCCGGAAGGCAAATTGGAAGTGGTATACCATTTCTATAAAACCACTGGAGGTAGTGGTCTGAACCTGAAAGTCCAGGTTTCGCGTAAGGAAGCCGTTGTTCCATCCCTTGTTCCACTTTATAGCGGCGCAAATTTTCAAGAACGTGAAATCTGGGATCTGTTGGGTATCCATTTCGTAGGACACCCAGATTTACGCCGGATTCTTACTTGGGAAGGGTTTCACGGTCATCCGCTTAGGAAGGATTGGAAAGAGCCATTTTTTGAAGAAGAAACTAAACCATTCAAGAGCCGTTGGCCAGAAGGGCAGGTTCAACGGATTGAAGACAAGAATCCTTTTAAAGATAACCTCCAATACCCCAATGAATTTGACCCGGAGACCTGGATCCCTCATAGCGAGGAATTGCTGTATTCAGGGCTGAAAAAAATCAAGAAAACCGATGATCTTCATACGGATCAGGTAATCATAAATTTAGGTCCGCAACACCCTTCGACTCATGGGGTGTTCCGAATGGTTGTGGTGATGGATGGTGAAACCATTGTAGACCTCCGGCCGGTGATGGGGTATTTACACCGCAATCATGAAAAAATCGCTGAACGGAACACTTTCTTACAGAACATGCCGTTTACGGACCGGCTCGATTATATATGCTCCATGAGCAATAATTTTGGATATGCGTTGGCGGTCGAAAAGTTAATGGGGGTCAAACCCCCAGAACGGGCCGAATACATCCGGGTCATTATGGCCGAGCTGACTCGGGTAATGAACCATTTTATCGCGGTAGGGTTTCTCCTCAATGACCTTGGAGCTTTTTTTACTCCGGTTTTATATGCATTAGAAGAGCGGGAGCTGATCCTGGATGTATTTGAAGAGGTTTCGGGTTCGCGGATGATGTGTAATTATTTCCGCTTCGGAGGCTTAGCCCGCGATTTTCCAGAAGGCTCAGAGGAAAAAATGCGCCGGTTGGTCTTCGATCGTTTACCACGTAAGATCGATGAGATGGATGAATTCTTGACCAAAAACGATATCATCCTCGGACGATGTGAAGGGGTCGGGGTTATAACAGCCGAACAGGCGATTGCCAATTCGGCTTCCGGGCCTGTTTTGCGGGCTTCTGGGGTACCCTATGATTTGCGGCGAGCCGATCCCTACAGCATTTATGATCGGTTTGATTTTGATGTAGCCGTTCGTTTCCATGGCGATATTTATGATCGTTACCTGGTTCGGATGGATGAAATGCGCCAAAGTGTACGGATTCTCCAGCAAGCTGTCCGCGACCTCCCTAAAGGCCCAATTATGTCGGGAAAGCCGCAATATCAAGTTCGAGTTCCGGCTGGGGAATCTTATGGGCGGGTCGAAGGGCCGAAGGGTGAATTGGGTTTTTATGTTATTTCGACAGGCAAACCTAATCCGTGGCGATATCATGTTCGAGCGCCATCCTTGATCAATCTCACCAGCCTGGCGGATATGAGCCGGAATGAAAAAATCGCGGATGTGGTGACGATTTTAGGCTCGATCGATATCGTGCTGGGTGAAGTAGACCGCTAAGGCGAGGAAATTGGAGGTTGGGATGATTGGTTTTGGAATTTTTCGTGGATTATGGACCACTTTTCGGCATTTGATAATGACGTATGTTGAAGACTTACGGAAAGGAAAGAGGGGTTATTATACCGATGAGGGGATCGAAATGCGGCGCAATACGGATGTTGAAGGAATTTTTACCATCCAGTATCCTGAAGAAAAATTGCCAGTACCAGAGGAGTTTCGATATTTACCTTTTCTCGTTTATGAAGAAGGGGAAAATGGGGACAAAGACTTAAGATGCACATCCTGTGGGATTTGCGCAAAAGTGTGCCCACCACAATGTATTTGGATTGTGCGAACAAACGACCCGGAAACCAATAAACCGATTCCACAACCTGCCGAGTTCTACATCGATGTTGATATTTGTATGAGTTGTGGGTTTTGCGCTGAATATTGTCCATTCGATGCGATCAAAATGGACCATGATTATGAAATCGCTTCTTATGATCGAATTCGGGAGCATATTTATGATATAAAAAAATTAAGTAGACCTTTATCATATTATGCCTCGATTCGGCCGGCGAATTTTCATCGTGAAGAAACGGCCAGGACCGAAAAAGAAGCCCACCGGGCTGCCGCTAAAAAGCCCGTTTCATGAGAACGAACTTAATTCACCCTATTAGGGAAAATAACCAGCATGTATAATAGTGATACAGATTTAATGTTTCCTCCACGAGTGATACCGCACTTAAAAAAGCTGCGTGGAGTTGACTGGAATAAATTGGTATTAGAAATCGAGTCGTCGGAGAACGCCCTGGTTGAGCGTACTGGATTTACCTTAATGATGGTACGGTTAGGGGGTTGTCAAGGTTGCAGCATCGATTCGTTTCGTGGAATGCGCGGCTGCACAGCCTGTGCCAAACAAACCATCCGGCGATTTCGCGGTACAGATCAGGATCTTATTAACCTCTATCGACAGTCGTGTGCTGAGGTTGAAAAATTCCTGGAATCACATTAATTCTTTTATTGTTTGTTCGCTTCAAGAAAGGCACAATCGCAATGAGCCAAAGTGAAATTACTAGCAAGGCTGTTATAGCCGCGTTGAGTAAAGTACAGGAACCCGAACTTCACCAGGATTTAATTACTTTAAATATGGTGCAAAATTTGGAGATTCAGGATAGCACTGTCAAGTTCGATATTATTTTAACCACTCCGGCCTGCCCTTTGAAAGGAAAAATTGAAAAGGAAGCTCGAGATGCTGTTTTAAAAGTCCCTGGGGTTGAAACCGTCCAGATCCATTTCGACGCCAACGTCCCCTCGGATGGCAAAGCTCGGGGAGTCATGGAGGTACAGGTTAAGAATGCTGTTGCTGTTGCTTCTGGTAAAGGCGGGGTAGGTAAAACCACCGTTGCAGTAAACTTGGCGGTGGCTTTGGCGCACAGCGGTGCCAAAGTAGGGCTGCTGGACGCGGATATTTATGGTCCAAATGTACCCAGGATGATGGGTGTGGATCATTTACCCCCGATTCGGAGTGAGAAACTCACCCCGGCCGAGGCTTTTGGGGTAAAATTTATGTCGATCGGGTTCATGGTTCCACCCGGACGAGCTTTGATCTGGCGTGGACCGATGCTGCATTCTGCCATTCGGCAATTTTTGGGCGATGTAGAGTGGGGCGAACTGGACTACTTGATCATTGATTTACCACCTGGAACAGGAGACGCCCAACTCAGCCTGGCTCAATCGATGCCATTAAGCGGCGGGGTCATTATNACTCTACCGCAGGCCATTTCTTGTGATGATGCCAGCCGTGGAATGCAAATGTTTGAACAGTTGAACATCCCAATTTTAGGTGTGATTGAAAATATGAGCTATTTGGAACTACCTGATGGAACCCGGATGGATGTTTTTGGCCAAGGTGGAGGAGAAAGATTAGCCCAGCAAGCGGGGGTTCCATTTTTAGGGCATATACCAATGGATCCAAAAGTGCGCATTGGTGGCGATCATGGTTCGCCCATCGTAATATCTGCTCCTGATTCTGCTCCAGCCACCGCGCTTCAAGACATTGCCAAACAACTGGCTGCCCGCTTAAGTGTTGCTGCATTCAATAGCCAGGCCGGCCTCAAGATCGAGATGGTTGGTTAATTTATGATTGAGTTAACGAAAGATCCTATTCTCGGGGTTCGGTTTTCTAAAGTGGGCAAAATCTACCATTTCAAGGCCGAACAATCTGTGTCGGCCAAAGTCCGGGATTCTGTGGTAGTTGAAACTACCCGTGGATCGCAAATTGGTGAAGTTGTTCAGATCATCGATGCGCCTGAAAAGGCACCAGATGGTGGTTGGAAGTCAGTGGTCAGGTTGGCGACCCCTCGGGATTTACTCCTTCGCCAATTATGGCAGCTGCGCGAACTCGATGTTGTCGAGGCGTGCAAAAAAAGAGCCTCTGAACTTCGCATCCACAATTTGAAGGTTGTGGCTGCCGAATACAGCTTCGATGGGGCCCGGTTGACGGTTCTATATTCAACCGAAGCGGAAGAAAAGGTTGATCTTAAATCATTGCGCCAGGATATGCAGCGCCAATTTTCGCCAACAGCGGTTGAATTACGTCAAATTGGCCCACGCGATGTGGCCAAAATCATCGGTGGAATGGGTGCATGTGGCCTAGAGACACGATGCTGTTCGCAATTCTTAACCGACTTTAGTTCAATTTCAATCCGAATGGCGAAAGAACAGGGAATTTCACTGACACCCACAGAAATTACCGGAATGTGTGGACGGCTCAGGTGCTGTTTGATCTATGAATATGCGACTTACGAAGAAGCCCGTAAAGGTCTTCCCAAACGGAACAAACTTATCCTAACCCCGGCCGGGGAGGGAAAGGTCATCGATGTATCGCCATTAGCCGGGACTATTCGAGTGGATATTCCTGAGGTTGGGGTGCGTGAAATTTCTCGTGAAGAACTATATGCCTTTTTGCAATCTCAAGGTAGCCAACCTGGCTCAGTGGAAAATAAGGCGCGTGATCCGGAAATTATCAGCGGGAATACGGATCATGGGCAGGTTGATCAACATGACCCAAGTCGACAGAGAAAACCTTTCCATGAACAACGACCTGGCGGCCGCTCGGGAAAAAGAAAGGGTTGAACAAGGCATAACGGAAGGGTGGAATGACCGAAAGAATATTTTGGTGATTCTGGCGCATCCCGACGATCCGGAATATTTCTGTGGGGGTTCGATTGCCCGGTGGGCTCAGGCTGGCCACAAGGTAAGCTATTGTTTGTTCACCCGTGGTGAAAAAGGCGTGCAGGATATCTACGTGGATCCTGGTTTATTGGCGAATCTGCGGGAAAATGAACAGCGAAATGCCGCAAAAATATTAGGCGTGGATGCGGTTCGCTTCTTAGATTTCGAAGATGGGGGATTGCAACCGACATTGGAGGCGCGAAAAGCCATTGTGCGGATTATTCGTGAAGAGAAGCCGGATATTTTAGTTACCAGCGACCCGACCAACTACTTCCCTCGAGAAAACCGGATTAACCATCCTGATCACCGGATAGCTGGTCAAATCGTAACAGAGGCGGTCTTTCCAGCCAGTGGAAACCCGTTATATTTTCCAGACCTACTGAAGGCGGGCTACGAACCCCACCTGGTTAAAGAATTATGGTTGACTTTAACCACCCAGGGAAATGTTGACCTCGATGTAACCGAATGGTGGGAGCAACGGATCAATGCCCTCAAGATGCATCACAGCCAGGTACCAGATGCGAACACCCTCGAAGAAAATCAACGCAGCCGGCGAAGCGCAGATAGCACCCTGGAAAACCCCCGATACATAGAAAAATTTCGAAGGATCAAATTTAAATGAATGAGACAGCGCAATTATTTGATCAGGCCCAACAATATTTTGCGTATAGCCAATTATTAAGACGGAATTTTCACCGCCATCCAGAATTGGGGTATAAAGAATTCCGCACAGCCGAGATCGTAGCGCGGGAATTATCGCAACTGGGTCTTCAAGTAAGGAGTGGGCTGGCCGAAACCGGAATTGTAGGGTTGTTGGAAGGTGAGCAACCAGGTCGAGTCGTAATGCTGCGGTTTGATATGGATGCTCTGCCAATTCTTGAGGAAACCCAGACCGATTACGCTTCTGAAATCCCGGGTGTGATGCACGCCTGTGGTCATGACGGGCATATGGCGATTGGATTGACGGTTGCGCGGATTTTGCAGGCGAGAAAAAACACATTAACAGGTACATTTAAATTCGTGTTTCAGCCAGCAGAGGAAGGATTAGGTGGAGCCGAGCGGATGATAGCGGAAAGCGTTTTAGGAAACCCGCCGGTTGATGTATCGTTGGCGCTTCATTTATGGAATGAAAGACCACTCGGTTGGATTGGCGTTTCACCAGGGGCGATGATGGCTGGTGCTGACTTCTTCACCATAAAAATTAAAGGGAAAGGTGGCCATGGGGCAATGCCAGAAACCACCCATGATCCAGTTGTGGCGGCCGCCCAGATTGTCCTTGCGATTCAAACCATTGTTTCCCGAAACCTTTCGCCAATGGATACCGCTGTCATTAGCGTGACCCAAATTAACGCTGGAACGACCAATAATGTTATCCCCTCTGAAGCTGTTTTACATGGAACCATTCGTACATTTGAATCCCATGTTAGGGGGCGGGTGATCAAACGGTTGGAGGAAGTTGTTATACAGGTGAGTGCTGCAATGGGCTGCCAGGCGGAAATTGCGGTTAAACTATTAACTCCACCATTGAGAAACCACCCAGAGGTTGCGGTTGTTGTTCGACAGGTGACCGAACAATTGTTCCCCAAATTTATTTTTGATGAGCATTATCGCAGTATGGGTTCTGAAGATATGGCGTTTTTTCTGGATCAGACCCCAGGATGTCTTTTTTTTGTCGGCAGCGCAAATTCCGAAAAGGGATTTGTTTTCAGCCATCACCACCCAAAATTTGATTTTGATGAAACCGTCCTTCCCATTGCTGCGGCTTTAATGGCTGCAACCGCCATTCGGTTAACCAAGGAATAAATTTTTATACCATGCCTCTATACCGTCATTTGGACTTCATCCACACTTTTCCAAAACGAGTAGTTTCTCTTGTACCGTCTATGACGGGGAGTATGTTTGATCTTGGAATGGGGCAGCACCTGGTGGGTATTACGGATTATTGTATCTATCCAAAATTGGAGACCGCAAAAATCCCCAAAATTGGCGGGACCAAGGATTTCGATGTGGGCAAAATTATTGGGTTAAACCCGGATCTGGTGATAGCCAACCAAGAAGAAAATACTCGGGCAGGTATCGAAGACCTGGCGAGGAATGCAGATGTCTGGCTGGTTTTTCCTCAATCTGTTCGAGCTGCCTTGGATGATCTGTGGGAGCTCGTCCATCTGTATGGAAACGAACACTCTTTTATGCGTATTCGTACCTTGGAAACCGCGGTGGAGTTCGCAGAAATGGCGCTCGTGGATCACACCCCTCAGAGGGTATTTATCCCGATCTGGTTGGGATCTCATCGTGGTCAAACCTGGTGGATGACTTTCAATGGCCACACCTATGCCGGAGATGTCGTGCGTTTATTGGGAGCCGTTAACATTTTTCATAACCGCGACCGAAAATATCCTCTCGACGCCGATTTAGGGATGGCAGAAAGCGAGGAACCTGGCGATCGGGATATTCGTTATCCCTGCGTACCTTCACGAGAAATTGTGGCGGCCAGGCCGGAAATCATTTTTCTACCGAGTGAACCTTACCTATTTTCTGAAAAAGAAAAAAATTTCTTGGCTGCTGAATTGAGTGAGACCCCTGCCGTTCAGAATGGAAACGTAATAAGAATGGATGGAAGCCTGATAACCTGGCATGGCACCTGGATTGGAAAAGCCCTGGCAGAGTTGGGGGGATTAATCCTTTAGGGCTCAAGGTATTCCCAGATTTCCTACATCGTCTGAGTCGATTGAAGGGACAAAAGTCATTCTTGACTGAGAAATCATGGCGTGCTATACTCTTATTGTCTGAATAATCCGATTAATCATTTTAATGGATGGATTGAGTGCAATTGTGGTGCGTGAACGATTCCCAACCGACCAATTATCTGAGTTCATGCGCTATCTGGTTTCCGGTGAAACGCACGTGGGAGCCAGATTACCGCCACTCTCGGAGCTCAGCCGACAATTAGGGATCAGTGTCGCAAGCCTACGCGAGCAATTAGAAGTAGCTCGAGTGATGGGGCTGGTGGAAGTCCGCCCCCGGACGGGCATTCGGCGCTTGCCCTACACCTTTAAACCCTCGGTTGTACGTAGTTTGATCTACGCTTTATCAACCGAACCGGATGCCTTCCGTGCCTTTTCGGACCTACGCAACCACATCGAAGCCACATACTGGTATCAAGCGGTAGGATTGCTTACTCCAGAAGATCATCAATCCCTGCGGAGTTTAATTTCTCGCGCGAAAGAAAAATTACACGGTAATCCAATTCAAATCCCACATCTTGAGCACCGCCAATTGCATTTGTTGATTTATCGACGATTAAATAACCCATTTGTGAACGGTCTTTTGGAGGCCTTTTGGGAAGTGTATGAAGCAATCGGCTTAGATGTTTACACTGATTTAGCTTATCAGGAACTTGTGTGGGAATACCACGACCGATTGGTTGAGGCAATTTGTANNCACAATTTCGATGTTGGTTNCGAAGCGTTGATGGAACATATGGACCTTATCTTTCAACGCACGAAAAAAATTAATTACCAGAATTTCGAGTGACAATGTAACCATTGTTGCTCATTTTTGAAGAGGAGACCCAATGTCCCAAGTACAGCCTGCATCTGTAATCGAAAATGGCAAAGTCGGAGAACGAATCGTTAATGATTGCTGTATTACCTTCAGTTCGGTTAATGGCTCGGGGAGTGCAACCGCCAATACCATCCTTCTGCGCTCATTCTTTCGGATGGGGATACCGGTAAACGGAAAAAATATCTTCCCCTCCAATATCCAGGGTTTGCCGACCTGGTTTTCGATAAGATTGAGTAAAAAAGGTTATCTGGCTCGGGTGGAAAAAGATCAAATTGTGGTCGCGATGAACCCGGCAACCATTGCAACAGAGGTGGAATTCTTGGCCCCTGGAGGGGTGCTCTTTTATGCAGACGATTTCAAGTTGGATATTGAACGGGATGATGTGATTCTTTACCCGATGCCCGTTCGCAGTCTTGTCAAAGATTCGGATGTGCCCCAGAATTTACGTGACTATATCGCCAATATGGTCTATGTTGGTGTGCTAGCCCAAATGCTTGGAATGGATATGACCATATTGTATGAAGTTCTAGAATTCCATTTTAAGGGAAAAAGAAATGCCATAGATTCAAACTGGAAGGTTATTAAAGCAGCCGCAGATTGGGCAGAAGAAAATTTAATTAAACGGGATCCTTACTGGGTAGAGCGAATGCCGCCATTGGATGATCACATTATGACCGATGGGAATACGGCCAGCGCACTAGGATCGATCTATGGAGGGGTCCAATTTACGGCCTGGTATCCTATAACCCCGGCTTCCACTTTGGCAGAAGCTGTTATTGAGCACATCCCATCTCTGAAAAAAGACCCTGTGACCGGCAAAGCAGACTACGTTATTATCCAGGCTGAAGATGAAATTGCCGCTATTGGGATGGCTATCGGGGCTGGCTGGGGTGGTCTGCGGGCGATGACATCAACCTCGGGACCGGGTATCTCCTTAATGTCAGAATACTTGGGATTAGCTTATTACGCTGAAATTCCGGTAGTGGTATGGGATGTACAACGGGTGGGACCGTCAACGGGATTGCCAACTCGAACAGCACAAGGGGACTTGACTTCTATCCATTTCCTCAGCCATGGCGATACTCAGTTTGTAATCCTTATACCTGGGGATATCCATGAGTGTTTTGAGTTTGGTTGGAAATCGTTTGACATCGCTGAACGTTTGCAAACACCCGTGGTTATTCTGATTGATCTAGATTTGGGGATGAACACGCACATGGTAAAACGCTTTGAATACCCAGATCTGCCTGTGGATCGCGGAAAAGTATTGTGGGAAGAAGACCTGCAGAAGATGTTAGAAAAGACTAGCGAGAATTGGGGGCGCTACCTGGATGTTGATGGGGATGGCATCCCATACCGGACACTCCCCGGGAATACCCACCCGAAAAGTGCGTATTTTGCGCGTGGTACCGGGCACGACGAAAAGTCTCGTTACAGTGAAGACCCAGTCAATTGGGAACGTGGAATGGAACGCTTGAAAAGGAAAATCGAGGGTAACAAACATATTCTACCCAAACCATCGGTTGCGAGAATGGATGGGGCAAAATTTGCCATTATTGGTTTTGGATCGACTGATCCTGCTATCCAGGAGGCGCGGGACCTGTTGTTAGAGGAAGGCTATCCAAGCGATTACATGCGCATCCTCGCGCTGCCCTTTAATGATGAGGTATCCGAATTTTTACACGATCATCAAAAGACTTATGTGGTTGAACTAAACCGAGATGGACAGATGAAACAACTACTCACCATGAACTATTCGGAATGTGGATCTACATTACGCCAGGTTTCGCATATGGATGGCATGCCGATATCTGCGAATTGGATCAAAAATCGGATTCTTACTTTGGAGATGGAGTAAATCATGACCACTCAAACTGCAACTGCACCTAAAGTGCAAGTTAACCAGGCTGGATTAAACCGCAATGATTACAAAGGGCTACCAACGACCTTGTGCGCTGGTTGTGGACATAACTCCATTTCCAACCAGATTGTAGCAGCTCTTTACGATTTAAATGTTGTTCCGGAGAAGGTATTAAAGTTTAGTGGAATTGGATGTTCCAGTAAAAGCCTGACCTATTTTATGAGCCGTTCTTTCGGGTTTAATGGTTTACACGGACGGATGCCATCACTGGCGTTGGGAGGTTTATTCGCCGATACCAGTTTGAAAGGAATTGGGGTGAGCGGGGATGGAGATACCGTCAGCATCGGTTTAGGCCAGTTTAAACATCTGGTTAGGCGAAACCTGAATATGGTGTATATTGTGGAAAACAATGGTGTGTATGGTTTAACCAAAGGACAGTTTTCTGCAACAGCCGAAAAAGGGTTGGAGCTAAAACATCAAGGTACTAACCCCTTTTTTCCAGTAGATATTTGCATGGAAGCCCTGGTTTCTGATGCAACCTTTGTGGCACGGTCCTTTGCCGGTGATCCCAAGCAGGTAAAAGAGATCCTCAAAGCGGCCTTCAGCCACCGTGGGATTGCTGTGATTGATATTATCAGCCCATGCGTTACGTTTAACAATAAAGATGACGCCTTCCATTCGTATGCCTTTGGCAAGGAAAACGAAACGCCTTTACATGATATTTCCTTCGTGCCTTATCGCGAAGAGATTATTGTGGAGGAATATGACCCGGGAATGGTTCGCGAGGTTACCCTTCATGATGGTGCGGTGATCCGATTGAAAAAGTTGGAAAGAGATTATGACCCGACCAACATTTTCGATGCATTACGGGTTTTGGAAGAATCCGAGCGACAAAAAATGATGATAACGGGGATCCTTTATGTGAATCCTAAGGTTGAAACCATTGTTGATATGCAACATCTCATCGATAAACCTCTCAACCGCCTGCCTGCTGATAAACTTAGACCCAGCCGTGAATCGCTGGACAAAATAAATCGATCCATGGCTTAAAAGGATCGTGGATGTCAGGCCATCGCATATGCCATTGTAGATAAGCTAGGGTCTAATCCATTAACCTTTCGCAAGAGGTCGCTTTGGATCAAGAATCCATTCACTCCATGACCCAGGGTAGAGTTTTACGCCCTGTACCCCTGCGGATGCCAAAGCCAACAAATGGTGGCAAGCCGTTACCCCAGATCCACAGTAAACAATAACATTTTCTGGGGGAGCATCTCTAAGCAGCAAATTGAATTCATGGAATAATATTTCAGGCTCTTTCAGCTTACCTGCCTGATCTAGATTATCCTGGTGAAAGCGGTTAAGACTGTTCGGGATCCGACCTGCAATCGGGTCGATGAGTTCAATCTCACCTCGGAACCTTTCTGGCGAACGGGCATCAATCACACGGTATCCCTCATGAGAGTGGAGTGTGAGCATTTCCGAGCTGCTTATTACCATTTCCTCGTTAGGGAATCCGGTAAAGTGAGCTGGCGAACGGCGTTGGTCTCCGGTCATTATCGGAAATCCCGCCTGGACCCAGGCGGTGTAGCCGCCATCCAGGACTGCAACCCGAGGGTGACCATAATACTTCAGCAGCCACCATAAACGAGCAGCAAATGAACCGGAGCTAGTATCATAAACTACGACCTGGGATTGGTTGGAGACACCCATAGAACCCATGGTTGATAAGAAACTTTCAGGGTCGGGTAACGGATGTCTGCCTGTATCACCGGTTTTAGGGCCTGAAAGGTCTTTATCCACATCTGCATAAACCGCGCCTGGAATACTCCCTAAGCGATAATTCTCCAACCCCCATTCTGGTTGNAAAAGGTCGAAGCGACAGTCGATCACCACCCAATCTGGATCCGATAAATGGNCAAACAGTTCTTCAGACTTTATCAGAGTTGAATAGNAATCCATGAGCTTCTCCTTGATTCCTATTATATCTTCAGGCGGTACAAGCGGTGACGTTTATTCCAGGTTACGCCCATTTTATCCATATCAGATTTGCTTTTGTAGTTACGTTCGTCTACCTGGACCAGATTACAATACTCCGTTTTGCAGTGCCGTAATGTTTTTTCCAACTCCGCATAAACCAGGATATTTGCCCCCCGTCCCTGGTATTGGGGCAAAAAGCCAATTCCATTCAGGTCGATCGTTCGGCTGGTTTTCAATGCGGTAAGGATGGATAGCCAACCGAAAGGCCATATATTGCCCTTGGTTTTTTGTAGGGCACGAGAAATATTGGGGTAGGCTAAAACAAACCCGGCGATTCGATCGCCTTTTACGATAATTTTCACCAGCCGGGGATCGGCCACCTGATAAATGGTTTTGGCGATTAAGGCAAATTCCTCAGTGGTGCTGGGATAATAGTTGGGATTTTCTTTGAATGCTTCGTCATAAACAATCCCAATTTGTTCGATCCAGGAAGACAGCTCTTTTTTGTGTTTAAATTTTAACACCTGAAAACCATTTTGATTACGAATTCGCTCAGCGGCCTCGACAACATTTTTAGGCATTTCATATGATGGAACAATATAACCTGAATGAAGGTCGCTAATCTTTTCGAACCCGTAATCCTCCAAGCAAGGACCATAATAAGGCCAATTGTATGGAGACCCCATAGCTGGTAGATTGTTGAACCCTTCGACCAATATCCCTACACCATTGGCACGTAAAAACCCCCTTGGGCCATGGTATTCAGCCAGGTGATTCTTACGTCCCCATTCCAGGGCGGTAGAAATTAATGGATTGAGGATTTGCTTGTCGTCGATAAAATCGAGGTAATAAAAGAAACCGATATTTTGGTGGTAATAATCGCAATATTGGCGGTTTTTTAGGACGGCCATTCGTCCAAGCACACTACCTTCGCTTTCAGCCAAAAAAAAATCTGCTTGCGAAGTTTGATAGAAGGGGTGTTTGTGACGATCGAATACCGACTCCATTTCCGATTTAAGAGTTGGTACCCAATAAGGATTGTCCTTATACAATTGGAACGGAAATTGAATAAAACGCCGGATATCTCGTTTGTTATCCGGCTCGATTCGACATANACGCATGAAATGCTCCCGATGGATGAATTATGGCGATTCTTTTGTGCAGATGCNTGGAGGTTAAGTCCATTCACCGACGGTATAGAGCAATGCAATATTAGGTGGTCGCATCGCTCCAACCGGGAATTCACTGATAACCACTACCTGATCGCCATTTTTGATCGGGGTGGAGGAAACCAGGGCGGCTTCTATACAAGCGATCATGGTTTCCACACTAGAAGCATAGGGGACTAGAAAAGGTGTAACCCCCCAATACAATCCCATACTATGATAGGCCTTTAATTCAGGAGTAAAGGCATAAATTGGGACATCAGGGCGAGTTTTGGACATCATTAAAGCGGTATTGCCAGATTGAGTAAAAACCGCAATGGCAGCTACAGCACGGTCATGGGCGAGCTCACGCACGGCGCGGGTAATGGCGAATGCATCGTCCTGTCTGGCCTCATCAGGGATGGTGGTGAAACGCCCATAAGTCGTATGGTTTGCTTCCGCTTCGCGGATAATGGCATCCATCATCATTACTGATTCAACCGGGTAGGACCCTGAAGCGGTCTCGCCTGAAAGCATAACCGCATCGGTGCCATCGAAAATGGCGTTTGCGACATCGGATGCTTCGGCGCGAGTCGGACGCGGGTTGTGAATCATCGAATCGAGCATTTGGGTAGCGGTGATCACCACCTTGGCGTGTTTGTTCGCCATTGCGATGATTCTCTTCTGGATAATGGGTACTGAAGCGGGGGAAGTTTCCACTCCGAGATCGCCTCGGGCAACCATGACCCCATCCGAAGCATGGATAATTTCGTGTAAATTTTCGATCGCCTCGGGGCGTTCAAGCTTGGCGATGATAGGGAGACCTTTTTTTTCTGGATCCATTTTGAGCATCGCCTGGCGGACAATTTCCACATCTTCAGCTTTATGGACAAAACTGATGGCGACCATATCTACGCCAGCCTTGATACCGAATTCCAGATCTTCCTGGTCCTTTTCGGTAAAGCATGGAATTCCCAGAGCTGCACCTGGCAGATTGACTCCTTTATTCGAAAAAAGGACCCCACCTAAAACAACTTTTGCATGTACTGCATCCCCGACCACCGCGGTGACTTCAAATTCCAGGTTGCCATCGTCGAGGAGGATACGATTACCAATGGTCACCCCCCTCGCCAGGTTTGGGACATCCAAGGGTATGAGGATATTGTTTTGGTCATCTTGANCNTCCAGGTTGCCATCCGGAATTGGCAGCAAAGCCACCTTTTGGTTGGCTGTAAGAGGGAGACCCTCTTTGGGCAGTTTCCCTACTCTGAGCTTTGGACCCTGCAGGTCTTGAAGGATGGTTACGGGTTTGTTGAGTTTTGCAGAAAGTTTGTGAATGGAGGCTATTCGGGCTGCATGATCGCTGTGCGTTCCATGCGAAAAATTTAACCGGGCTACATCCATACCTGCCTGGAAGAGGCGGTGAAGAACCTTTTCGTCCTGACTCGTAGGACCGATGGTGGCAACAATTTTTGCATATCGATATCTCATTTGCCCCTCAGTATTTGTATCTTTCAAAACTGCAACCTTATTTTTGGGTAAATATTGGATAACAAAAGAGATAAAATATTTTTCCCTGTAAATGAAGCAGGAAGGCGCTCTCCCTCGGTGAAAAGCGGTTTATCAATCCATTGTCAATACATCAATAATCGGGTCCATCGCCCAGTCGATGTCCTCGCGATTGATGGTTAGCGGTGGAGCAAAACGGATCGTGTGGGTATGAGTCTCCTTGGCTAGAATACCTCTTTTTTGAAGGGCTTCACAAAAACGACGGGCACCTTTGGCTTCTGGTTTCAACTCGACACCGATCAACAACCCTCTGCCTCGGACCTCCTTTATATTTTTGGAGGGAACCTCCATCAGGCGTTCGAGGAAATACTCACCCATTTCAGCTGAGTTGGTGATCAGATCCTCATCGATGATTACTTTTAAGGCTTCGCGGGCGATTGCACAGGCGAGTGGGTTACCACCAAAGGTTGAACCATGTTCACCTGGTTGAAAAAGCCCCATAATCGGGCTATTGGCCAAGACAGCCGAAACGGGGTAGAAACCACCCGATAAGGCTTTGCCGATGATGATCATATCTGGGTAAACATCCTCATGATCGACAGCAAAAAGCTTCCCAGTTCGTCCAAGGCCGGTTTGTATTTCGTCAACAACCATAAGAACATTATTTTTTCGACAAATCTCGGCTACCTTTTTGAGGTATCCGGCAGGCGGTATCAAAACACCCGCTTCCCCCTGGATGGGCTCGAGCAAGATAGCCGCGGTATTCCCGGTAACCGCCTTTTTGATAGCTTCCGCATCACCATATGGAACAGAAATGAACCCGGGGGTAAAAGGACCGAAGTCACCTTTATACTTGGGTTCGCTGGAGAAAGAAACAATTGAGATGGTCCGGCCATGGAAATTCCCATCGGCAACGATGATCTCCGCTAGTTGGCGAGGCACTTTTTTAATTTCATAAGCCCATTTGCGGGCCAGCTTGAGAGCGGTTTCGACAGCTTCTGCACCGCTGTTCATCGGTAAAGCCATATCATATCCCGTCATCTGGGATAATTCCTGGTAAAACAAGGGCAGTTGATCATTACGGAAAGCGCGGGAGGTGAGGGTAATTTTTTTTGCCTGCGCTTGCATCGCTTCCAGAATTCTAGGATGGGCATGCCCTTGGTTCAGAGCTGAATAGGCGCTCAGGAAGTCCAGGTAGCGATTACCCTCTACATCCCAAACCCAAATACCCTCTCCACGCACAAGGACAACATCCAAAGGATGATAATTGTGGGCGCCAAATTTTTCTTCGATTTCAATATAGTCTTTGGTAAGCATAGACCAAATCTCCATTCTTACCGAGCGAGAAGTTCGACCAGGATTGCTTTTTGGGCATGCAGTCGATTGTGGGCTTGTGGGAACAAACGGGATCTAGGGCCATCGGCTACCGGGTCAGTGATTTCCTGACCGCGATGGGCAGGAAGGCAATGAAGAACAATAACGTCTTTACGCGCCATGGCGACTAATTTTTCATTTACCTGAAAAGGTGGGAAGACCTCTTCGCGCTTTTTGGTTTCGGCCTCCTGACCCATACTGGTCCATGTATCGGTGTAGATGACATGGGTGTCTTTCACCGCCTCGTTCGGGTCGCGCAAAAATCGCATCCGGCTGCCACTCTCGACTGCGAAAGCCTTCGCCAGTTCAATGGCATCGGGTCGAATTTCGTAACCCATGGGTGATGCGAGGG
>JGI24111J20145_1000104_pt1 | contig 20137 bp, 23 predicted proteins | sample SubbioR11Jul_8B1_FD_20145 | JGI IMG/M metagenome (IMG submission 20145)
AATACATCTTAAACCAAAAAGGATAGCCAGACCTGGCTACCTTCTATTGTGCTGAGGGCTTCTTGCGGGGAGGTCAACGGTAAAAACCAGATAAAACCAAACCTACCCGGGGTACAGCAACCAATCATGACTGGCTGTTCTGGCCCAGTCATAGACCCGAACAGCCAGTTTGGATGTCGAAAAAAATGTGGATGGATCGAAACGAAGAGCCTGATTAACCTTCGGTTGCCTGTCCGGTTGCAAGGTTTTTGCTGCGCTCAATCGATTGAAGCGCCAGGTAACGGTATTAGCGGCGCACTCATTTGCCCACAAATTATAATCTCGAGCGCTTCCTTCCTCCATTGCGCGGGCTTTCGCCAGCATTTCACTTACTATCGTGATCTGCTGTGTCACTTCAGCGAGTTTCATCTCTACGGTACCTTTCAAAAAGAGAATTCGCTCAGCCAATGTTTCCACATGGCCCATTTCCTGAATGGCGGTGCGTTTGAAAAGTGAGCGAGCAGGTCGTAACCCTGGTCGTTGAGGTGAAAATGAAAAAACATATATTGGTGAACAGCGCTTAGTTCGTCAGCCAAGGCATTGTTGAGCAATTCGATACTTCTTTCGTGCATGATTAGCCCTCCTATGAGATTGATTTACCCTATTTATACTTATTATAACTGAATGGGAAGATTAGAATGTCCAAATAATCCTCTCCTGTGCCTATTTATCAGGGTGTGCTGAGTTGGGCCGGATATTCTCCTCAGGATCGGTGCAGACCACCTTTTTCAGGATTGGGCTTACGGATGGTCGGCTTTTTACGGCCGTTTTGAACCTCCCTACTCCGCCATTGCCCTATAGGCACACCCTGAGAGCCATAGTTCCCATCAGCTAGTAACCCAATAATGATGTACAATCCAGGTATCCCCTGGCCATGAAAGGACATTAACCATGGACTCACCTGATGAACGTCAAGTGCAAAGGAATCAGACATTTCCACAACCCGAAGTGGTGGATTCATTCCCAGTACAACCAGCTCCACCTAAAAAGAATAAAACCTGGCTGATCATTATCATTGTGCTTGTGGTAGTGCTGTGCTGTATTTGCCTGGCCATTATTGCTGCCATTGGCTTACTTGGACCGGCGGTGGGTAGTGTTTTCGAGAATATTATCGAGGGCATCGAGACTATGCCCTGACCTTGATCGGGGAACGGAACCGAGAAAACTTCTTTTCAGGAATTGCCAATGGCTTTTGCCTTAAGTGTCATCCGGCTTGAAGAGGCGTTGAATAAGCCAGGCTGCGCGGTATGCCGCCTGGCGCATGAAACCGCTATTCATTCAATGGATTCTTTCTTGTGGGAAAATTCGAACGATCCGGTTGTTGGGCAAAAGATTCAGGCCGCGTATGGGTTCTGCCCACCCCATACCCAGATGCTGGCAGCGATTGACCTTGCCACCAGCGGCAGCGTTCTGGGGGTGAATCAGGTTTATGCCCGGGTGGCAAAAAAAACCATCCAAAATCTACAAGGTTCCTTGAAGACAGCCCGTCGAGGGAAGGGACTGTCGCTAATGCTGGAAAAGTTAGGCTTGCCGGCTGCCCGCAGGGGTGGAGATCCCCCCTTAACCCCCCAGGCGAACTGCCCGGTCTGTGACCAGGTGGAAATCTCAACCCGCAATACGATTTCCACAATGTGCGAAGAGCTCGAGTCTGGCAACCAGGCCTTTCGACAAATNTATGCGCAATCGAGCGGGGTGTGTTTACTGCATCTCCGCGCAAGCGTTTTTCATTATGGAAATGCCTTTCCCAAGGCTGCCGAATATTTGTTTGCCGATTGCAGCNAGCGGCTGGAAACCCAACGCGCCAATATGATGGAGTATATCCGCAAGCAGAATTACGAGTATCAGGACGAAGAAGTGACCTCGGAAGAGAGCAGTGCATGGCGCAAAGTGTTGACCTTCTTTACCGGCTATCCGGGGGATAAATTTTCTCACCACATTGAGAAGTTTTAGAAAAATATTTACCTGTTTCCTTTCCTGTTTGATTATTTTTGTGTTATGATATATATGATAAATATAATCTAAATAGGAGGTATTCATGACTGGGTACGCACACTCCGAATATCTGGTAGAGACGGAATGGGTGGCTCAAAATTTGGGGGATCCATCGATACGCCTGGTTGAATCGAACGAGGATGTGCTCTTGTACGAGACCGGGCACATTCCTGGCGCTGTTAAAGTAGATTGGTTTACTACGTTGCAGGATTCCGTGCGGCGTGATTTTCTGACCAGGCAGGAATTTGAACAACTTTGTTCCGAACTGGGGATATCGAATGACACCACCGTAGTGTTTTACGGCGATAAGAGCAATTGGTTTGCGGTGTACGCGTTTTGGCTGTTCGAATATTACGGTCACGAAAAAAGAAAAGTGATGAACGGCGGACGCGCCCGTTGGGTAGCCGAAAAAAGACCGTTGACCTTACAGCCCCCTCAATTTCCGCCAACGAAATACCACGCCAAAGAACCAGACAAGAGCATTCGCGCTTTCCGTGATGACGTCATGCGCCATTTGGAACACAAACTGCCGATGGTAGATGTGCGCTCGCCAAAAGAATACAGTGGCGAGTTGTTGCATATGCCCGGGTATCCGCAGGAGGGTGCTCAACGGGGTGGGCATATTCCGGGGGCAGCCAATATTCCTTGGGCGCAGGCCGTTAATGAGAACGGCATCTTTAAATCGGTCGAGGATTTAAAGGCGCTTTACCAATCACGCGGCGTAACCGCTGATAAAGAAATCATCGCCTACTGCCGGATTGGCGAGCGCAGTTCGCACACCTGGTTTGTACTCAAGTATTTGTTGGGGTATCCGAAGGTACGAAATTATGATGGCTCCTGGACGGAGTGGGGCAACCTGGTTGGGGTACCCATCGAAAAGGGCGAGGCGGATGAGTAATTCTGCCGCCCTCCCGCCAAAGTTGGAAAAGATTGTGGCCGACTTTGATTTGTGCGAAGGGCGCGAGAAACTGGAACTGCTATTGGAATACGCCCAGCGTTTTCCACCGTTCCCAGGACATTTAAGCCGCCCAGGCTGGCTGGAAGAGGTGCCCGAGTGTATGACCCCCGTTCAAATGGCGGCAGAGACCCTCGATGGGCGGCTGTATTTTTATTTCGACGTTCCCACCGAAGCGCCGACCGTGCGCGGTTATTCTTGTTTGATCATGGAAGGCTTAAATGGTTCGACGGCTGAACAGGTGCTGCAAATACCTTCCGAGTTTTACCTGCAGATGGGCTTGCAGAATGTCCTCACTGCGCAGCGATTGAACGGATTGGCCGCCATTCTGGCGCATGTCAAGCGGCGCGCTTTCGATGAGATGAAGCAGTAACCGAAAACCCTATCCGCACTTCCGGTTGGGGGTTGGGCTGAAAAGATCGTCCGGAAATTGGGTTAGGTTAAAACCCTTAACCTTTTCCCAACCAGAGCGAATTTTTCTAAACCTTGCTCCAGGTCTTCCCGGCTGTGCGCAGCCGAAATCATCACCCGAATGCGCGCCTTACCGCGTGGGACGGTCGGAAAACCCAGCGGCATAGCAAACAAATTTTCTTCGAACAGCTCGCGGCTGAACTGCTGAGCCAGGGGTGCTTCGCCGAGCATGACCGGGGTAATAGGGGTGACGCTCTGACCAGTATCGAAACCAAGGTTTTTCATCTCTGTTTTGAAATAGCGGGTATTTTCCCACAAACGGTCCACCAATTCTGTCGATTCCTCCAAGAGTTCCACCGAGGCGATGGCAGCCGCCACATCCGGCGGGGTTACAGCAGAGGAGAAAAGGAAGGGCCGTCCGCGCTGGCGCAGCCATTCGATGATTCGAGGGTTGCCAGCCACGACCCCGCCAACCACTCCGAAGGCTTTGGAGAGTGTACCCACCTCGATATCCACTTTCCCGTGGAGGTGGAAGTGATCGACAATCCCTCGTCCTCCAGACCCGATCACACCCTCGCCGTGGGCATCATCCACCATAAGCATGACGCCTCGGGCGCTGGTTACTTCGTAAAGTCGATCGAGCGGGGCGATATCGCCATCCATGCTAAAAACGCCGTCGGTAATTGCCAACCCGCGCCGGTAGCTGCCCTGGTTTTCAGCGATGACCCGTTCCAGATCGGATGGGTCGGCGTGGTTAAAGCGTGCGATCCGGGCGCCGGAGAGCCGGCTACCATCGATGATGCTGGCATGGTTAAGCTCGTCGGAAAAGATCAGGTCTTCTTTACCTACCAAGGCGGCGATTGCTGCCAGGTTAGCGGTAAATCCGGATTGAAAAGTTATGGCCGCCTCGACCCCTTTAAATAATGCCAGCCGGCGCTCTAATTCAAGGTGGATATCCATCGTCCCAGCGATCGTCCGCACTGCAGCCGGCCCGATGCCGTAGCGGTCCATGATTTCTTTAGCGGCTGCCACAACTCTGGGATGATTGGCCAGACCAAGGTAGTTGTTCGAGCAAAAATTGAGCACTTTTTTGCCGTCCACCACCAACCAGGCGCCCTGGGCCGAGCTGAGTGTCCGGATACGGTTATACAGGCCGCTTTCTTTTAGCCCGTCGATTTCTTGTTCTATCCAGCTTAATCGGTCGGTCATATTCTCCTCAAAAGAAATAACTTCACTGGGGATACGATTTTTATTTGCCCGTGCGAGAAATAAGCCTCATTTCATCATTATAACGCCGGTTCAGCATAATATTTGCTCATCTAAAGCGAGTAACTCAATAAGGTTGGTTCTTTACCGGATCTGGGCACAGGGTTCCTCACCCTGAATTCGGTTTGTGTTATATCTCAACAATTTCGCCCAGGTAGCCGATTTCGGCCAGGGCGCGCAGGACATGTTCCGCACTGCCCGGCTTCAGGGTGACCACCACGGCGGTCAGTTGTTCATCCAAATACCGGGCTGCGCGGGTTTTTCGTAAGGCAGCCAAAACTTCGGGGCTGGAGACGCGCAATAGCCGAACCGACTCGATTTTTGCCTGTACACCGTAGCGCTCCCAGCGATCCAAGAATTGGATTATCGAAGGTGGAACCTGGTTGGCAGAGTGTTTACGCAGCAGATGGATCAGGTGGTTGGAGTGCAGTCCCTGCCGGCGGGCGCGCTCAAGCGCATCAGGCGAGAGGATGTATGGATATTCCTCTTTTTCAATCGCCAGCCAGTCCGTAAAACGCGCCACCTGGTAGCGCAGACTTCGCGGTGCCAGGCGGGGGACGTTTATTCTGCCTTCGGTTGTGACGCGTACCCGTTCTGTCTCCAGCGGCAGCCCGGTGGGTGGTTTTCCAACCCGCAGGTCTTGCCACCAGGAGGAGAGTCGAAAGGCCTTTGGGGTGGATTCTGGATCGGGGGCAGCCAGGTCGAGGAATCCAAGCCAAAAAAGTGGGCCGCTGATCAGATAGCGGATGAGAGCCCCATCCACTTCATCCCAGGCGGTGAACCCGCGCAAATAATCTTTGCTGCCGGCCCGGCGAATGAACCAGGAGTCGTAATCGCCGGCGGGGCGCTGAAAATCCGGGCGGCGCTTGCGTACATCGGACACAAAAGCGTCGATACTCCACCAGGTATTTTCCGGTAGGTTGCTGAGCATTTCCAGTAGGGCGGTACGTGCCAGGAGGGGGTCATTAACCCATTCCCCTTCGCAAACCAGACCGGGCAAAAGATGCAGCTCGTTAAATGTGGTCGAGTGAATCCATGCGGTAGTCAGGTGCCCCAACGCCTCACCTCGCGAGGCTTCAAGAAAAACTCGAACCCGCTCGGGCTGAGGCATCTGTTTGGCATCCAATAATTTGGCGGTAAAAAGCAATTTTTGCAGGACCTGAAGAGGGATACCTGTGGCGGAGGTGGGGATGCCCTCAACCGGCATTTTTAACCGTAAGGAAGCCAGTAATGTACAAGCGTGGTCCAGGATGCAATCCCTGGAAAAATGGGGGTGAATTGTTTCGAGCGCTGCCGCTGGGTGGCCGAAGGGTGGAGGTGTGCCCCCAGCAGGAAGGTGGATCAATTCCAACAGATCGTTGGGGATAAAGGCGTATTCCTGGGGCTCGGGGGGTAAGTTAAAAAAAGCCTGGCCGATTAATCCTCTGTACCAGAGCATCTCGGTGGGCGAGGCAGGTTTGTGGTCCGGCCGCTCCCGATCACGGCGAGCAGCTCCCAAGGCGCGCACTTCGCCATACCGGCGCGCAAAAAGCGGCCATGCCAGGCAGCCTCCATTTTCGATCAAATCACGCAGGGCTTCCTGAGCAGAACCGGGCAAAGCGTCGATGATTTCCTGCACCAGTTCGGGCTGGCGAATAGCGCGCAGCAAGGCCGGCAAAGCAGATGGTGCATCTGGCTCGATTACCTCGATCCCCCACAATCCGGCTAACATTTTCAAGAAACCGAGGTCGTGTCCTTGCAGGGTGTGCAAAAGGTCTGGCATAACGGGCTGCTCGTCAATCTTTACCGTTTACCCAAGGGATAACTGCTTGGATTGCGCCAGGGACAACCTCGATCACGGCGGCGTGTAGGCGCGAATCAAGCCCGGCATAAATTTCGCCATCGGTGTGGATATATAAAGGCTGGTCGGATCTGAGTTCCAGGTGAGCGAATCGCCCCTGGCTGGCATACTTCAAGCGTTGGTGGGTGCCGTTCATCACGAAGGGGATGGTGTAGAGCATCATCAACCGCGAGATGTTGCCAATGGCCAGGTAATCCAGTAATCCGTCGTCCTGCCGTGCTTGGGGTGCAACCAGAAATGCACCACCTTCGCGGCGACCATTGCAAATGACCAGCATTAACAGCCGCTTTTCCCAATCCTGGCCATCTTCGATAGCCCGCAACCGCATCGGTCGGTGATTTAAAAGGATGGTTCGCAGAGCGGCCATAAAATAAACCCAAAAACCGCGTGCAAAGTTGATCGTCCGCGAATGGATATTGACGAGCGCATCAAACCCGATTCCCAATGTGTTCGTCCAATATTCACTATGACCGCTGTCATCATGAATATGAGCAATATCCACCGGCCGGAGGTTGTTACCTAACGCCACTTGCAGGGCCGCAGCAGGGTCTTTAGGAATACCAAGACTATTCGAGAAGTCGTTCCCTGAGCCAACCGGGATAATTCCTAAGGCTGGGCGGCGTTCGGCCGGAACATGCATCAAACCATTGACCGCCTGGTGGATGGTACCGTCGCCGCCCATTGCGATGACTTTTTGGAGGCCATCTCCAGCCGCCTGGCGCGCTAATTCAACGGCATGGGTATGGTATGCGGTATCTATCCAGACCATTTGAGGATGACGGGCTGCAATGGGTTTCAGGCTTTCGGCGACAGCCCGGGCACCACCATGGTTTGCCAGCAGGTTGCTGATCAATAATATTTTGCCGGTCATTTCACGATCACAAGTTTGAGGGTGGTTTCCATAATATGCATCCAAACCGGGTTTTGGAGGTTTAATTACGGTTATCTCGGGTATTTAAAGCTCGATTATACTCAACAATCCTCGAACCAACGATATTGTAAGGTATTCGGACCTATTCGATGTATTCTGACGTTGTTCAAGTATAGGGATTTGTTATAATTCTTTTTAGACCGAATGCATGATCGAGGCTTCCTATGGCTTTGCGGGGCAATCTGCGTGATTTTTCCATTACACAGTTGTTAAATCTGGTCAACCTGGCGCGTAAAACTGGCACCTTAGTAGTAGAAGGGCCAGGCGAAGCTGCCAAGGTAATTTTTCGGGAGGGAAAACTTTCTTATGCCCAAATTGGCCAGGAAGAAAACAGTTTGGCGGCTGTATTACAGCGCGCTCGAAAGATTACACCCAACCAGGCCCGCGTGATCCGAGAGCGCACCCGCCAGATGAGTGATAAAGAAGTTGGGCTGCTCTTAATCAATGGCGGCTATCTAAGCCAAAAAGATATCCTTGAAAGCCTGCAACAATATAACCTTGATGTGGTTCGGCGCCTTTTTACTTGGGTCGAAGGGTTCTTCCGCTTTGATCAAGGTGTTGGGGCGCCGAATGGAAAAATACCGGTGCGCATCGACCTGGAAAATTTAATCATTGAAGGCGCCCGCCAGTTACGAGAATGGGAGCAGCTTCAGGATGAAATCCCCAGCCTGGATATGTCCCTAAAGTTCACAGAAAGGCCAGGAGCCAATCTTCGCAACCTCAATCTTAGTTTGGAAGAGTGGCGGGTAGTGCGATATGTTAATCCTAAGAACACCATGCGGCAGATAGCCCATACGGTAAAAATCAATGATTTGGAAATTCGCCGGGTGGTTTATGCCCTGCTGCAGGCAGGATTGGTAGAAATTGTTCGCCCGGGTGGCGCATCGGTGGGTGTGATCGGGCGAGCTTTCCCATCCTCCAACAAAGATGAACAGCGTTCGTTGATCAACCGACTCATCAGCCGCATCCGCTCGATTTAAACCTGGATCAAAGGAAGTTCGATGCAAACTGTCAAAATCGTCGTCACCGGACCTTTCAACGCAGGCAAAACAGAATTCATCCAATCTGTCAGCGAAATCGATGTGGTTTCCACGGAACGGAAAATTTCTACCAAGGCCGAAAGGATCAAAGAGAGCACTACGGTGGCGATGGATTTTGGGCGCATTACGGTTGATGATGATTTGGTGCTCTATCTTTTTGGCACGCCAGGACAGAAACGTTTTGATTTTATGTGGGAGATACTTTCGGAAGGGATGTTAGGGTTCATTGTAATGGTCGACAGCACCCGTCCGGAAACATTTCGCGAGGCCCGCAGCATCCTGGAGACTTTTCGGGCCTATGCACCCACCCCCTATGTTGTAGTAGCCAACAAACAAGATAAAGCGGACGCTTGGGATCTTGAGGATATGCGTGTAGCGCTGCGGTTGGATCCTAAGATAAAATTTTTATCTTGTGTCGCTACCGGAAAAGTTAATGTAAAGAATGTATTGTTGGAACTACTTTACAGCATCCTTGCGGAAATGGAGGGGGGCGAAAGGTGAGCCACCCGTAAGGACTAAACGGCGTGTCGTCGATTACAACCGATCATGGTATTTTATATTATGAAGTTTATGGACGAGGAAAACCGGTTATTTTTTTGCACGGTTGGCTCGGGTCTTGGGGTTTGTGGCAAGAAACCATGACTTACCTGGGGCAGTACTATCGGGCATATGCCCTGGATTTTTGGGGATTTGGTGAATCGGGAAAAAAGTTGGATACGTACCAAGTCGTCGATTTTGTTTCTCTGGTGGATCAGTTTATGGAAAAGTTAGGCATCCTTTCTGCGCCGTTGGTTGGGCACAGTATGGGTGGCACTGTCAGTCTCTCCGTGGCGCTCCGCTATCCACAGCGGGTGGAAAAAGTGGTTATTATCGGATCGCCCATTGTTGGTTCGTCTCTGGCTTTGCCATTAAAACTGGCCGGCAAGCGCCTTGTGGCTACGGTTTTGTTTGCATTGTTCCCTTTATTCCGATGGGTGATGCGGAAAGCTTCGCCGTTTATGTGCTATGATCCCCGTTTTCCAGATATGATGGACCGCGACCTCTCCCGTACGACCGTTGAATCCTTTCTGACGAGTATTGGATCACTGCACCGCACCGACCTGCGGTCTAAACTTTATCGGCTCCATATTCCGGTGATGGGTATGTATGGTGACAAAGACATTATTGTCAGCCCTAAACAGTGGCAGGTTCTCAAAGAAAATGTCCCTTCGGCTCGGATTGAACGTTACCCGCAAGCCGGTCATTTTATCATGTTGGATGAACCTCGTACCTTTATGCTCCCATTAAGAGAATTTCTTGAGCAGACCCCGGAGAACAAACCGTGAATAATTCTTTAAAAAATAGATTTTCTGGCCGGTTTTCGGTCATCGTAGTCGATGCGCTCAAAGAAACGATTGGGCCAGACAGGTTTGCTGATCTTGTTCAGCGCCATCCATCGCTGATTTCGGATGATTCTCTGGCAACCTTTCGTTCCAGGATTTACACCGGGTTTTCGAACAAGAGTTCGGTTCAAAAACGGCGGGCGGGATCTTTTTGCGCGCCGGCCGGTCAGCGTTCGGTTATTTTGTGAAACAATTTGACGCCGAGACGGGTTTCGAAGGATTGGAATTTCGGTTGAAGCCCACCCCGAAACGAATTTTGACCGGACTGAAAGCGCTGGCGAACATTTTCAACCAGGAGTGCGGTTCTGCCATTGAGGTCACAGTCGAAGGAGATAGCTGGAGTTGGGCGGACTCCAATTGCAGCGAATGCAATCAGGAACGGCCTCAAGCCTACGCCTGTCATTTTACTACCGGTTTACTGCAAGAGTACTTAAGCTGGATCAGTGGTGGGCGAATTTTTCAATTGAAAGAAACGGCAGGTCGTGCCAATGGAGCTGCGGTTTGCCTGATATCAATTCATCACCGGCCTTTGGATTAAACCCTTTCTTATGCTAAAAATTATTCTGCCGTGCAAACGTTTTCTGGCCCCGTTCAATGAACGGGCACGCGACCTGCGGATATTAAATAAGCCGTTATGGTTAGCTCAGCGGGATGTGCTTGCCCCCTACACAACTCACGAATTAGAGTTGACCTCTGAAGCGCGGTTACCCCAAACCAATGAAGCCTGCCTCGTTTACCGCGATAATTTATTTTTCGACGCTGATTATATCCAGGCTTTCATCGACGAGGCTTCTCTGAGGGCTAACCCATCCCGGGCGGCATTCTCGTTGAAAGATCCCGCATTTCGTGAGCACTGTTTGCCGCTTTCATCCTCTTACAAGCGCGATGGCGACCTTTATTTGGCAGACCTGTGGTATTACCCCCATGGGCCAGAACCGATGGCTGAGCCGTTGGTGATCGACTTTCAAGCCCGTGAGATTGGTTATTATCACGTCCCGACTTATTTAGCAATCGATTCTGGCGATTTGGTTTACCAGGTGCCGCTGCGCTGTTTGATCGCAATCGATTCGTGGGTGCATGTTTTTGTTGCCGATACAGTATTTGGTTTGTTCGGACGGGGGGCGCGCTTCGAGGACCGTCTGAAACGTGATCCGTTGTTCAAGATGAGCATCCTCGGCGCGGCCCTGCTGGAAGGTCGCCAGGTGCTGAGATGCTCGCGGTTAGTTAAAATTGGGCGCAATTGTTCGATCGATCCAACAGCGATTATTCATGGGCCAACGACCATTGGAGATAATGTCACCATTGGGGCTGGGACCGTGATCGAAAACTGTATTGTGGGCGACAATGTGAATATCTCTCAAGGCTGCCAATTAATGCTGTCGGTAGTGGGTGACGGGACTTTTTTACCCTTTCGAGCCGCGATGTTTATGACCACCATCATGGATAACAGCATGGTTGCCCAAAACACCTGTTTGCAGATGTGTGTTATCGGACGCGACACTTTTATTGGGGCGGGGTGCACTTTCACAGATTACAACCTGGTCTCGACGCCTATTCGGGCAAGGGATGCAAGCGGGGGATTGTCGTATTCCAACCGGCCGGTTTTGGGTGGTTGTGTCGGCCATAATTGTCGAATCGGCGCGGGTATGCTGGTTTACCCTGCCCGGACCATCGAATCGGACGTGATCCTTTTTGGGTCTAAAGACCGCCGAGTCATCGACCACGATATCCATTACCAAGAAAGCGACCATCACAAAACGAAAGCCGCCCCTTTACACCCGCGCCTTTACCCTCACCGCGGGGAGAATGAAGATTATTGTTGAGACGACCGAAAAACTCTTTATATTGAGAAAAAATAAGAATATGCGAAGGAAGCAGTTTCGCCGTTTTCCCCGCACAGAACTCAGCTCCATTCCACTGAGGGTTTTTGTACGGGCATTCATATGGGTAATGGCAGGATCGTTTAGCAATCCTTACAACTGCCTATCTAAAAAGCTGCAAGGCGGTTTTTTTATTGCCATTTAAGCTTGTTTTGCGTAAGATTAACCTGAAATTTGGATCGAAAGAAGTTAATGTTGATCCGGTTCAGGAATTTCCCCCTGTGGTTTCCCGATTGACAGAGGATCCGATCAAAGACCATTATTGCCGGGGGTTGGCGAGAATAATCCTCTGGAGGCTCCTATGATGAATAAAGCTCAATTATTAATCGTTGAGGATGATGCCGATATTTCCAACATGCTGCGGATTTATTTTAGCAGCCTGGGGTACACCGTAGACGTGGCCCCGCGTGGTCAGGATGCGCTTGAAAAAACCCGCCTGGTCATGCCGCATTTATTGATCTTGGATATTATGCTGCCTGATATCGACGGTTACGAAGTATGCCGCACATTGCGGACCAATACCCGCACCAGTCACATCCCGGTCCTATTCCTGACCCAAAAAGACGAACGCAGTGATAAGTTGAAAGGGTTGGAGCTAGGCGCGGATGATTACATCACCAAACCATTCGATATCGAGGAGCTCAAGCTGCGGGTGCAAAATGCGCTCGCTCGGGCGAAACGTGAAAGCCTGACCGATCCACAAACCGGGTTGCCGGCGGGACGCTTGATCGAGGACCAGCTTCGCCGAAAGATCCGCCAGCAAGGGTGGGTAATGTTCGATATCCGGTTAAACCATATAGAACCTTTTAAGGATGTGTATGGCTTTGTTGCTGGTAATGATGTGCTTCGCTTTACGGCCATGTTGTTTGGCGAGGTTGTCGATGAGGCCGGTACTCCTAATGATTTTATCGGTCACGCAGGTGGTGATAATTTCGTGATATTTACAAGTTTACAGGCAGCCCAGGCATTGAAAATAAGGTTAAAAGAAAGGTTCGCAACGGAAATCCAGACCCATTACAACTTCATGGATCGCCATCAAGGCTATATCCTCGCCCCTGGCAAGCCTGGCGAAAGGGTACAAACCCCGTTTATGACCCTGGCAATTGGAAGTGTCTCGCCTCAACGATACCACTTCACCGACATCCGCGAAATAACCGAAATTGCGGCTGAAGAACGCCGTAAAGACAGCGCCTGACCCAAAACCAGCCTGGGAGAATGAAATGTCGTTCGATCACCCGTTGGCTCTTGGGATCATCCTGGCAGGAGGCGGTCTTCTTTTATGGGTGACCGCTGCGGTAATCTTCGCTTTTAATCATAAACGCAGGCCGGTTTTGTCCGGAATACACCCACAACCGGCTGCCAGCTTTAACGGACATAAAGATGGGGTATTGATTGTGCAAACAGGAGGAAAGTTGGTGTGGGTTAATCCCGTCGCCAGGCAAGCCTTTAATTTGCAGGTCGATGAAACTCCCAATCTAGAAAGCCTGGGCCGAAAATTCCGCCCCTCTGAAGCCCTCTTCGATCTGTGCGCTGCAGACAGCCAGGCACGCCTGGTTTTAGGAGGTCGTCCGATTGAAGCTTCATCCTATTCGCTCCCGCTCCAACCGGAAGGTTACCGGGTAATTGTGCTCCGGTTTATGGGGCTGGCTAGCCGCCTGGCGAGTGATTCTAACGCCATCCCTGCGGAAAAGTTGCAAGTATTCATCGAATTATCTCAAACCTTCGCTACCAGCCTGGATTTCGGGCGTACACTCCGTACCATCCTCGATAGCCTGGAACGCTTATTCCCATCCGATTTGTGTGAAATTTCTTTACTGGATGATGAAAATGACACCCTGGTTCCCTACCGGCTTGTCGCCTCTCCCGGCGGCGAAAGACTGGTAGAGAAGGGACGCGAAGGCTACGGTTTGGGTTTTGGATTTTCCGGTCGCCTGGCGCGTGAGCGGCGGTTTTTGTTTTTTCAGGATGTCGAGGNGGAACCANCGATTGGTCCGGCGCCTTACCAGCATACCCATCCGCTGCGTTCCTACCTGGGCGTTCCTATGTTGATCGGGCAAAAATGCATTGGCACAATCGAACTGGCCTCTTACACACCCGCTTGCTTCCAATTTTCCGACTGCGACCTGCTGGTATTAATCTCTGGACAGGCGGCTGTTGCGATCCACAATACCCTGCGTTACGAACAAGAACAGCGCCGCTCGGCTGAATTGAATGGGTTGGCGATCCTAGCTTTGGCTTTTGGTTCTAATCGCGACCTAAAAAATGTCTTTGAACGGCTGGTTCATGTTATTCACCCCTTAATTCGAACCCATATTTTGGGCTTCTTGTTATACAACGAAATTAATTGCACCCTGGAAGGCCAGGCGCCTTTTGCAGGTATCCCACCCCAGTTTATGGATATGTACCGAGTCTGCATAAACGCCAACAGCCCTCTGGAAAAAGTGTTTCTGGACCAAGACGTAATCTTGACCGAAAATGCCAATGAGGATTCGCGTTGGTCTGAACTAGGACTGGAACCGATTGCCGTGGCTGCCGGGTTGCTTGATACCGTTCTCATGCCGTTAACAACCGGTGGGCGCATGTTAGGGTATCTCCAAGCCTCTAATCACCGGGATGGCAGCCGCAGTTTTACCAAGGCTGAGCTGCACTTGTTGATGATCGTTGCTAACCAGGCGGCGCTGATCATCGACAATTCGACCTTAGTACAACAATCCCGGCAACAGGCTCTGCCCGCAGAAGGTACACACCGGATGGCCAGCCTGTCCGGCTCGGCAGTGACCGGGTCGGAAATGTCTGCTACCCAGCCAAACTTGTTAAACGAGAATCACAATTCATCGACCGATTTAACAAACCGGCTGCAAAAATCGGAACCAGACCCATAATCATGGAAGAGACATCCCCAACCACCCAAGAAAGTGCTTCATTGTTTCTCCACTTCCAGGAAGAACAAGCGATCGAATGTCACCCGCTCTACCGCTCGTTCGAATACTGCCGTTCGTTTACTTTACCCACCGCCCCAAACGAGGAATGTTGAGGATGGCAAAAATATTAGTTGCAGAAGATGAACGTGACATCCGTGATTTAATCGCATTTACCCTCCATTTTGCCGGGCACGAAGTGGTCAGCTTTACGAATGGAGAAGAAGCCTGGCTGGCCGCCCTACAAGAAAAGCCGGATTTAATTCTGTTGGATGTGCGCATGCCACGCATGACCGGTTACGAGGCCTGCCAGCACCTCAAAGCGGATCCAGCAACCCGCCATATTCCGGTTGTTTTCCTGTCTGCCACCAGCCAGGAGAGAGAGATCCAAACCGGGTTCGAGGTTGGAGCCAGTGAATTTTTTCAGAAACCCTTTGCTCCCAACGACTTGACCCGCAAAGTGAATGAATTGTTGGCTGGTATAGGGAAATAAGAAAGCATCATCATGAGCGTTATCCTGATTGGCAACGACATTATTCATTACGAGGTGTTGGGACGCGGCCGGCCGATCCTTTTTCTACATAGCTGGGTAGGCTCGTGGCGGTATTGGATTCCGGTCATGCAAACGGCTTCGGGTCATTACCGTGCTTACGCGCTCGATTTTTATGGATTTGGGGATACGGTGAAAAACCCCCAGCGTTATCGTCTGGAATCACAGGTGGCGCTAGTGGAGGGTTTCATAGAGATACTGGGTATTGCCCAAATTGCCATTGTTGGACATGGCTTAGGAGCCCTGGTGGGAATGTTGTTCGCGCTGCGCAATCCGCAAATTGTCGACCGCATCCTGGCTGTTGGTTTACCGCTTGGAGGAAATAAGATCACCAACCGTTTGCGGAACACTCAACCGCCAGATTTGGCAGAATCCTTGCTCGGCCGCACACCACAGGCAGAACCAGTGCTTACCGATGCCACCAAAGTGGATCCCAGAGCGGTGAGCGCTTCCCTGGCTGAAATGGGTGACCTGGATACCCACAGTTTATGGGCGCAGCTTATTCCGCCCTGTCTGTGGGTACACGGAAACAGTGATCCGGTTGTCCATCCGCCAGGTCTGGATCAGGCTGCCGGCCTCTCCCAACCGATTCATAGGATCGTTTTCGATGGCGCCGGTCATTTTCCGATGTTGGATGACAGCAGTAAATTCTGCCGCCTATTAAGCGACTTTCTTGCCCTCGACCCCGGGGAGAGCCCGCAACGATTGCAGCTCAAAAAAGAATGGAAACGGCGGGTCCGTTAAGCTACCGACAGTTTTGGTCATCCGACCAAGGCTGGGGCTACCTCTTTGCAGAAAGTCGTCATTGCGCGTTCGCGGGCGGCTTGAGTTTCGGCAGGAATGGAAAGTATGGCATAGTCGAGGCCGGCTTCCCGGTAGGCTTTTAGCATTTCGATAAGGTGGTCTGGCGGTCCAGAAAACGGCTGGTCTGGTATAGGGGTGGGAGAAAACCTCAGGCTCAGGCGCATACCCACAGTAAAGGGGCGATTGGCGATTAGAGGTTTGAACCTCTTCAAGTCCTGCGCCAGGGTTGCGGGAGTGCGGCTGTTGGGGTGCCAGCCGTCCGCGTAATAGACCGCCCGGCGTAGAGCTGCCGGCGAATCCCCGGCCACCCACAGTGGCGGACCCCCGGGTTGAACTGGGGATGGTGAGAAAACCACCTGTTGGAAGTTGTAGAATTGACCCTCGAACGAGATGGTCTTGCTGCCACGCCATGCTGTGCGCAGCACTTTGAGAGCCTCATCCATCCGTTTTCCCCGGTTGCGAAAGTTATAACCGAGGTTGGCAAATTCACCGGCTGACCATCCAATGCCGGCGGTGAAGATAACCCTTCCGCCAGAGAGCGCGTCCAGGGTGGCAATTTGCTTGGCGACCTCCAGTGGGTTGCGCTGGGGAAGCACCAAAGTTGAGGTGCCCAGCTTTATCGTCCGAGTACTGGCTGCCAGGTAGCAGAGAGTGGTAACAGCTTCGAAAATATGCCCAAACCGATCGGCATCCCCCTTGGGTAAAGCCAGGTGATCGGTTGCCCAAACCGAATCGTAACCGAGTTTTTCGGCTGCCAGGGCCGTGTCCAGAATACCTAACCGGCTTGCGCTGATCCCAAAAGTGGGGAGAACGATGCCAAAATTCATAGTTGTTGAAATGCACCGGCGGGGTTTTTCGCCCCACCGGCGTTTAAGTTTATAGGCCGTATATGTCGCTGTATTTCGTGTTCAGATATTTAATATAGGGTTGTGGGTCGATCTTTGATCCAGTGATGCGCTCCACCAGTTCCTGCGGCTCGAACTTAGCCCCGTGGGCATGCACCTTCTCACGCAGCCAACCGAGAAGGCTGCTGAACTCGCCTTTTTCGATTTGTTCTTCCAGGTTGGGGATATCCCGGTTGATGACCTCCCACAGTTGGGCAGAGACCAGGTTGCCGAGGGCGTAGGTGGGGAAATAGCCGATCATCCCGCCCGACCAGTGAACATCTTGAAGAACGCCTAGTTTATCGTTCGGCGGGACGATCCCCAGGTAATCCCGCATGCGGCTGTTCCAGGCCTCTGGCAGGTCTTTCACTTCCAGGCTGCCTTCCATTAGCGCAATTTCGATTTCCAGGCGCAGCATAACATGCAGATTATACGTGGCTTCATCGGCCTCAACCCGGATGAAAGATCGGTCGACTTTGTTGATGGCTTTATAAAACGCTTCCATACCTACATTGGCTAGCTGGGCAGGGAACAATTCTTGCAGGCGCGGGTAGAAACAGTGCCAGAAAGGACGAGAACGTCCGACCAGGTTTTCCCACATGCGCGACTGTGATTCGTGGATTGCCAATGATGCGCCGCCAGCCAACAAGGTTCGGCGCAAATCCCATTTTACACCTTGCTGATACATGGCATGCCCGGCTTCATGCATGGTGCTGAACATAGCTGAGGCGACCTGATCTTCTATCACCCGTGTGGTAATGCGCACGTCGTTGATCCCAAAACCGATAGAAAAGGGGTGCGCCGTGCGATCCTGGCGGCCGGCCTCCCAGTCGTAGCCAAAGGCTTTAACCACCTCGACCCCGAAATCCCACTGTTTTTGGTCCGCAAAATTTTGTTTTAAAAACGAATCATCCACTTGCGGTTTTTTAGCGATAGCCTGGATTAATTCCACCTGCTGGGGTCGCAAGTGGGAAAAAATAGCCTGCACCTGGGCGGTTTTCAGGCCAGGTTCGAAGTCGTCCAACAGCGGATCGTAGACATGATCGTAAGGTTTGAAGAAACTGGCGTATTCACGGCGCAGTTCAACGATTTTTTCTAAATGAGGTTGGAAAATCGAGAAATTAGATTCTGAACGCGCTTTAACCCAGACCTCCTGGGCTATGGTTGTGACGCGGGCAAATTCGGCAACCTTTTCAGCCGGGACCTTGGTATTTTTATCGTAAGCTTTTTTAGCTTCTTTGATCAGCCGCGCGTCGTCAGAGTCGCGGTCGAGGGTGGCCGCGTAGGGGATCAACTCATCCAGCGCTTTTCCACTTTCTTCGGAGGTGGACATTTCATGGATCAAACGGGACAAGGTAGCCATTTGTTCGCCACGCTCCTCAGCCCCTTTCGGCGGCATATAGGTTCGTTGGTCCCAAGCCAAGACGGCTGTAGCGGCGGATAAATCTGAAATCGTTCCCATCTTTTCTTTAAACTTTGCCAGTTTCTCTTCCATGGTTATTCCTTTCGATCGAATGTATAAAAAGGGGGACTTCAGGCCCACCCGAAATCCCCATGATGATTTTACCAAAAAAATCAGGCCACCTTCCAGCGCAGCGCTTCCCCATTTAATGCTGCTAACACTTCGCTGGCTATGTCGTCCGCGGCGCGGATTTGAGCCTCGCCGGTTTGCGCGCCAATGTGAGGAGCGCAAACCACCCGTGGGTGGGCTACCAGTGAAGTTAATCCTGGGGGTTCGACAGCGAAGACATCCAATCCGGCGGCAGCAACCTTACCAGATTCAAGGGCAGCCAACAAAGCCCCCTCGTCGATTACCCCACCGCGGGCGGCGCAGATAATCCGGACGCCATCCTTCATTTTTGCGAAGGCAGCCGCGTCGAGCAGGTTGCGCGAATCGGTGGTTAAAGGAATATGGAGGGTGATGATGTCGGATTGGGCCAGCAATTCATCCAAAGAAACGGGTTTTCCGCCTCTATTTTGAATTTCCTCCGCCGGAATGAGCGGGTCGTAACCCAGAATGGTCATGTCGAAGGCGGCTGCTCGTTGGACAACGGCCGCCCCGATCCGCCCAAAACCGATCACACCCAAGGTCTTCTTCCACAATTCGCCGCCTTCCATTTCTTTCTTCAACCAGACACCGGCTTTCATGCCAGCATCTCCGCGCGGAATTTCCCGCAATACCGCCAGCATCAACCCCAGGGTGAGCTCGGCAACGGCTATGGTGGTAGCAGTAGGGGAATTAACCACGGTCACTTGATGAGTCTTAGCACTGTTCAGGTCGATATTGTCGACCCCAACCCCGGCGCGCCCAACTACTTTCAGTTTTTTTCCTGCCGTAAATACTGCTTCGGTGACCTTAGTGCGCCCTCGGACAATCAGCGCATCGTATTCGCCAACAATTTCGAGCAGCTCGTCGGCTGAAATACCCGGACGGTTCATTACTTGGGCAAACTGTCGCAGATATGCCTGGCCGTTTTCTTCCAGCCCGTCGGTCAGCAAGACTTTAAAAGTACTCATGCTTTGCACTCCTTGTTCAGGTGATGGGGAATAGAAAAACTTACAGGAGTCCACACTCCCGTATTTCATTTTACCTGATTCCCTGGTCAAACCCCTGGCTTGTGAGGAAGATCACATCCAAAAACTGATCATTAGTCATTTTCAGAGGGGTTATTTTGATCCATGTCTTGGAGCAGTGCCAGGCAGGCATCATCGGTTGGGTTGGGTTGATATTCAAAGGAAAACCACGCATCGAGGATCTCTTGAGCCAGAGCAGGGGTTGTCAGGCGCAGCGAAAGGCACAAAATATTGGCGTTGTTCCACAGGCGGGCTCCGCGGGCTGTTTCAGAATCGGTGCACAACGCGGCGCGGATGCCCTGGACTTTGTTGGCAGCGATGCTTACTCCGGTGCCGGTCCAGCAAAATAAGATTCCTTCGTCTGCGCGCCCTTCTGCCACAGCTTTTGCAACCGACCGGGCGACAGCCGGCCAGTAGTTGGCCGGGTCGGGCTGGGCCTGTGAGGATTGCGGTCCGTAGTAGTTCACATGATGACCGGCTTTGCGGAGCGTATCGAGCACAAAATCGACCGTTTGGTTTCGTTCATCGGCCCCTACCGCTAAAATCATCGAAATCACCACCTTTCATATCCAGGGGTAGCACCACAATAAACCGTGGTTGCCGGATTTCGCCCATCCCCCCAACCCCCTTCCCACCGGGAAGGGGGAGAAAACGAGAGGTTTGGGTTTTAT
>JGI24111J20145_1000106_pt1 | contig 19945 bp, 20 predicted proteins | sample SubbioR11Jul_8B1_FD_20145 | JGI IMG/M metagenome (IMG submission 20145)
TTGCCACAGCCTGGAACGATTGCCTAATCAGAATACTCTTTTTTAAGGGAAAAATCAATACCTTGGATCGACGGTCGGTCATTACCCATAAACCAGACGACGGATTTACCCTAACAACCAGGTGAATATGGTAATACAAACAAACGAGCGAAAATTAAATCTCGCCCGCCGATTACATTTTAGTAAATGCCACGACTTGATTTAAAGCTACGATAAACTATATAACAAAAAGTATAAAATTACAATAATAAATTATATTTCTAATCTAACCCTAATCTATTCTTGGGGGAATCCCATTCTACCACTGGATGATTTAATCGATTTCTAAAACCTAAAGTATGTTTTCCATGATGTTCCCCCAATTGACAATTCAAATCGTTTATATACAATAAATACGGTGATGAAAGCCGGGGTCGGCTTTCTCTTGATTAATAAATGTTTTAATCTATATTAATCCCTTATTTCCTTGGAGGCAAAATGGATATTTTTGATCTCTCCAGGCACGGTCTTCAAACCCCGTTCGAACAGATCGCCGTGTTAGGTGTCTTGGTGGTTTCCGCGTTCAGCCTGGTTTATGCCTGGTTTTTACGCAGCATGGTGATGAAGAAAGATAAGGGTTCTGAAAAAATGCAATTTGTTTGGGAAGCAATCCAAGAAGGAGCAAGTGGATATCTCAAACAACAATTAAAGACAATCCTTCCGGCCATTGGTTTGCTCACCATTGCCTTGTTTCTTAGTGTAGTAGTGGTTGAGCCAAGCTTAGAAGCCACCAACGAGTTTGGTCACCTGGGTGAAACGGGAGTTTTAATGGTGGTGGCATTTGGTCGGACCATTGCCTTCATCATGGGTGCAACCTTTTCGGTCATCGTTGGGCAGCTAGGGATGAGGATGGCCATACAAGCCAGTGTCCGGGCTGCTTCAGCCGCCCGTCGTTCCTTTACGGAAGCCTTATCGATCGCTTATTATGCTGGAACAGTAACCGGTATGTTAGTCGACGGACTTGGGCTTTTGGGTGGAACAGTTATCTTTATCATTTTTGGCCGGGCTGCTCCAGACGCATTATTGGGGTTTGGATTTGGTGGCACATTGATTGCCCTATTTATGCGTGTTGGCGGTGGCATTTATACCAAGGCTGCCGATGTAGGCGCTGACCTGGTAGGTAAAGTAGAAAGAGATATTCCAGAGGATGATCCTCGTAATGCGGCTGTGGTGGCCGACTTGGTGGGAGATAACGTTGGCGATTGCGCTGGGATGGCAGCCGATATCTTCGAAAGTTACGAAGTAACCATCGTTTCGGCTTTGATCCTGGGTCTTGTCCTGTATCATTCAACCGGCCAGATCCTTTTCATTGTTTTCCCATTATTGGTGCGTGCCATCGGCGTTATCAGTTCAATTATTGGGACTTTTACTGTTCCTATGTGGGAGAAGTTTCCCATCAAGTTTATGCGTGCTCATGATGCTGAAGAAGCCATGTTCAGATCTTATGAGGTTTCCAGTGTAATTACGATTTTTGTCTCGTTTATGCTGGCCATCTTTTATGCAAATGATTGGCGACTTGGAATGTTGACTGCAATTGGGGTGGGGCTTGCGGTCGCGTATAACCCATTAACATCTTACTTTACAGCCACGAAAAGCGCACCAGTGAAAGAAATTGTCAAATCTACACGGACCGGCCCGGCGACAACCATCCTTTCAGGTTTGTCGGTCGGGATGGAATCGAGTGTGTGGGCGCTAGTGGTGATTTCAATTTCCTTTTCAATTGCTAAGTTGCTTTACCGGGGTGACGGTGCAGATTTTGTCCTCTATGCTGTTGCCATGATCGGTATTGGAATGCTTAGCCATACGGGCAACAACGTGGCGATGGATTCCTACGGACCGATTTCAGATAACGCCAATGGTATTGCCGAAATGGCCTGGCATGATCGGGATGATGATGAAACGCTGCGTGCCCGACAAATTATGGCTGACCTGGATGCGGTTGGTAATACAACCAAAGCAATCACAAAAGGAATTGCGATTGCCTCGGCGGTGATAGCAGCCGTCAGTTTGTTTGCTTCCTTTATAACAGATGTCAACCGGGCTCAAACCGGGGCATTAGTAGCAATCCGAATTTCGGATGCCAGCGTATTCATCGGCTTCATGTTGGGCGGTGCCTTGCCGTGGTTGTTCAGCTCGCTTTCGATACGGGCTGTTACTCGGGCAGCCGGTCAAATTGTGGAAGAGGTACGTAAACAATTCCGTATCCCAGGAATCATGGAGGGTACAGTAAAACCGGATTATGCTCGCGTGGTGTCGATTTCGACCCGTTCGGCGCAAAAAGAGCTGATACCTCTGGCAGTAATCTCGATTACGTTGCCCTTGCTGGTCGGGATGATTTTAGAGGTAGAGGCTTTGGGTGGGTTTCTTGCAGGGGTAATTCTAAGCGGTCAATTATTGGCTGTTTTTATGTCGAACGCTGGAGGCGCCTGGGATAACGCCAAAAAATCCATCGAGGATGAACCAAGAAATCTGGAGAAAAATACGGGAAAAGGATCTGAACGTCACAAGGCCGGTGTGGTTGGTGATACCGTTGGTGATCCATTGAAAGATACTGCTGGACCGGCGCTGAACCCGATGATTAAGGTAGTCAACATCGTCAGTCTGCTGGCTGCACCGATCATCGTGAAGTTTGGTTTTGATACTGTGACAGCCTGGGTGATTGCGATCGTCTTAGGTGCAGGATTCTTGTGGGCTATCTGGCAAAGTAAGCGGCCAGTGCCCGATTTAGATTAATATTTTTTAACTAAAACCAAAATTACTCTGGCTGGTTTACTGGGTGGTGCCTGCTCGTTTTCCCTGCGAAAGTGTTTAATATTTTTCTCGCCCGCCCGTAGGGTTATTGGCACAATGTGGGAAGGTGTAGAGAAAATCGCTCCCGAAATTAGGATTAATTAATCCATTAAATGGATTTGGGTTTTATTAGAGAGTCCCAATAATTCAGAAAATCTCAAACCATTAATTGGTGATCAACAGCTGCCTTGAAGTCATCAGGATAAGGCGCTTCGATAACCATCGATTCCCCGGTAACTGGGTGCACGAATCGCAGGCAATAGGCATGGAGAGCAAGCCGTTGAATCGGGAATTGTGTTGCGGCTATTCGATATTTTTCTGGCAGATGGTAATTGCCAATACCGGTCCTATCGGTAAAAACTTTAGGGGAATAGAGCAGATCATTTAGAATCCATAACCCAATGGATGTAATATGGACTCTAATTTGATGCGTATAGCCCGTGTGAGGCGAGGCCATTATCAGGCAGCAAGTATCTGTCAGGCGTTTGATGATCTCCAATTCCGTTTTGGCAGGTTTCCCGTTGAGATGATCGACAACGGTGCGATGGCGATTGCCTGCATTTGCCCGGAGTGGTAGGTCAATCCCTGTAAAATTCCATTCTGGATTGCCGGCAGCGATAAGATGGTAGATTTTCTCTAGCTTCCTGTTTTCAAACAGGTCGTTCAAACTTTTATGAGAAGTTGGAGTGCGGGCGATCATGAGAACGCCGCTTGTATCGCGGTCTAACCTGTGAACAACGAACAATTTTCCAAAGGATTTTTCGAGTTCAGCAATTAGATAGGGTTTGTTTGGATTGTAGCCATCCTTAAGGGTAAGTGTTCCGGCAGGTTTGTTGACCGCGATGAAATGATCATCACCATATAGGATGGGAATTTCCATATTACCAAGCGTAGGCCATCGGGGCTTCACCACCTGGACCAGGCCAAAGATCATCCAGAGCTTTCATTGTTGGTTCATCGAGGATCAAATCCAAGGATCTCATACTGGTGTTTAGTTGGTCGATGGTTCGAGGTCCGATAATTGGAGATGTTACGACCGGGTTTTTGAGTAACCAGGCCAATGCAACATCGGCTGGATTCTCGCCAATCGTTGCGCACAGGTTTTCGTATTGCTCCACCTGGATGTAATTTTTTTCTATTCTATTCTTAATGTTTGCAGACGCCCGGCGTCCCCGATCGATTTTGGCTAATACACCACCCAGTAATCCGCCTGCCAATGGGCTCCATGGGATCAATCCCAAACCGTACTGGCGACAGGCTGGGATTACCTCCAGTTCGACTGTCCGAGTAGAAAGATTATACAAACTTTGTTCACAAATTAATCCCATAAAATCGCGTAGGCGCGCTTCCCCCTGTGCTTGGGCTAATTGCCAGGCGGCAAAGTTACTACTACCTACATACAAAACTTTCCCTTGTTGAACCAGGATTTCCATTGCTTGCCAGATCTCTTCCCAGGGAGTTGCCAGATCGATATGGTGCATCTGGTAGAGGTCGATATGGTCTGTTTGGAGTCGTTTTAAACTATCTTCACAGGCCCGACGAATGTGATAGGCAGATAAGTGGTTATCGTTCGGCCAATCGCTCATCTTACCGAACACTTTTGTTGCCAGAACGACCTTTTCGCGACGACCACTTCCTTGTGAAAACCAACGACCAAGAATATTTTCCGTAATACCCTCCCCTAGTTTCCATCCATAAACATTGGCAGTATCGAAAAAATTGATCCCCAAATCTAAGGCACGGTCCATAATTTGGAAGCTATCTTCCTGATCGGTATGTGGTCCAAAGTTCATAGTTCCCAGGCAGAGCGGACTGACCAATAACCCACTGCGCCCCAAATGTCGATATTCCATTGTTCACTCCCTTTTTGGATTCAATCGTTATTATAAACTATAGAAGCGAGAAAATTCCAGAAGAACTGGTAGTTCATTTTTATCCCGTCCTTAAAAACCAAAGTGTATTCGATTCCTAGTCCGTATTCTTTATCAGGCAACTTGTACGACACACTCGAAGGGGCATTTTTAGAATGAGATAATATAATGGAATGGAGTTGTGAATTGAGTATTAATCCGAAACGAGGTTCAACATCAGTTCCTTGAACTATACAACTGGAGGTTCGAATGCACGTAGTATTTGTCTATGTTCATGTCAAGCCGGAATTTACTGAAGAATTTATAAAGGCGACCCTTGAAAATGCCCGCAATAGTATTCGCGAGCCGGGAATTATCCGCTTTGACTTCTTTAAACAAATCGAAGATCCCAACCGGTTCGCTTTGGTAGAAATCTACCATCACGAAAGTGATCAACTGAAACACCGCCTGACGAATCATTATCTGGTCTGGCGCGACCGAGTTACAGAAATGATGGCAGAAAACCGGACCGGGGTGAAGTACGTTAACCTATTTCCAGAGGATGAAAACTGGCGATGAATGCTGAGTTCGATTTTCAAACAGCCGGGCGTATTTTATTCGGAAAAGGTAAGGTAAATCTGGTCGGGAAGGTCTGTGAGAAGATTGGGCGGCATGCGTTGTTGGTGGTCGGAACAAGTGAACAAAATGCAAAACAAGTGGAAAAAATTATTGGCGATGCCGGGATCGAATCCACCCTTTTTACCGTTCAAGGTGAGCCAGTTATAGCGACCGCGGTAAACGCAGCCCAAGTGGCGGTTAATTCAGGTTGCAATGTAATTATCGGATGTGGTGGAGGGAGTGTGATCGATACTGCGAAGGCAGCAGCAGCTCTGGCACAAAATCCAAGTGACCCTTATGACTATCTGGAGGTAGTTGGGAAAGGTTTGCCGCTTATAAACAACCCATTACCACTCATTGCGGTACCAACAACAGCCGGTACGGGAAGTGAAGTGACCCGCAATGCGGTTTTACACATACCGGTCCACCGAGTGAAAGTAAGTTTAAGAGATGCGCGGATGCTGCCAGTAGTGGCAATTGTCGACCCTTTATTAACGATAACCGTTCCACCCGAGTTGACCGCCAGTACAGGGATGGATGCACTCACCCAAGTGATTGAACCTTATGTATCGGTGCGCGCAAACCCTTTCACCGATTTGTTCTGTAAAGAAGGGATCCAGCGAGGCGGGCGTTCTTTATTACGTGGGTATACTAATGGCCAGGATATAGAAGCGCGCGAGGATCTGGCATTCTGCAGCCTGATGGGAGGTTTGGCTTTGGCAAATGCTGGTTTGGGAGCAGTCCATGGTTTGGCCGCACCCATTGGGGGAATGTTCGCTGCGCCACACGGGGCGATATGCGCTCGACTCCTGCCGGAGGTTTGCAGGGTCAATATTCGCGCCCTACAACAAAGAGAGCCGGAGAATCCGGCCTTGGAGCGTTATTTAGAAATCGCCAAATGGCTGGTTAGAGATTCTCAGGCCGGATGGGATGACCTTGTGAGGTGGCTGGAACAGTTATGCATCAACCTCGGTATTCCAGGTCTTTCCAAGTATGGGATCACGACCCAAGATATTATTCCTCTGGCAGACAAGGCGGTCCACGCAAGCAGTTTTAAAGCGAATCCAATTCCCCTCGGAAAACTAGAATTAGTAGAAATATTAGAGTCTGCTCTACATTGAAATGAAAAGGTGGATTGTACCTGGGTCTGGGGAAATCATTTCTAAATGGAGCGGACAATCCGCGGAGGGTTAATTAACCTTCACTCCGTGAGGAGGTTGTTTGTTTTCGTTTCGGTAAAGTAACTTACTGCAATTACACCTGGGCCGGCATGGACGAGGATTGCAGGGGGGAGATCATAAATATCGATCTCCGATATTCCCAAGTTGGCTTTCAATTCTTCCGTAAGTGCTTTGGCTTCATCTAAAATATCTCCATGCATAACGGTTAAAAAGGCTTCCTTCTGATGTGGGCAATTCGTATACACCAATTCTTTTAACCGCGCCATTGCTCGCTTTTTGGTGCGTTGGCTTTCTACTGGTTCGGTCCGTCCATTCTTTAATTGCAGAATAGGTTTCACCTGGAGAAGGCTACCCGCCAGCAATTTTGCACCTCCGATGCGCCCGCCTTTATATAAATATTCTAAAGTGTCTAAGACAAAATAGACAATTTCTCGGCTTGCTAAATCCTTTACTCGTTTGATGATCGTGTCGGGGTCTAAACCATCTTGTGCCCATTGGTTTGCGTTTACCACGATGGAACCAAGGCCAGAACCAACCAAACGCGTGTCGATAACCCGAATATCGCGGCTGGGAAAATCTAGAGCAGCCACTTCCGCACTACGAAAAGTACCGGATACATCGGCAGAGGGGGTTAGAACGATAACCGTCCCACCGTTGCCAGTAAAATTTTCGTAAATTGGGGCATAAAATGCAGGCGGAGGGGCAGCTGTTTTTGGCAAAATTGGAGATTCTTTCAATCGCTTCAAGAAAGTTTGGGTATCCATATCCTGACCATCTCGGTAGGTTTCTTCGCCAAACATGATGAGTTGCGGAACATACGGAATCCCCAACTCAGCAGCGCGTGGAATAGGGATGCTTGAAGTTGTATCAGCCACAATGGTGACCATTGATAACCCCTTTCACATAAAAAAAGATAAATAATTCCGGATCAATCAACCCAATTATAACAAAGTGTTCCATCACCCCGATTACGACGACCCCTTATGTTCCATTTTTTTGTGGTAAGTCAGGTAGGGTTTATATTTATCGGTGCGGAAAACCTCCTGGATTTTTAGTAATCATGGGATGGTTTAGAAAAAAATGTATTCTGAAATAATGTCCACAACAAGGCTGGAAAAGTTCGTATAAAGATCGATTTCGTGTCAGAATCAATGTTGTGATATGATTTTAGAAAGGTTTTCATAACGAAAAATGGGATTATTAGAGCCTTCCTCCCATAAGCAGAATGATGCTTGTGATTACAATCGGAGAATGCAATTATGCCGAAAGAAAATGATATTCAGAGTAATAACGAAACTGCGATTGTCATCTTCGGGGTAACTGGGGACCTCACAAAACGTAAATTAATTCCAGCCTTATATGAATTGTTATCCAGAGAGCGACTTCAATACAAATTTTTTATTATCGGTTTTGCGCGGCGTGAATGGTCGGATGAATATCTGCGCGAACAATTACGCAATGATATTAATGAACATTATCGGACCCGACCGGTTCGAGGACAAATTGTTGACCGATTGTTGGGAAACACCTTTTATAACCAGTCTACTTTTGACAATAGCGATGGGTATCACCGTTTAGGCAAACTCATCGATAAGTTGGACATTAAGAATGTATTGTTTTACCTGGCGACCCCACCTGAAGAATATTCAATCATTGTGGAAAAAATAGGTGAAACAAAAATTCACCAAAAGCTAAAAGGTTGGACCAGGATAGTCATCGAGAAACCCTACGGGGATGATATTAAATCGGCTCAACAATTAGAATTACAAGTCCATAAGGTTTTTTCCGAAAAACAAGTGTACCGAATCGATCATTATTTAGGAAAGGAAACGGTGCAAAACATCCTAGTATTTCGTTTTGCGAATGCAATTTTTGAACCTTTGTGGGACAGACGGTATGTGGATCATGTTCAGATTACCGTTTCCGAAACCGTGGGTGTTGGAACGCGAGCGGGTTATTACGATAAAGCGGGGGTTATCCGGGATATGTTCCAAAACCATTTACTGCAATTAGTGACATTGACAGCGATGGAGGCTCCGGTTGGGTTTAACGCAGAGGCAGTAAGAGATGAAAAAGTGAAAGTATTACGCGCCTTAAGGCCTATGCGTGGTCGGGAAGTATTTGAGAACACGTTTCGTGGGCAGTACGTTTCGGGGATAATCGAAGGCGAAAAAGTTCTGGGTTATAAAGATGAACCGGGTGTTCCTTCTGGATCGATCACCGAGACGCTGATGGCCGCTCGGCTTTTTATCGATAATTGGCGTTGGGCTGGGGTTCCTTTCTATGTGCGTTCCGGTAAAAGATTGCCAGCACGGATTACGGAAATTGTGATTCGATTCAGGCAGGCACCTTTGTCTTTGTTCGATTGGCATAACCTGGCAGGGGATGCACCGAACACGTTGGTTTTGAGTTTACAACCGAACGAAGGAATCACGCTTGAGTTCGGTGCAAAAACCCCCGGTCCGATTAATCAGATCGCTCCGGTAAAGATGGATTTTAATTATCAGGAAACATTTGGCGGAGAGCCACCAGAAGCCTATGAAAGGTTATTATTAGATTGTTTGCAGGGGGATGCGACCTTGTTCACCCGCGCAGACGAGGTTAATGCTCAGTGGTCCTATACCTCGGCAATTATCGATGGATGGAATGAAGCACGATTACGCAATTTGCCGGTATACGAGGCAGGCACCTGGGGTTCATCTGGTCTGGATGATTTTATTAAGCATACAAGCCGGCGATTCTGGCGCAATACCAGCTAAGTCAGCGACGATTTACAGTTTGGGCAGGCTGCTTCGTTGGTAGTAACCACAAAACCGCATTTTTTACAGGTAATGGGCTGAACATTTCCAAGCGGAGCACCACAGGCAATGCAGCGATTTTCGCCCTTCGGGTTGGGAGTGGTACAGTATTCGCAAATCATGCGTCGTAACCGTTCGCTCAACTCATGACCCGCCCCAAATCCGCGCGCAGTTTGTTCGATTACCCTCCAAACATCATTGTTTAATTTAATATTTTCAATGTCTTGGGCTAAGGCGTCAATCCGTTTGAGTAAACTTAAGGGGTTTTTTAGAGCGGCAATTGCTGTAAATCCCAGGCTGGCAGCGACACCAAGCCAGGCCTGTTTTCCCACCTGTACAAGAACCCCATCTTCAAGCGCTTGAATAGAAATTCCTAAAGCCGTTTGCCCTCCGGTGGATGCCCTTTCGTGTGTCGCAATCTGAACAGAGATTTGACGGCCAGTGCCTATCTGTTGAACTTGTAAATTTCCTCGATGAAAATGGGTAATGAGGTTCCGGGCGATGTCGTTCGGAGTGATTTTGCCGTGGTAAATTCGTTGATCCATAGTTCGGTTATAATGAGATTTCGAAATGATAGTATATCTGAAGGAGTGCAAATGAGATCTTTTCAGGTAAAGATCCGTATGGTTTTACTAATTATACCGATATTAATTGGGTTGTGGTTCCTTATCCGAGGGCAGCAAGCCGTTTATGCCCAAATTCCTACTGGAAGTATTCCAACAGTAACCGGAACGCCCCCCGGTCCGATCGCATCGATACGACCAGGTGCAAACGAAGATTTTGTAAATGTCCGTTCAGGGCCAAATGCGTTATACCCGCGGGTAGGGGTTCTTCTGTTGGGACAAACCGCTCCAGCCGTTGGCAGGTCTCCTGGCAGTGAATGGATATTGATCGAATACCCTGGGGCACCTGGGGGGGTTGGTTGGGTTTTCGCCGCATTTCTAAACATGACACGGGGGGAATTGCCGATTGTTGAACCACCTCCTACGCCAACACCGGAGATGACCAACACCATTGATCCAACTTTAGCAGCACAATTTATCGTCACTGCCGCCCCAACCCGTTTACCGACCTTTACGCCACCTCCAGCATTGGTAATCCCAACTTTTCCGAGCGTCCAGGAAGGTCCAATAACGGGCAGCATCCCGATGGGGTTGGTAATCATGGTTCTCTTAACCATTGGAATATTGTTGGGTGTTTTTTCACTGGTTCAGCGGCGATAGCCTCTGTTTAGAGTGGTTTCTTCCTAAAAAACTCTCCTAACTTATTGAAACATGAAGCACTAATCCGGTGACCGACATTATCCTGGCAAAAGATTGGGTTTACACCGAAAGGTTTTAGGTATTGATCCATTTCAAGGGCACGGTCGATGCCAACAATTTCATCCTTTATCCCATGGGCGATGAAAATTTTTGTGTTGCGAATTTCCGCAGGGGGGTTGTAAGGCTTACTCATATAGGGGAGAAACCCGGAAATACAAGCTAAACGGCCCAATTCATTCGGATATTTCAACGCATACGCGAGGCCGAGGGCAGCCCCCTGGCTAAAGCCCAGAATGTCAATCGGCTGTGGTGCAATTTCCAATTGTTGTACCCAATCAGCTATTGCGGGTCTCAGGTGTTCCACGACCTCTAGAAATACCTCCAAGGTTGCATCCCAACCGGGGCGGTGAGGGATCCAACCGTACCCTTCTTCACCGGTGGGTATGATCCCACGTGGAGCCAGTATCCAGCGGTCTCCAGGGATCACCCGAGTGAAAATATTCATCGAAGTTTCATCGCCGGTCCACCCATGGAGCATGACCAACAAACCTGGGTTTATAGGATATTTGGGTGGGGTTAGTTGTAAAATCAACCCGTTGTTTTGTAGGGTTGTTGGTTTATTGATTTCTTTCACGTTTTACAATCCATTCGATAATCGACAAGATCAATCCGATTAATATGACGGGTGACAGACCGCTAATCAGGCATAATAGACCCATTGCAGCCGCGCCAGTTCCGTAGATCCATAAAATAAAACCACTCCCCAACAAAAAGAGTAAGACAATTCCTCCAATTATTAGGTGGGTTGTGGTTTGGCGGTAATGTTTTCTTAAATCACGAGTCATCTATGGACCTTAGGGGGTAATCGATAAAGTGCTATCCGTCGGTATCTAATAATTTCGCGGGTGGTTCAGCCGCATTGAATTGGCGGGAAAGTTGATGGTACCAGGCGAAGGAGTGGTGGATTTTCGGCAGAGCTTCTTCGACAGCAGAGATTCCAGCTTCGATTAGCTCGTCCGGATCAACTCGATCGAGAATGCCGACATGGTGGACATTGGGACGAATAATAACATCGGGTTTTTCCACCTGCATGCGTAATTCCGCAATCATCCGGGAAGTGATATCCATGGATTGGACGAAGATTTGGAATGCCTGGCTGACACGTAATCGACCTAAATATTCGAGAATGGGTAAAGGGATCGGAATATCGGGAGGTGCTTGTAGGTTGGGTAAGGTCGCCCACTTTTCCGGCTCTGGTGATAGGCATACGGCAATCACTGGGAGTTTAGGCGCTAACCAGCGTGCTACCGCCACAGGGACAGGATCTAAAATTCCTCCATCCAATAATTCGGTATGCCCTATTTTTATAGATGGAAATACTCCTGGGATAGCGGCAGTCGCCAGAACAGCCTCAATAATGGGTCCGGTATGGATGATGTATTCGTTATGGGTGTGAATATCGACGGTGGTTACTGCAAAGGGGATCTCCAAATCCTCAAAGGTCCGATTTTTTAGTAATGGGGTTAAGATATTTACCAACCCCCTCAATCCGAGCAACGAAGGCCTGTCTTGATGTGAGCGCGAGAAAAAATGTCGATTATTAAGGTTCGAAAGGGATTGACGAACCTCGGAAAGTGGAATATTGGCTGAAAATACGGAACCAGCTACTCCTCCCGCGCTGGTTCCAGCAATAGCACGGATGTTGAACCCTTCCTCTTTAAGTTTTTTTAGGACACCAAGGTGGGCGATCCCTTTTACACCCCCACCGCCCAAAGCAATTGATATATCCGCCACAGGAATCTACCTCACTTTCATTGGTTTTCCCGCATGTGCTCTGCAATCGGAAAGTATAACAGACAAGGTTTTATGAGTGAGTGATTTAATAATCACATTAGGCGTGTAAGGATAGGATGATGATTGATTCTATTCCAAAAGCATTCCGATCGACGTTAATTTTTCTTAGTTATGCTAAAATCCAAGACATGGAAGAAAAAGTTGTTGCCACCAATCGAAAAGCGAAATTCGAATATTTTTTAATGGAGCATTTTGAAGCTGGAATTTCCTTGCAGGGGAGTGAGATAAAATCTATCCGAGCTGGACAAATAAGTCTGGGTGAAGCCTACGTGCAAACCGATGGAAAAAATGCCTGGCTGGTTAATGCGCACATCGCACCGTATGAACACGCCAATCGCATGAATCATGACCCAAAACGGATGCGAAGGCTCCTCTTACATAAACGAGAAATTCGAGAAATGTGGGATTCGGTTCGCCAAAAAGGGGTAACGATTATTCCAGTAAAAGTTTACCTCAAAGGGGGTCGGGCTAAATTAGTAGTTGCCCTTGCAAAAGGAAAAAAATTATATGATAAACGTCAGGAGATCACGAAACGCGATCAGGCCAGAGAATTAGAGCGTGAACAACGAAGTGGGTGATTATCTTCCTAATCGGGTATCTTCAGGTATAAAATGCTGAACAACAATTTCTTGGCTTTGGTGGTGACCGTCGTGGTCGCGTTGTTATGGTTGCGTTCCAATGATTACCTAACTCATCGCGGCTCAATCAGCCCACAGATCAGTCGAAAAATGATCCACACTGGAACGGGTCCAGTTTTTGTTCTTTGCTGGTTATTATTTAGCGATGATCCGTCTTCGCGTTGGTTGGCTGCTCTGGTACCTTTGGGGATAACCATACAATTTATATTGGTTGGGGTAGGAGCAATAAAAGACCAGGCTTCGGTGCCGGCTATGTCACGGAATGGCGATCGACAGGAAATTTTAAAAGGACCACTATATATTGAGGGTTTATTTTATTGCCGATAAATTTTTTGATGATTTTACAACGATCCTCTTGCCGGTAACGGCAATCGCACGTATAGGATCGGTTGTGGAGTCGATCCCATTTAAAGACGTGGATACTATAACGGTCCCTTTGGCTGCGGTTATTTCGGGTCACTTGATATTTTAAATAAAAGTCGAAAGGAGTTGTATGATAGATATTGATGGGTACCACTTGAACATCGAAGATATTGTGAAGGTAGCAAGACATTACGAAAATATCGTGATTTCGGAATCCGGAAAACAGAACATTCAAAAAGCTCACGCCATTTTAGAAAAAATATTAAAGTCCAAAAAACCAGTCTATGGTATCAACACTGGTTATGGGGTATTTTCTGACCAACGAATTCCACGAAAACATAGCGACCAACTCAGTCGCAACCTCATTCTGAGTCATTCGGTTGGAACTGGACCACCCTTACCGGACGAGGTTGTTCGGGCAGCTATGGTGGTTCGAGCAAACACATTGGCCAAAGGATATTCAGGGGTACGTTTAAAAGTCGTCCAGTCTTTGGTTGATATGCTCAATGCAGGTGTTACCCCGCAGGTACCAGAGCAGGGGTCTTTAGGATCTTCAGGTGACCTTGGGCCACTCTCTCATTTGGCTTTGGTTTTTACAACAGACGAGAAAGACCGGCTGGAGGAATCGGGATGGGCAAATTACCAGGGAAAGTGTTTACCAGGTAAAGAGGCTATGGCTGCCGCTGGTTTGGGAAGAATTACCCTTGGCCCTAAAGAAGGCCTGGCGATCAATAACGGGGCAACTTTTTGCGCTGCTGTGGCTGCATTGGCTACATACGACGGCAGAAGGATGATTGAAATTGCTGACCTGGCAATTTCGATGAGCTTGGAAGCATTAATGGGGTGCAATGCAGCCTTCGATCCACGGCTGCATGAGGCCCGAGGTCAGACCGGACAAATCCAGTCAGCCAAGATAATACGCGAAAACATTGCCGGCAGCAATCTGCTTGGGGGCGCTAAACATATACAGGATGCCTATTCATTGCGCTGCGCTCCACCGGTTCATGGGGCAGTACGCGATACACTAGACTATAGCTGGCAAGTCGTTAGCAAAGAAATTAATGCTGCCACGGATAACCCACTGCTTTTCCCGGACGGGGGGGCGTTGTCTGGCGGAAATTTTCATGGTGAACCGGTAGGTTTCGCAATGGATTTCCTTGGAATCGCCTTGGCGGAACTAGGCGCTATATCAGAGCGACGAATTTATCGAATGCTGGATGGTAATTTGAATGCAGGTTTGCCCCCAATGCTGGTAGACAACCATGATGAGGCTGGGCTCAATTCGGGTTTGATGATGCTTCATTATACGGCTGCAGCTTTAGTTTTGGAAAACCAAGCCCTCGCTCACCCCAACAGTGTCCATTCATTACCCACTTCAGCCGGTCAAGAAGATCACAATGCAAATGCGATGACTGCGGCCCGTAATACTCGAAAAATTGCAGAGAATACTGTGCAGATTCTTTCAATCGAATTGTACACAGCAGCCCGGGCGTTGGACTACCGTTTGCGTCATAATTCGAAAGCGAAACTTGGTAAACAGACAATGAAAGCCTACCAAATCATTCGTTCTGAAGTCCCATACCAACCTGGTGATCATTTATGGGGTCCAGAAGTTAACCGCGTTCGCGAACTGGTAACCAAAGGACAATTATTGTGAGTTCTAAGGTGGTATTAATCTGCTTTTGTTGACAAAAGCCCATTTTCCCGTTATCTTAACTACTATGAAATGGTTTGATGAGCAGTTTAGTCGAAGGAATTTCCTAAAACTAGGAATTTTCAGCGTGGGCGGCTTGATGTTGAGACCCTGGACGGCTTGGAGTCAATTATCTGGTGACTGGCCCGATGCACAACCATTGGGGCGGATCTGCGTAGGGATGGCAAGCGTCCGCTCTCGGCCCTCTATCGATGCACCTGTTGTTGGTGATCTTTATGAGGATTCTGTGGTGGTTTGGCTGCGTGAAACCGTCGGAGAACCACCGCCCGGAAGGCAAAATGCGCGTTGGGTAGAAACACCTGATGGATATATTTATGCTCCTAGCGTTCAACCAGTATTAAATCATCCTAATAAACCCGTTACAGTCTTACCCCAAACCAGCCTTGGCTCAGGGATGTGGGCGGAGGTGACCGTTCCACACACTCAACTTTTCCTGGAGAATCAAACTCCAGCATCACCCTGGTTGCAGGATGCCTTAAAATTTAGTGTAATTCCAAAACTATACTACAGCCAAATCATTTGGGTCGATGAAATACGCACCAATTCGAACGGACAGGTCCTATACCGGCTTAACGAGAGATATGGGTATGGAGACGTTTTTTGGTCAGCCGCCGAATCTTTCCGTCCGTTAACTGCAGAAGAATTGGCTCCTATTCATCCGGATGTTGAGGATAAAAAGGTCGTTGTAGATGTTAATCCGAAACGCCAGATGCTGTCTTGTTTTGAAGGGACCCGGGAGGTGTATTCTTGCCAGATTTCGTCTGGAGCTGTTTGGAATGCGGCGGGCGAAATTGTACAAGCCTGGGCAACACCAGTGGGCAGGCATTTTATCTGGCGGAAAGCTGTTTCAATTCACATGAGCGGCGGTCAAACCGGGGCAGGATATGATTTGGCTGGAGTTGCCTGGACGACCTTATTTATGGGTGAAGGCGTAGCCATCCATTCAACCTTTTGGCATAACGAATTTGGTACACCAAAATCTCGTGGTTGTATCAATTGTAGACCGGAGGATGCCAATTGGGTGTTTCGTTGGACTTTACCAAGAATCACTTATGACCCCGGCGATTTAACCGTTTCGATGCCGGGTGGCACAATCATTGATGTCGTTGAAACATAAAAATGGAAATTATCGGCAATGTTGGTATCGGTTTGGCATTTTTGGCAGGTTTAGCTTCTTTTCTTTCCCCGTGTGTTTTTTCACTCATCCCGGCATATATTGGCTACCTAAGTGGCAGATCGGTAACAGCCAGCCAGGGCAGCCTACCTCATGGGAAATTAATAACCTTCTTTCATGGCCTGGCATTTGTGTTAGGTTTTAGTGCCGTGTTTCTGACACTGGGATTTACCATGTCAGCAATCGGTAGTTTGTTATATGATATGCGGTTTTGGCTGGCAAGGATTGGCGGCATTATCGTTGTCATTTTAGGTCTGCATATGACGGGCATTTTTCGAATTCCTTTTTTGGATTATGACTTAAGACCGCAAAGCAAGATTGACCAAAGGCGGGGGTTTCTATCCTCCGCCCTGTTGGGAGTCACTTTTTCGGCAGGTTGGTCTCCATGTATTGGTCCTATTTTGGGGGCAATATTAACCCTTGCCATCAACGAAGGATCAGTTTCGCAAGGTGTATGGTTATTAGGTTTTTATTCTATGGGATTGGCGATACCTTTTTTGCTCGCCGCCTTAGGAATCGGCTGGATGACGACCTTATTACGCAGAAACGGAAAGATCTTGCACTACGTCGAAATTGGGATGGGGGTTGTGATGATCATCGTAGGGGGGTTACTCTTTTTGGGGATTTTCAATCAACTTGCCCAATTCGGCACTTTTTTTGATTTTGGGTTATAGGATGAATAACCTTTGGAGAGGAAAAACANTTATATTCCTGCTTTCAGGATTGATGATTGGATTAAGTCTTGGGATAGTGGTTTTCTTNAGCGGCGGGTCGGGAAGNCAAATTAGAGATGTACAACCTTTTCCGCAAATTGGAAAAGAATTCCCAGCTTTCGAGTTGGAAACCCTGGATGGCACTAAACTCGGATTGGAGTATTTTTCAAATCGGCCGGTCATTATTAATTTTTGGGCTACCTGGTGTGAGCCCTGCAAGGAAGAAATGCCATTGTTGGAAGCTTATGCAAACAGGTATTCCGAGATCAGCATAATTGGGATCAACTACGATGAACCTCTACAAATTGCGAGACGATTTGTAGAGGATCAAAAAATTACTTTCTATATTTTGATGGATCCCGGGGGGAAAATTTCTAATCAATTTAAAGTCTTCGGTTTTCCTACCACCTTCTTTATTGATGCGGAAGGTATATTACAATCCAACCATATTGGACAATTGAACGAGCAACTAATGGATTTATATCTGGAACAAATTGGAATCAAACCATGATGGTCGTAACGTTATATATCAAAGAAAATAATCCAGAGTGCGAAAAAGCGGTTGAGGAATTAAAATCCTTACAAGGGGAGCTGCCCCACCAACTCGCAATCATCAATATTGCTACTGATAAGCTTCTACAGAAATCTTTTGAAGGGATCGTGCCCGTCGTCCATGCAGGTCCATACCGGTTGTCTGCGCCATTTACACGCCAGGATTTGATTGTAGCTTTAGGTGCAGCCCGAGATAGGGGTAACCATTTAAACCAAATCGGTGACAGTACTTACGAGCAAAGAAAGCAGCGCGGACACCAATTGAATTCGGCTGACCGGATATCGTATTGGTTGAGCCGGTATTATATGGGTTTGATTAATGGTTTATTGTTTATATATATTGGTTTACCATTTTTAGCCCCTATTTTAGCACGGACGGGATTTGAACTCCCTGCAAGGGTCCTGTATACAATTTATAGCCCGTTATGCCACCAATTAGCTTTTCGATCCTGGTTTATTTTGGGTGAACAACCTTATTATCCCAGGGAATTAGCTGGTATCCCTGGGGTTGCTAACTACGAACAATTTTTTGGGAAAGATTCAACATTGTTAGATCCCGCCCGCCGGTTTATTGGGAGTGAAGAAATAGGGTATGGGCAAGGACGGGCTGGTTTTAAAGTTGCTTTGTGCCAAAGAGACGTAGCAATTTACGGCGCATTGTTTTTATTTGGACTTGTTTATTCGATAACCGGAAAGCGAATAAAATCGTTGCCCTGGTATTTATGGATCGCTTTTGGATTGGTTCCCATCGGATTGGATGGAGTAACTCAGCTCCCTAGTTTATTGAATTTCTTGCCCGATTGGCTTTTTATCCGTGAAAGTACTCCGTTTTTACGATCGCTTACCGGGTCCTTGTTTGGATTTACAACGGGTTGGTACTTGTTTCCAATGATCGCTGAGAGTATGCGCGATGCCCAACAACTGCTTGCCGGAAAAATGGCGGTTGTTTCACAAATCGCAGCTAAGAATTAATCATGGAAGCTGTTCAAAAAAAAGGCTTAATCAGCTACGAATTCGATGACTTTTTTCCAAAAGGTATTGTCCATGGATTCTTTACGCGTAAGGGAGGTGTAAGTCCGCCTCCGTGGGCATCTCTCAACCTGGGTGGCACCGTAGGGGATTCTCGCAATCATGTAATCGAGAATCGGAAGCGGATTTTCGAAAATATCGGGTTAAAAATCGATTCGATTTTTGACGTCTGGCAGGTACATTCCGCGGACGTGATTCAGGCAGAAAATCCTCGTCCGCCTTCCGAACCTCACCAAAAGGCGGATGCCATCCTAACCGACCGGCCAGGTATTACCTTGTTCATGCGCTTCGCTGATTGTGTGCCAATTATGCTGTTTGATCCTATCAGGAAGGTCATTGGGATGGTTCATGCCGGGTGGAAAGGTACCATTCGAAATATTGTTGGGGTTAGTGTAACTGCCATGATCGAAAAGTATGGATGCAATCCGGCAGATATCCGAGCTGGGATTGGACCATCCATCTGTCCTAATCATTACGAAGTTGGCCCGAATGTCGTCGAAGCCGCACAAGTTGTATTTCAAAAGGAATCCAGGCTGGTGTTGCAGAAAAGAAATGGAGCGGAATTTTTTGACTTGTGGACTGCTAACCGCATTCTGCTCGACCAAGTGGGAGTAAAATTAATCAGGGTCGGCGGGCTTTGTACGGCTTGTGATACTGAACACTGGTACTCACACCGGGCCGAACAAGGAAGAACCGGTCGATTCGGCGCATTAATTACTCTCCAGGAACCAGAATAATTTTCGATATGGACACAATTGTAGTTAACATCAAAAATAATGTTGAAATAGTCCACGATAAAATGTTAAAATTCGCACGTGAAGCAGGGCGAAATCCTAATGAAGTAAAACTGGTTGTGGTTACCAAGGGTCATCCATTGGATGTCATCCAAACTGCAGTGGCTGTTGGAATTGAACGGTTGGGAGAAAATTATCCTGAAGAAACAGTTGCGAAGATCGAGGCTTTGAAGGGCCAAAAAGTGGAATGGCATATGATCGGGCACCTACAAAGCCGTAAAGTGAAACTGGTTTGCGATCATTTTTCCTGGCTGCATTCGCTCGACAGCCTCAAATTGGCTGAGAAGTTGAATCGCCATTTGATTGAGGTGAACAAGAAATTACCCGTATTGCTAGAGTTCAACGTTGGTGGCGAAGAATCCAAATTTGGCTGGCAAGCGAATGACCCCAATTTGTGGAAACACCTATTGCCGGATGTTGAAACGCTTATTTCCTATTCCAACCTCGATGTGCGCGGTTTAATGGCCATGCCACCCCTAGGGGAGACACCGCAGCTATCGCAATCCTATTTTAGAAAACTACGCGATTTACGAGATTTCATCGAAAAAAATTTCACCGGTTTAAACTTGAATGAAC
>JGI24111J20145_1000111_pt1 | contig 19638 bp, 33 predicted proteins | sample SubbioR11Jul_8B1_FD_20145 | JGI IMG/M metagenome (IMG submission 20145)
TATGCGGCTCGGTAATGCCCAGGCAATCCGTTCTCGAGCCCCGTTGGCGGAAATGTTTGGTTACGCCACCGAGCTTCGCTCGGCGACGCAAGGCCGGGGTGTGTTTTCGATGGAGTTTGATCATTATGCTCCCACACCCGAATCGGTCAAACAAAAGATACTCATTTAAATTGTTTATTCACCATCATTAGAATTTTTCGGTTAAGGAGAGATTAACCTTATGGCGAAGCAAAAGTTTGAGCGCAACAAACCACATTTGAATGTCGGGACGATGGGTCACATCGACCATGGCAAGACGACCCTGACAGCGGCGATCACCAAGTATTGTGCCTTTCTAGGGAAAGCCGTATTCAAGGCGTATGATCAGATCGACAACGCGCCGGAAGAGAAAGCGCGTGGGATCACGATCAATATTGCCCACGTGGAATACGAGACCGAGAAACGCCACTACGCCCACGTCGACATGCCCGGACACCGCGACTACATCAAGAACATGATCACGGGTGCCGCCCAGGTGGACGGTGCGATCCTGGTTGTGGCCGCCCCAGACGGGCCGATGCCGCAAACCCGTGAGCACGTGCTGCTGGCGCGCCAGGTGGAAGTGCCCAGCATCGTGGTTTTCCTGAACAAGGTAGACCAGATGGACGATCCGGAATTGTTGGAATTGGTGGAGCTGGAACTGCGCGAAATGTTGACCGAGTACCGCTTCCCGGGCGACGAAACCCCGATCGTGCGCGGGAGTGCTCTGCACGCCTTAGAGAGCACCTCGACCGACCCGAAGGCGCCGGAATACGCCTGCATCAAAGAGTTGATGGATGTGGTCGACAGCTACATTCCGCAGCCGGTGCGCGAAGCCGACAAGCCGTTCATGATGCCGGTGGAAGACGTGTTCTCGATCAAAGGACGCGGGACGGTGGTGACCGGTCGGGTGGATCGCGGCAAGGTCAAGGTTGGCGAACCGGTGGAAATTGTTGGGTTGCGCGAGAAGAGCATGAGTTCGGTGTGCACCGGCGTGGAAATGTTCCACAAGCTGCTCGACGAGGGCATGGCCGGCGACAACCTGGGTTTGCTGCTGCGCGGCATCGAGCGTACCGACGTGGAGCGCGGGATGGTCATTGCCAAACCGGGCAGCATCACCCCCCACACCAAGTTCAAAGCCCAAGTGTACGTGCTGAGGCGCGATGAAGGCGGCCGGCACAAACCCTTCTTCAGCGGCTATCGCCCGCAGTTCTACATCCGCACGATGGATGTGACCGGCGATATCAAACTGCCGGAGGGCATTGAAATGGTCATGCCGGGCGACGATACCAACATGGAAGTCGAGTTGATCGTGCCTGTGGCGCTTGAACAAGGGTCTAAATTCGCAATCCGCGAAGGCGGCCTGACCGTCGGCGCTGGCGTGATCACCGAAATTTTGGAATAGGTAGCATAAATGGCCAAGCAACGCATTCGCATTCGTCTCAAAGCTTACGATCATCGTGTGCTGGACCAATCCGCCAAGCGGATTGTCGAAACGGCTGAACGTAGTGGTGCCCATGTAGTTGGCCCGGTGCCGCTACCCACGCGCATCGAGCGTTTCACTGTCCGGCGTTCGACTTTTATTGATAAAGACTCACAAGAGCATTTCGAAATCCGTACCCACAATCGTTTGATTGATGTATTGGATCCAGATTCGAAAACCATTGATATGCTCATGCGCCTCAATTTACCAGCGGGCGTGGATATCGAGATCAAGATCTAACCGCAAGAACATTAAAAATGCAATCCGGATGGAATGGCGTGTGCGCGTTCTGTCCAAATCTGATGCGAATGTGTAGACTGATTTGCCTGAGATAAGGATGCGGCCAGGAAAATGCGATCTGTTTTTTCCCGGCGTAACCTCACTTGAGATAGGGTGGGCTGCAGGAAACCCGCATCAAATTATCTGCAACCCTGGCGTAATTCCAGGAGTTAGTTTATAATAGAGCGGTTTGGGCTTGGGCCCAATAGCTGACTAAGCAAGAGTGGTCCTGTGGGCGCATAAAAAACCCCACAATGACGCAGCAGGTCACTGACTGCCTGGTGTTCAGGGATGATGCAACTTAGCCCAAGTTGACAGTCCCATAACTCTAGAAGGTTCAAGGAGAAAAACTGAAATGTTTAAAGGGCTGATCGGGAAGAAAATCGGCATGTCCCAGATTTTCGATGATGCGGGTGTGGCAATTCCAGTCACACTGATCGAAGCTGGGCCATGTTACGTTACCCAGATTAGAAAGCCTGAAAAGGACGGCTATTCGGCTGTCCAGTTGGGCTATGGCGAAATTAAACCCAAGCGTCTGACAGGCGGCGAGTTGGGTCATTTAAAACGGTCGGGCATGAATTTGCCTCCGCTTCGTTTTCTGCGTGAATTTCGCGCCAAAAATCCTGATGTCAATGAAGGTGAAACGGTAACGGTCGCTGTATTCTCTGTGGGTGAATCGGTCGACGTGGTTGGCACCAGTAAAGGCAAGGGTTTTCAAGGAGGCGTAAAGCGTTACCACTTCCGTGGTGGGCCGAAGACTCATGGTCAATCTGATCGGCACCGAGCCCCAGGTTCACGTGGTGCTGGCACTACCCCTGGTCGTGTTTACAAAGGGGCGCGCAGCCCGGGACGGATGGGTAATGAGCGTGTGACCGAGCAGCATCTCAAAGTGGTCCTGGTGGATGGGGAGCGCAATTTGATTGGCGTGCGCGGGGCGGTTCCTGGTCCGCGTGGCGGCCTGATTGTCATCAAAGAGGCGCGCAAGTAGTCAATGCACCCAACCTTAACCTGGACTGACGGAGCGAAAGAACTATGTTAGTGGATGTCTTAAACATCATGGGCGAGAAGATCAAGCAGGTGGAACTTCCTGAGGCGATCTTTGGCGCCCCGATAAGTATTGACTTGATGCATCAGGCATACGTCCGCCAAATGGCGAACGCACGCCTGGGGACGCACGATACCAAGTTGCGCGGCGAGGTGGCTGGCGGCGGGCGTAAGCCCTGGCGACAGAAGGGAACCGGCCGTGCACGTCAGGGCTCAATCCGTGCTGCACAGTGGAAGGGTGGCGGTCGTATTCATACACCCCATCCGCATTCTTATAACCTGGCCATGCCTCGCAAAATGCGCCGAGCGGCATTGCGCTCAGCCCTCTCGGTAAAAGCGGCTGAATCGGCCATCGTTGTCGTAGACAATTTGACCATTACCGAACCTAAGACCCGTGCTATGGCTCAAGTGCTGCATACATTGGTCGGTGGGTCCAGCGCGCTGGTGGTCATTCCTCAGAAACACGACTACGAAAACATCATTTTGTCGAGCAACAATTTGCCGGCCACCAAAATACTATTGGCCGGTTACCTTAACATTCGTGACCTGTTGAAATTTGACAAAGTCGTTTTACCTCTAGCGGTGATCGACGTGATCGAAAGCAACCTGGGATAGGTAGGAGGAAATAATGCCATCCATTTATGAGGTACTCCGCCGCCCGTTGGTAACAGAAAAAACCAACTTTCAGGTGAACAGCCTGCATCAATATGTTTTTGAGGTTTCTTCGGATTCCACCAAGACGATGGTAAAGGATGCGATCGAAACCATTTTCGATGTAAAAGTTGTTCGGGTGAACATTCTTAATGTTCCTGCCAAACGCTCGCGGCGGGCACGCAGCCGCCGGATGGTCGTCCGCAACCAGGCCTATAAAAAAGCTGTTATTACCCTGGCGCCCGAAGACAGAATTCCGATCTTTGAAGGGGTCGAATAATGGCGATTAAAGTTTACAAACCGGTAACCCCCGGACTACGTGGCATGACCGGCTATGGGTTCGAAGAGATAACCAAAAGTAAGCCCGAGGCCTCCTTGGTGGTTTTGCGCCGCAAACACTCCGGCCGAAATAATTATGGTCGGATAACGGTCCGTCATCGTGGCGGCGGTCACCGCCGGTTTATCCGCCTGGTGGACTTCAAGCGCAATAAGCGGCAGATACCGGCCAAAGTCAGCGCGATAGAATACGATCCGAACCGCACAGCGCGGCTTGCCTTATTGGTGTATGCAGATGGAGAAAAACGCTACATCCTTGCGCCAATCGGATTAAAAGTTGGTGATATGGTTTTGGCTGGCTCGGGGGTGGATATTCGCCCTGGCAACAGTCTTCCGATATCCAACATCCCTGTCGGCACGATGATCCACAATATCGAAGTGAATCAAGGCCGGGGTGGGCAGCTGGTTCGCTCGGCGGGTACATCGGCTCAGCTATTGGCCAAAGAAGGCGATTACGCTCAAGTACGTTTGCCATCGGGTGAAGTCCGCCTGATCCGTCAGGTATGTTTTGCTACGATCGGCCAGGTCGGTAATATTGAACACGGCAACATCAAGCTGGGTAAGGCCGGGCGCAAACGTCATTTGGGAATCCGGCCAAGCGTACGTGGCACAGCCATGTCCCCGCGTGATCACCCGCATGGTGGCGGAGAAGGTCGTCAGCCGGTGGGTATGCCTGGTCCGAAAAGTCCATGGGGTAAACCCACCCGTGGCTATAAGACCCGCCGCAACAAATCGACGGATCAATATATCGTGCGCCGCCGTAGCCAGGCGAAACGGTAACAGGCACGGTAGGACAGGTCTGCTAAAGTGAGAAAGAAGGACGAGATATGTCACGTTCATTGAAAAAGGGTCCGTTTATTGCCCCGAAACTTATGAAGAAAGTCGAGCTGATGAACACCCGTGGTGAGAAGAAGGTTATCCGGACATGGAGCCGCGCGAGTGTTATTTTCCCTCAAATGGTGGGGCATACCATTGCCATTCACGATGGCCGCCGGCATGTACCTATTTACATCACTGAAAATATGGTCGGGCATCGTTTGGGCGAATTTGCGCCTACCCGCCAATTCCGCGGTCATGTTGGCGAGAAGTCGTCCAAGAGGTAAGCGATTATGGCAAAAGATATTCGAGCATATTTAAAGTTCTGCCCGGTTTCAGCTCAAAAAGTACGCTTGGTGGTAGACCTGGTACGTGGCAGGCCAGCAGTAGAAGCACTTGAAACGCTTAAGTTCATTCGCAAGACAGCATCGCACCCGGTTCGCAAATTGCTGGCTTCGGCGGTGGCGAATGCGGAAGAGAATTTTGGCATCAATCGGGACGATTTGGTCGTTGAAAAAATTACGGCAGACGAAGCTCCAACACGTAAGTGGCGCCGCTTTGGGGCGCGCGGGCGTTTCAAGCCGATTCTGAAGCGTGCCTCGCATGTGACTGTCATCTTGCGCGAGCAAGAGTAGGATTGTGAGATAGGAACCAGGAGAAATTATGGGTCGTAAAGTACATCCGATTGGGTTTCGTCTGGGCATCCACGTACCGTGGGAAGGGCGCTGGTATGCCGATGGCAGTGAGTACACTGACCAATTACACATGGATTTTAAAATCCGCGAATTAATATTTTCCGAAGCTGGGAAAGCCGGTGTCTCAAAAGTAGAAATTGAACGTTTTCCCGGAAAGGTTAAGGTGATTGTCCACACCGCCAAACCGGGCATCTTGATCGGTCGTAAAGGTGAGACAGTCAAAAAGGTTCGTCAGGATCTTGAAACCTTGACCAAGAAAAAAATCGATCTGGAAATCAAAGAGATCAAATCGCCAGATTGTGATGCTTACCTGGTTGCCCAAAATATTGCTGGGCAGGTCCAGCGCCGGGTTGCTTATCGCCGGGCGATGAAACGCGCCCTCCAGCAAGCGATGCGCCAGGGCGCACAAGGGATCAAAATTGAGGTCGCTGGTCGGTTAAGCGGTGCTGAAATGGCCCGTAGTGTTTGGCTGCGAGAAGGCCGGGTGCCGCTGCAAACGATCCGTGCGGATATCGATTTTTCGCGTGCCGAAGCGCTAACCACTTATGGGAAAATCGGGATTAAAGTTTGGATTTATAAAGGGACGATCCTCCCCGGGTCAGAAGAGAAAGTTGAATCTACCGAGGGCGTGTACGTCAGCGAGTAAACCCTGGGTTGGGCTGGGTGCCCAAGCATGATGAAAGAGGTTAACAGCAATGTTGATGCCAAAACGTGTCAAGTGGCGCAAGCAACAGCGCGGTCGTATGCGGGGCAAAGCCCTGCGTGGGGCTGAATTGATCTATGGAGAGTTTGGCCTGCAGGCAGTTGAGCCTGGTTGGGTTACCGCTCGCCAGATCGAAGCCGCCCGCCGTGCCCTGGTGCGATCGATGCGCCGTCGTGGGAAGGTGTGGATCCGGATCTTCCCCGATAAACCCTACACTCAAAAACCACCCGAAACACGGATGGGTAAGGGGAAAGGTGGAGTGGAATACTGGGTAGCGGTAGTCAAACCCGGCCGGATCATGTTCGAACTGGGCGGTCTCCCTGCTGAAGCGGCGCTCGAGGCCTTAAACCAGGCTGCTTATAAATTTTCAATCAAGACGAAAGTGTGTGCTCGTCTTGGATCGACCTCAGGAGAATCGGTATGAAAATTCAACAGATTCGGCTGATGTCAATAGAAGAGCTGAAGACCAAGTTAGGGGATACCCAACAGGAGTTGATGAATCTGCGGTTCCAGATCGTCACCGGTCAATTAACCGATACCAGCCGGTTGGAGCATACCCGTCGCTTGATTGCTCGCTATAAAACCATTTTAAACGAGCGAGAATCCTCCATACAGCGGGAAGGTGATAAATGAACACTCGCCGACGTTTAACCGGTATTGTTACCAGCAACAAAATGGACAAGACTGTCGTGGTAAAGATCGCCCGATCTTATCAGCATCCGTTGTACCGCAAGGTGGTACATGCTTCCATGAAAGTTAAAGCACATGATTTGCTGGGGTGTGAGGTTGGTGATGAGATCCTCATCGTGGAAAGTATGCCGATCTCACGTGGCAAGCGTTGGGTAGTCCAGTCGATCCTCAAGCGCCAAGGCCAACCGATTGAAGAAATTCCTTCCGAAGAAGGGGTATAGGGTATGATCCAGCAGGAATCCCGAATAAAAGTAGCAGACAATACGGGTGCGCGTGAATTGCTGGTGATCCATGTGATCGGTGGTTCAACCCGGCGGTATGGCCGCGTCGGTGACATCGTGGTAGCCACGGTGAAGTCGGCAGCTCCACAAGGGTCGGTCAAAAAGAGCGACATTGTCAAAGCGGTGATCGTGCGCTGTGCCAAAGAATGGCGCCGCGAAGATGGTTCGACCATTCGATTTGACGATAATGCCGCGGTCATTTTGGACACCGATGGCCAGAACCCAAAGGGAACCCGTATCTTTGGCCCTGTGGCTCGCGAACTTCGTGAGAAAGGTTTTATGAAGATCGTTTCCTTAGCCCCGGAAGTGATCTAGGGATTAGGAAACAGGAGCGAAGCCATGAATTTAAAGATCCATAAAGGTGATACGGTCGAAATCATTACCGGCCGTTTGGATGATAAAGGCAAGCGAGGCGAGGTGATCCGAGTTATGCCCAAAGATAACCGCGTAGTGGTTCAGGGCGTCAACATTCGCACCAAGCATCAACGCCAGGTAAAATCGCAAGGGCGCACCATTTCTCCCGGTAAAGTGCGCTTCGAAGGATCAATCGACGTTTCAAATGTCTTGTTGGTTTGTCCGAAATGCACAAAATCTACCCGGGTTGGATTTACCCGCACCGAAGAAGGCAAATCGCAGCGGGTATGCAAAAAATGCAAAGTCGTCATTGACGAATAGGCCATCAGGGAGCATAGAGATGAATGGAATGAAAGAAAAGTACCAGAAAGAAGTGGTGCCTGCCCTGATGAAGGAGCTTGACTTTGAAAATGTCATGCAGGTACCGCGCTTTTCCAAAGTCGTAATTAATATCGGCCTGGGCGAAGCGATGGATAACCCCAAAGCGCTGGAAGCCGCTACCGGAGACCTGAGTAAAATTAGCGGGCAGAAACCGGTCATCACCAAAGCACGCCGGAGCATCGCAGCCTTCAAGCTGCGGGAAGGGCGGGCAATTGGCACGATGGTAACCTTGCGCGGCGAGAAGATGTGGGCGTTCCTCGACCGGTTGATGAACATCGTTTTGCCCCGCGTGCGCGACTTCCGCGGTGTATCTGTCGAGGCATTTGATGGGCGTGGTAATTATACGTTGGGTTTGCGGGAGCAAATTATTTTCCCGGAGATCGATTACGATAAAGTTGATAAAGTCCGCGGTATGGAAATTACAGTTGTAACTACGGCGCCGACGGATGATCAGGCTGCAAAAATGATGCAGCTTATGGGGATGCCTTTTAGGAAGGAATAGTATGGCCAAGAAGTGCATGGAGTATCGAGAACAACGCCGCAAATACGCCGTTCAGGTGCGTAATCGCTGCCGCAAATGCGGTCGCCCACGCGGCTATCTGCGCCGTTTTGGTTTGTGCCGAATTTGCTTCCGGGAGTTCGCTCTTCAAGGGAAGATCCCCGGCGTAACCAAGTCATCCTGGTAGTGCCAGGCCGGAGGTAGGCATGAGTGTTAATGATCCAATTGCTGATATGTTGACCCGCATCCGAAACGCCATCATCAATGGTCAAGCGGTAACCGCGATGCCCAATTCTAAGATAAAGGTAGAGATAGCCCGCATCTTGAAAGAAGAAGGCTTTATTGACAACTTTGAGATGGTAACCGGAGAAAAACCGAACGAGAGTGTACTTCGCGTCCGGTTGAAGTATGTTGGTGAGCGCCTCCAACGGCGCCCAGTGATTACCGGTCTGGAGCGGGTAAGCCGCCCCGGTCGCCGGATTTATACCCGCAAACAGGACATCCCCTGGGTGCTTTCTGGTTTGGGTGTTGCCATTATATCTACCCCAAAAGGGGTGATGACCGGCCAGCGCGCGCGCCAACTCAATGTTGGCGGCGAGATCTTGTGCAAGGTCTGGTAAGCCGGAAAGCGAAAAGGAGGTTTCCTCGTGTCTCGTATAGGTCGTTTGCCGGTGGTAATCCCTGCTGGTGTGCAGGTAAATGTGGATGGTTCCGTGGTGCGGATCAAAGGCCCGAAGGGCGAATTGACCCGGGAATTTTTACCGGTTGTTGATATTGCCTTCGATAATGGGCAGATTGATGTTGCCCGAAAATCTGAAGAACCTTTAGCCCGCGCGCTGCATGGAACTACCCGAGCATTAATTCAAAATATGGTGACCGGAGTAAGTGATGGGTTCACCAAAGTATTGGAAATCGACGGCGTTGGTTATCGCGCCGAAATGGATGGCACAAACCTGAAGTTATTCGTCGGCTATTCGCACCCAGTAATTGTCGAACCTCCGCAAGGAATTTCATTCGAGGTTGAAACTCGTGCTCGCCAAGTGAAAGTGATGGGGTACGAACGCGAACTAGTCGGCCAGGTGGCAGCCAATATTCGAAAAATACGTCCCCCCGAACCATACCATGGAAAAGGGATTCATTATTTGGGTGAAAGGATCCGCCGCAAAGCCGGTAAGGCTGGCAAGGGCGGTAAGAAATAGGTGAGCGCTTATGGCTAAGATGAGTCGTTCTGAAGCGAGAATCCGCAGGCATCGCCGCGTGCGCAAACATATTGCTGGTACGCTTGAGCGGCCGCGGTTGGCGGTTTTCCGTAGCCTGGCCGAGACCTATGCTCAGGTAATTGATGATGTTGCCGGCCACACCCTTGTGTCTGCTTCCACTGTCGACCACGAACTGCGTGGCAAGATAGAAGGCAAGACGAAGACCGAACAAGCCCGCCTGGTCGGTGAATTGGTCGCCAAACGAGCCAAAGACAGCGGTGTGAGCAGGGTTGTGTTCGACCGTGGCGGGTTCCGTTATATCGGCCGGGTAAAGGCATTGGCTGAGGCAGCCCGCGAGTCTGGCCTGGAATTCTAGGCTGGTAGAGAGCAACGAAAGAGACCTGACGATGGATAAAACCGAATTTTCAAGTGTAGAAAAACAATATGATGAGCGTGTGATTGAAATCGCGCGTGTGGCCAAAGTTGTAAAAGGCGGCCGCCGTTTTCAATTCCGGGTCACCGTAGTGGCTGGCGACAATAATGGTCATGTTGGCCTCGGTGTTGGAAAAGCAAATGCTGTGCCGGATGCCATGCGCAAAGCCACGGAGAGAGCTCATAAAAGTATGCGCCCGGTATCTTTGGCCGGGACGACCATTCCGCACCAAGTTTTCGGCCGTACATCCGGCGCTAAGGTAATGCTTAAACCCGCCTCGGCTGGTACAGGTGTTATTGCGGCTGGTGGTGTTCGGGCGGTACTGGAAGCGGTTGGCGTGCGAGACATTTTGACCAAATCGATGGGCAGTGCCAACGTGTTGAACGTTGTCCGGGCGACCTTTGATGCGCTTGACCAGCTTAAATCGGCGGAAGTAGAAGCCAGCAGGCGGGGTAAACCCACTAGCGAATTGCTCCCCTTCTGGATGAGGAGGAAGAATGCCTGAGAAGGCCCAATCTCCTAAGATGTTTCGTGTCACTCTGGTAAAGAGCGCAATCGGTTTTTCGCAGCGCCATAAGGATACCATCCGGGCGCTCGGATTACACCGCCTTAATCAGAGTAGGGTGCACAAAGATTCCCCAACCTTACAAGGAATGCTGCGGAAGGTTACTCATTTGGTGGTAGTTGAAGAGCAGGTAGAACAATGAAAGTAAATGATCTGGGGCCTAATGAGGGCGCGAAAAAAAATCGTACGCGTGTAGGTCGTGGTATTTCGGCTGGAAAAGGTAAAACCGCCGGGCGGGGTACCAAAGGACAGGGATCGCGCGCTGGCTCTGGCGGCAAATTGTATCGCCAGGGCGGTAACTTGCCGTTATATCGCCGTCTGCCGTTTATGCGTGGCGAGGGATTTACACCACCTATGCAAGTTGAATACAATGAAATCAACCTCAGCCAGTTGGAAGATAAGTTTGAAGCCAATGAAGTGGTTACTCCGCAGACCTTAGCGGTAAAGAATATGCTCCATAAAACTGCCAATCCGGTTGTGGTTTTAGGACGGGGTGANCTTTCTGTGGCGTTGATCGTCCGCGTTCAGCGGGTAAGTAAAAGTGCTAAAGAAAAAATCGAAGCTGCAGGCGGAACAGTAGAGATCGTCACCTAAAGGGTAGAAGAAAAGGAGACCCACGCATGAAGCGGTCAGCTTGGCGTTACCTCTGGAAATCCGAAGATATTCGCAAGAAACTATTAATCACCTTGTTGCTGCTGGTGCTTTTCAGATTTGCAGCAAACGTTCCCGTTCCGGGTATCGATCGCTCGGTCATTACAATGATCGTTCAGGCCCCGGGAGCGGCGGGAACCTTGTTCGGATTGTTGGATATGCTTTCTGGGGGAACGATCTCCAATTTCTCGATCCTGGCGATGGGTGTTTACCCTTATATTACTTCGCAAATTATTCTACAGCTCCTCGTTCCGATCATCCCGGCTCTTGAGCGACGGATGAAGGAAAATCCGCGTGAAGGCAAAAAGTGGATGGAGAAGTGGACGATCATTATGACCGTACCGATGGCCCTGCTTTCAGCCATCGGTCAGATTAACATTTTTAACTCAATGGCCGCTCAAACCGGACAAACCATCCTTAGCTATACCTACGGTTTCACCGGGGCAAGTTTGCTGCCTACGATAACCACCATCATCAGTATGATAGCTGGCACCATGTTGGGGATCTGGCTTGGGCAGTTGATTTCGGAATACGGTATACCCAACCAGGGTCTTTCCTTAATCATCTTTGCCGGTATCGTTTCCGGTATTCCCCGAAACATGATCAGCCTGTGGGGTGACCGGCAGAATGCCTGGTGGTTAACCATTATGATTCTGGTCATCCTGGTTTTGGTTATTTTTGCTATCGTGTATGTTCAGCAAGGCCGCCGGCACGTACCGGTTTTGTTCCCTGGCCGGCGGATGGGAAACCGCATGTCGATGCCGGTGCGGAGCAACCTGCCCTTAATGGTCAATATGGCCGGTATGATCCCGCTCATTTTTGCCCAATCCATTTTGCTTTTCCCGGCTATTGTGGCAAGTTACTTTCTCAATGCACAAACCGAGTGGGTGCGCAATTTGGCAAGTGGGATTTCGACCACCTTTAGCGCAGGTAATGTCTGGTATTCGTTGATGTATTTCTTTATGGTCGTGTCATTTACATTTTTCTATACCGACGTGCTTTTTGCGCAGCAAAATTACGGAGATACGCTTAAACGCCAGGGGGCTCAAATTCCAGGTGTTATCCGCGGTCCGTCGACTCAGAAATACCTGACCAAAGTCCAGCGCCGGATTACCTTGCCGGGGGCCTTCTTCCTTGGGTTTGTCGCTGTACTTCCGTATATCCTTCAGCCGATTTTACCCGCTACCGCGGGTGCGGCTCTGTTTCTTATCTCGGCAGCCGGTTTATTGATTGTGGTGGGCGTGGTACGGGATACCTTCACCATCATCGAGACCGAGCTCAAACTGCATGGTTACGACGAAAGTCTGATTAAGGGATAAAGGGATGGGAAAGTTCATCATCCTCCTTGGCCCTCCAGGAGCCGGAAAAGGTACCCAGGCAGAAGTGCTGGCCATAAAAACCGGCCTGGCGCATGTTTCATCTGGTGATATCTTCCGCGAGAACTTAAAAGCTCAAACCGAATTGGGTAAACTCGCTCAAGGGTTTATGAACCGCGGTGAACTGGTCCCCGATGATGTCACCATTGCTATGATCCGCGAACGCCTCAAGCGCCCGGATTGTGAAGCCGGGGCTATCCTGGATGGCTTCCCACGCACTCCGGCCCAAGCCGAAGCGTTAGGTAGTATGCTGTCTGAAATAGATGGAAAGGTCGGCAGTGTACCCTACATCTCCGTCCAACCTGAAGAACTGGTTAACCGGTTGAGTGGTCGCTGGACTTGCCGTGGGCAAGGTCACATCTATCATGTCTTGTATAACCCGCCTAAAGTAGCCGGAGTATGTGATGTGGATGGCTCCGAACTCTACCAGCGCGAAGATGACCAACCAGCTACGGTTGAAAAACGGATCCGGGTTTACTTGGAGCAGACCACGCCATTAATCAAGTATTATCGCAAAGTTGGTCTACTGGTGGAAGTTGATGGCACCCAACCTATCGAGGGTGTCACCGATCAATTGTTAACGGCAGTTCGATAGCAGGAAACCTTAATAATGTCTTGGGAACGTCAGATCACGATAAAATCAAATCAAGAACTGGAAACGATGACCATTGCCGGCCGGATCAACGCCGAAGCCTTGGCAGCGGTTCACAATGCCACGCATCCCGGAGTGAGCACAGAGGATCTAAACGCGGCCGCCGAGGAGGTCTTGAAGAAATACAATGTGTTCTCGCCGTTCAAAAATTACCCCGGGCCTTATCCTTACCCGGCCAGCACGACAGTGAGTGTCAATGAAGAATTGGTCCATGGCATCCCCAACCCAAAGCGTAAATTACGGCGGGGCGACATCGTTTCGGTCGATTGTGGAACAATTTATGAGGGTTTTGTGGCTGATTCAGCCATTACAATTCCGGTTGGCGAGGTTTCCGAAGAGGTAAAACACCTCATCGAAGTAACCGAAAATGTCCTTTATATCGGCATCTCTAAAATGGTGGCTGGAAATCGAGTAGGGGATATTTCGGCAGCAGTGCAAGATTTTGTGGAAAGTCGTGGGTTGCACGTTACTCGCGAATATACCGGTCATGGGGTAGGCCGACAGATGCATGAAGGCCCGCAAGTGCCAAATTATGGTACTCCTGGACGGGGGATGCTTTTACGAAAGGGCATGACCATTGCCTTGGAACCTATGGTTTTAATGGGCTCACCAGCCACGCGCGTATTAGCGGATCAATGGACTGTGGTCTCGTATCATGGGTTTCCCACTGCCCATTTTGAGCACACGGTTGCGATTACAGAAAATGGGCCACGCATTTTGACGCTATTAGCAGATGGCAGTAGTCCTGGACGTTCAATGAAAAATGAGGTATAATTAATACTTTGGCTGTGGAAGCAGGAATTATATGAGGAGCATCTGATCATGAAAGTCACAACATCCATCCGAAAGCGTTGCGCGAAATGCAAGATCGTTCGACGCACTGGGAAATTGTATATCATCTGTGAAAACCCAAAGCACAAACAGCGACAGGGATAAAGACGAATGGCTAGAATTGAAGGTGTCGATCTTCCGCGCAATAAGCGCATTGAAGTAGCTCTAACCTATATTTTTGGGATTGGCCCTACCCGGGCTCAAAAAATCCTATCGCAGACCAGAGTTAATTCGGACATTCGGGTGAAAGACCTGAACGAGTCGGATGTAAATGCTCTCCGTGAGTACATCACGCAGAATTATAAGGTCGAAGGTGATCTGCGCCGTGAGGTGCAGATGAATATCAAGCGCCTGATCGAGATCGGGTGCTACCGCGGTTTGCGTCACCGCCGTAACCTACCGGTTCATGGTCAGCGCACCCGCACCAATTCGCGGACGCGCAAAGGACCCAAGAAAACTGTGGCTGGTCGCGGACGCCGCCGTGGAGCGACGAAGAAATAATCCGGATTGGGTTGAGGCTGGCCTGGGTACCCTTCCCTCCCCAGCGGCTGGCTGGCCTAATCTCAACCGGATGGATCTCGACGCTGTACTCTGAACGAAATTGAGGTTGATAGCGAGGAAATATGGCACAAAATGTAAGATCAGCGCGCCGGTCAAGCGCTCCACGCAAAGTGAAGCGCACTCTGTCCTCTGCGCAAGTGCATATCTATGCATCCTTTAACAATACGATCATCACCGTCACAGATCAGCAGGGCAATGCTGTTTGTTGGGCCAGTGCGGGTTCAGCCGGGTTTAAAGGCTCGCGCAAGAGCACCCCGTTTGCTGCCCGATTGGCAGCCGAACAGGCTCTTAAATCTGCCCAGGCGATGGGTGTTCAAGAAGTAGATATGATCGTCAAAGGTCCTGGCCCCGGGCGGGAATCTGCCATCCGGGCTGTACAGGGGATGGGTATTCGAGTGCGCTCGATTGCGGACGTTACACCGGTGCCGCACAACGGCTGCCGGCCGCCAAAGAAACGGCGGGTATAACCTAACAAGCGAGGGAAGTTATGGCAAGATATACTGGGCCGGTTTGTAAGCTGTGCCGGCGTGAAGGTTTCAAAATGTTTTTAAAGGGCGAGCGCTGCTTTACCCCAAAATGCGCTTTTGAACGTCGTAGTTTTGCTCCTGGAGAGCATGGCAAGGGCGGTTTCGGCCGCGGGGGCAGCGACCACACCTCGGACTATGCCCGCCAACTGCGCGCCAAGCAGCAAGCCCGCCGTTCGTATGGTATTCTGGAACGTCAGTTCCGCCGGTATTTCGGGATTGCCCAGAAAACTCGCGGTATGACCGGTTTGAATCTGCTGCGAACACTGGAAGTGCGTCTCGATAACATCATTTTCCGCATGGGTTATGCAGAAAATCGGGCGCAAGCTCGCCAACTGGTTAATCACGGGCATATTCTGGTTAATGGTCGCAAGACCGATGTTCCTTCTGCGCTGCTGAACCCCGGAGACGTCATCGCCGTCCGGGAGGCCTCACGCGCCAAACCATTCTTTAAAGAACTTGGCGATCTGGCTGAAAAACGCTTAAGTGCACTCTGGCTCGAACGCGACCCAAAAAATCTTAGCGGCCGCGTATTACGACTGCCTGAACGTGCTGAAATCGACGGAAATTTGAACGAACAATTGATCGTCGAATACTATTCTAGGTAATGCCGTACTTATCCGGTGTTGTTAAATGCTATGTGCATCGGAAAGAGGTGAAACTTGTGTGCCTTAAGTAATATGGTCAAACCGAAAGTCGAGCGCGAAGCCGAGGCGCGAAATTACGGAAAATTTGTTTTCAGCCCACTCGAGCGGGGTTATGGCGTCACCCTTGGCAATGCTCTCCGGCGTGTTCTGCTCTCTTCATTAGAGGGCGTAGCGGTTACGTCGGTGCGCATCTCGGATACGCTGCATGAGTTCACGGATATTCCCGGGGTTCGCGAGGATGTCATCCAGGTTATGCTGCAAATTAAGCAACTCCGCTTAGTGCTTTACGACGTAGATACTTCCTACCTGCATTTGGAAGTACGTGGTGAAGGTACGGTAACCGCCGCTGATATCCAAGTTCCGGCCGAGGTTGAAATTGTCAACCCTGATCTCTACCTTTTTACTGTCGATGACAGCCGAACCCGGTTGGAAATTGATATGACAGTAGAACGTGGGCGTGGTTATTCACCTGCTATGGACCGAAGCGGGCGTTTGCCGATTGGAGAATTGCCAGTGGATGCAGTTTTTGGACCTGTGCAACGGGTAAATTTTACAGTCGGATCTGCTCGTGTTGGTCAATCGACCAACTTCGAGCGCCTGGGACTGGAAATTTGGACCGATGGAACCCTTTTACCAGAAAACGCTCTTGGAACCGCATCGAAAATTCTCATCGAGCATTTACGCCTGGTTTCAGGCATCAGTGAAGAGACCCTCTTGCTGGCTGCAGAGAAAGAAACCACAGGCAGCCGCTTAAATAGTGAGGCCGCTGAGACGCCCATCGAAAATCTAGATCTGTCTGTGCGCGTTTTCAACTCGCTAAAACGGACGGGCATTACCAATGTTGGCGACGTTCTCGAGTTGCTGGAAAAGGGCGATGAAGCGGTGATGTCGATCCGAAACTTTGGAGAGAAAAGTTTAGACGAATTGCGCCAGAAAATGCAGGAAAAAGGTTTCTTGCAAGACGAGAAAGAGACGGAGTAAGGATTTATGCGCCATAGAGTTGCAGGCTACAGGCTGGGTCGGTCGAAGGACCAGCGTACAGGATTATTCCGGACTTTGATAAAACAGTTCTTTACCCATGAACGGATGAAGACCACCCGGGCAAAAGCGCTGGCGATTCGCGGAGATGCAGAGCGGATGATCACCATCGCTCGCAACAGTGCGAACGGCAGTGATATGGATAAAGTTAACGCACGCCGCTTGATCGCCGCTCGTTTAGGTGGAGATCCGGTGGTTGTGAAGAAATTGTTTGACGAGATTGCTCCGCGTTATACCAACCGCAATGGTGGGTATACGCGCCTGTTCAAGCTTGGACCCCGGTTGGGTGATGCCGCCGAGATGGTCCTGCTCGAACTGGTCGAGGATTAGTAACCATCCGGTTTACCGGAAGGGAATGGCACTTTACCAGGTTATCATAGCTTACGACGGCACGAACTTCCAGGGCTTTCAACGGCAGGGAAGAAAACGGACGGTGCAGGCTGCAATAGAGGATGCTCTTCGCGAGCTAGGTTGGCTCGAACCAGCCATTCTCTATGCTGGACGTACCGATAGCGGTGTTCATGCATCAGGTCAGGTGATTTCATTCGATCTTGTGTGGAAACATACGCCGGAGGACTTGGGACGGGCATTAAATTCAAGCCTTCCCAAAGACGTGGCAGTTTGTAAAATTCGAATGGAGAAAGCAGGATTTCACCCACGTTTCGATGCGGTAGCGCGCCAGTATCACTATCGGATATATGTCCAACCCGGACGCGATCCGTTACGCGACCGGTACGCTTGGCACGTATGGCCCGCTGTGAACGCCGACCTGTTGCATCAATCCGCTGAATGTCTCACCGGGATGCATGACTTTGCGGTTTTTGGCTCACCCCTCAAAAAAGGTGGCTCCACAACCCGCGAGGTTTTTCAAGCCCTATGGCGGGACCAGAAAGATGGCGACTGGAGTTTTCGGGTGATCGCCAATGCTTTTCTGTACCGGATGGTGCGCCGGTTGGTCTTTTTGCAAGTCCTGGTGGGACAAAAGCGGATCGAATTATCCGATTTTGTGGCTGGCCTCCAAATTCAGAAACCACTGAAACCCGGACTAGCAAAACCGAATGGATTGGTTTTAGAGCGCGTGTATTATGCCGAGGATAGGCTTGAACCTGAAGGGTTATTTAAAACCTTATCTGCGAGTGGAGAAGAGTTCTGTGGATAAGACGTACGTTATCAAAGGAAAAGCAGAATCAAATTGGGTTTTGGTGGATGCGGCTGGCCAGAACCTGGGCCGTCTTGCCACGCAAATATCTGCTTATTTGCTTGGTAAGCACAAGCCCACTTATTCACCGGGCGTCCCCATGGGTGATTTTGTAGTTGTGGTTAATGCCGGTCAGCTCGACTTGAGTGAAAAACTCCTGAATACCAAGGTATATCATCGGCATTCGGGTTACCCCGGCGGGTTGAAATCGATTGGTTTGCGTGAGCAAATCAGCAAACGTCCAGACCGGGTGATTCGCGCCGCGGTTTGGGGTATGCTGCCCCATAATAAACACGGCCGTAAGTTGATCAAGCGACTGAAGGTCTATGGCGCTTCCGAACATCCGCACGAAGCCCAAAAACCTGAGCCGGTTGGATAAAGGAGTGATGCAATGATGTCAGTTCAATATTTTGAAGGTGTTGGGCGGCGTAAACAAGCCACCGCGCGTGTACGGATCATGAGCGGCTCAGGTCAATTCACCGTCAATCAAAAGTCGGTGGATGAATATTTCCCCCGTGTGGGCGATGTGGAAGCAGTGATGAGTCCGTTCGACGCCACAGGTCAGGAAAGGGTCGCCTACGATGTGACCGTCCTGGTCAACGGTGGTGGTATCACCGGTCAGACCGATGCCGTTAAATTGGGATTGGCGCGTGCCTTGGTCAAAATGAATGTAGATTACATTCATGACCTGCGCAAAGACGGCTTATTGACTCGCGATCCGCGGGTCAAAGAGCGCAAGAAACCCGGTCTCAAACGGGCCCGTAAAGCCCCGACCTACACCAAACGGTAGATTATTCGCCAATCTACCCGGTTCGACAAAACGAAACGCTCTTGCAGTCTCATTTTTTGGCATACTTTCTTAACTACGCCATGAAAAGAGACTGCTTTTTTTAATAGCTGCCAATGGAGACGCATGTTTTCAGCCAGTGGTGCTATGCCGGTGATATTTTTTAATCGCTTATTTCGCTGAGTATGGAGGTATTGGTGCAACCGTTCATCAAAACCCCAGGTATAACCCTCCTCGGTTTAGGTCCCGGTGACCCTGCCCATTTAACCCGCCAAGCCTGGGAATGGCTTTCCCAACTTGACGAAATGTATGTTCGGACCAACCAACACCCGACCTTAACCGGTTTGCCAGAAACCCTGGTAGTCCATTCTTTTGACCATCTCTATGAAACCAACGAGCGCTTTGAAGATGTTTACAACCAGATTGTTGATACAATCCTGGATTTGGGAAAGCGCCCGCAAGGGGTCACCTATGCTGTTCCGGGTCATCCGATGGTTGCTGAAACCACCGGAACCGAAATTATCCGCCGGGCTGCGGATGCGTCCATTCCGGTACGTGTGATTGACGGGATGAGCTTTTTGGAGCCGGTGTTTACCGCCTTGGGGTTGGATCCTTTCCCACGCCTGGTTTTGGTAGACGCCCTGGATTTGGGCCGGTTGCATACCCCCAATTTCCCTCCCGACATGCCCGCCCTCATTACCCAGGTCTATCATCCAATGAGCGCTTCGGAGGTGAAGTTAGCCTTGAATGCTGTATACCCGGATGACCATCCGGTTCGCTTGGTGCATGCGGCGGGTACATCGGAGCAGGTTGTCGAAGATATTCCTCTTTACGAAATCGACCGTAGTTCCCAAACCGGCTTGATGAGCGCTCTTTACATCCCCCCCTTGGGAAAGGGTACCTCGATCGAATCTTTTCAAGAGGTAGTTGCCCACCTGCGCGCTCC
>JGI24111J20145_1000114_pt1 | contig 19544 bp, 19 predicted proteins | sample SubbioR11Jul_8B1_FD_20145 | JGI IMG/M metagenome (IMG submission 20145)
GGATGTAAGACCCCACCAGCGATACTCAAACACAACAAGACGATCGCTAATAAACCACTTTGAAGCAAAGGTTTGGTAAAATGACGAAAAGACTCTTTGATGGAAAGGAGCAGCAATAGGGGGGAGAAAATTGCCAATGGAAAAATGTGGTTTAAAGGCCAAGGCTTTACTAGAAACGTAAGGCTCAATAACAACAAACATGACCCTAGCACACAAACCTGAATTACCCTCCAGCGATCTCGTTGAATTAAATACATTCGCTGACGATACTGGCGCAGGTCACTCCGAATTTTGATGGTCAGTCTTTCCATAGTTTTTAGTAAAAGTGATTATAAAACAAGAAAACCGGCCTGGAATCCGGTTTCGCTATTTGCTCCTCCAAAGTCTTCGTGGTTTCCGATACAACCACCAGTTAGCGACCCTTTTACATCCACATTTCGTCGCATTATTTTCATAAAAATAACATAGCCCCCGGGAAAATGGATGTTAAGGTGTTCCACTAACGTCCGTGTGGATCATCAAAAGAATGGATTATTAATAGTCAAAATCTGTTGACGTTAAAGGGATTATACCAGGATTGTTTTAAAAAATTAAAAACCAAAACGCCAGTTATCTTACGGGTTTGCTTTCCAAAGGACAGGTTGCTCTAGATCCGTGGTAACCAACCAAATAGCACCCTGTGGATCTTGGGCGGTTGAACGATAATCGAGATTGGCCAAAAGCTTCCACTGGTCTTTTTCGAGAAAGCGAAATACTTTGTTAAATTCAAAAGCCCAAACTTCGCCACCAGAAATGAGGTACAGTTGTTGGCTGGCAATTGCCGGCAGTCGACGCGTTTCATGCCAGGTGTTATCCAAATAGCGTAAGCGCACGACTTCACGCACAAATCCTGAACGATCCACGAGGGTCATAAGGGGCCAGATTCCTCCATCAGGAGTAATCCTACATTACGGGTGTAGAGATACCTTCTGGATAAGTCCTCGGGTTGTGGGGGCTCATGGATGCTCCAGGTCTCATCGACTGGATGGAAGGAATAGAAGTTGGTTCCTGCTGCTACCCAAACCACACCATCCAGGTCAATCTCGATGGTGGTGATGCAGGCATTTTCAAGGGGAAAACCAGGATTCGTCCAGCGCTGACCGTCAAAACGACGTAAACCACCTCCGCCAACGGGTTGGTTAGCACCCCAGTCGCACGAGGCTGCCCAGGTTTGGCTTCCATCAGGGTTAATTGCCAACGAGAAAACCGTTTCGATTCCTGCTCGATACGGCAGCAAGATGCCGGTTTCAGCAGCATTGAAGACTCGCCAACGTTTTCCATCGAATCGGCGAATATCTAGAGAGGTTGCCATCCAGATATTCCCCTGATTGTCGCTCAACAACTGAGGACGTACACCCGGGGTTGTCGAAAGTTGTGCGGACCGGATCCAACCTTGACGGTAGCCATAATGATTCCATGTGGTGCCGTCCCAACTAGAAATCGTTTCACCTTTTGGTGGCAGCACCCAGGCATGTCCTGAAGGGTCGACACCCAGAACAGAATCGAAGAATCGGGCGATGCTGACCTGGTTTGTTTGTAAATTGATGCGCACCATCCCGAAGGTTCCTGCCAGGTAAGCGGTCTGCGCATCAGGGATGTATAAATCCTGAATGATGCCGATCCCAATAGACCCGAGAGAGATAACGGGTTGGAAAGGCCCGCTGCTGGAAAGTAATGGAGTAGCAGAAAAAGGAATGGCTGATGAGGGAGGGGTTAACCGGGTTGGGGTAGGAGTGGGGAGTCGGTCGGGAGGAAGGGTTCGAGTTTTCGGGGAAACGAGGTTTGGGGTTTGGGTTTGAAAGGGCGCAAAAAAAGCTGTGCGGGCGTGGGTTGGCGTGGATGCTAGCAGGTAACTATTTAATGGGAGTGGGGAGGAAGGATACGGAGACGAATCAAGAAAAGGTGTACATCCTAACAACGATAGGGTGACAACGAAAACCAAGGTCAAGTTAAGGGTGAGATGCCGTTTCAATGCAAATGGAATTTTACCTCGAAAACTAAGGTCGAAAAATTATTAAAATTGCGCGTAGCCATTACTTTAAAATAATTTATACCACCACATTCCATAAATTACCTCTCGGCTTTATTGACCCTAAATTCATTTAAAATTTTGACCGGCTTCTTCTTTACTCACCGTCTCGCGCAATTGTGAGCGGAGCTGGGCAATTTGGTCGGTTATTTCTCGAATGCGATCAAACAATGCCATATTCGCTTTCATGCCCTCGATCATTAATAAAGCAGCAGCTTCAGATCGACTCTTTACAATCTCGGCTTCAACCAGCATATCAAGGTGGGTGAGGGTGTTGTTATTGACCCGCACCATGACAACATTTCCCCGACCTTGGAGGGCTTCACCTACTGTCTGACCGATACTCTCGACATGTTTCCATACCACACCTAAACTATCGGAGGTAATTTTTGACCTCCGAGTTTGATCTATCGGTTGTTTGTGGTCTTGTGTGGACGGAGCGACGTTTTCCTGCGGAAGGTTAAATTCCTCATTAAGGGTCATTTTATACTCTCCATATCATATGTAATTAAATTACATTCATCATTGTAATCAAACCATGGTTTTTGTCAAGTTAAAACCATTAGCTAAAAGAAAAGGGAAATTAATTAAAAAAAGACGCCTACTCGACGTCTTTTCGAATACGAATTGCATAAAAATGGTTTCCCCCGGATTCCCTCAAAGGGCTTAAATCGCACGACGAACTGAACTATACTCCCATTAAAATTTTCTAGCCAGTAAACAATTTACCGCATGGGCAAGGGTAGGTTGTACCTGATAAAAGGTAAGATTTAATCCAGAGGCCAATTTGTTCTGCTCCTTCCCACGTCCGGTCAATACCAGGATCGCACGACCTACCCCTGCATTTTGAGCTGAATACAAGTCTGTCAGTGCGTCACCGATCATAACAGAGTGAGCAAGATCCAGATCAAGCGATTTGGCCGCTTGTAGAATCAAACCTGGCTGTGGTTTGCGGCAGAAACAAGCATCTTGTGGTGTGTGTGGACAGAGAAAAACGCCCTCCACGCGACCACCAGCTGAAGTAATCATGGATGTGAGTCGTTGATTAATTTCTTCGACGGTTTCTCTAGAAACTAAACCACGTCCGATAGCAGATTGGTTGGTAATGATGACAATTTTAAAGGGAGTGGCAGCTAATTGGACCAAAGCGGGTATGGCATATGGGTAGACGGTTACATCATTCCAGGAACGTACATAATTGGCGCGATTGTGAATAATTACCCCATCACGGTCTATAAATATAGCAGCGGAACCGTGGTTTTTATCCATACCTATAATACTACCTGGTTGGTCAGCTACGAGGAAACACTTATTAATCTAGACGAATGTCCGGGTTACTGAGGCTTCATCGACAGGTTTTTCTTTGCCAAATTGAGGCCCCTTGCTTTCTTCGACCAGCTTCCCATTTCCTTGTTCATTTTTGATAGGTACACTTTTAGTTTCGGTATGGTAATAATTACCATAATAATAAGCAGAATTAGGGGTGATTCCGTTTACGATGTAACCCAGGATATTGGCTTTAGCGAGGACCATTTGTTTTTTGATCCTAATCAAAACGTCGCGACGAGATTTCCCCAGACTGACCACGATCAATACACCATCCACCCGGGCTGAAAGTACAAGCGCATCAGAAATAATGAATGGTGGACCATCGACTATAATGACATCTGTGACTTCCTTGAACATTTCCAAAGCACGAACCATCTCTACTGATCCTAACTGCTCAGAAGGGTTTGGAGGAGTCGTTCCAGAGGGGACCAAATAAACCTGGTTTTTGAAAAGTGGAATCAAGCAGTCTTTTCCAATTTTACCGTCCAAGATCAAATCACCTAATCCTTTTTTGCCCTCNAGTCCAAATTTTTTNTCCAATTCGGATTTNTAGAAGTCGGCATCGATAAGGATAACGCGTTTTTTGGCTTTAGCCAATGCAATAGCAAGATTTACGGCTATCGTGGTTTTACCTTCCGAATCACCTGGGCTGGCAATCAGGATCGTTTTTACCTTATGACCCAGACCTAAGAATTCCAGGTTTGTTCGAAGTGAACGAAATGAATCAGTAATCGGCGAAAAGGGTTCGTCATTTACAAAGCTCAATGGATCAGAATCTTTCGGCATCTTGGGGATTTCGCCGAGGGCAGGTACGTGTAAGATCCGTCCGGCTTCATCTGCGGAATGGATGGTTTGGTCTAACCATTCGATCACATACGCGCTGGCACCTGCCAATCCCAACCCGATCAGACTGGCGATCAGGATGGAGAATGTTCGGTTGGGTCCTATAGGGCGGATCGGGATTTCCGCTGGTTCGATGACTGCCAAAGTGTTGACCGCCCCCTGTTGGGTAGTGGCAAGAAGCCGCGAATAGTTTTCTCGCAATGAGCGAAGTTTTGCTTCCTGAGAGGCGATCTCCTGATTGGCCTGGTTGATCTGGCTGGCACTGTTCAAATTCCCAAGTTCCAGCTTTAAATTTTCGATTTCTTGTTCGTTGATTTCAATATCCCGTTCCATTGTCGAAAGTTGCCCTTCAACGAATGCCATTCTATCCTGGTCACCAGATTGTTCGGTTGTTGGCGCTCGGATAACCAACTGATTGGCGATAGAGGCTGCAACCGCTTGGGCTCGGACAGGATCCGAATCGGTTACTACAATCTCGATCAATTGAGTTTCGGGAAGCGCACGGGAGTTATACTGAGGCAGCCAGGCGAGTCCCAATTCCTCCATCACACCTCTTCGGACCGGCTCACGATTGGCCATATCGGCATATATCGCAGCTAACTGTTGTTCAAGAAAAAACTGAGTGGTATTGGGATTAGGGTTGGTTAAAGATTGCCCAATAATAAGGGTCGTACGGGATTCGTAGATGGGTGGCTGACCGAGGGTAATCACGAAGCTGGCAACCGCAGCGATCAAAGCAGCCGCCAGAATCATCCACCACCATTTAATAAGCGGAGAAAAATATTCTTTCAAATTCATTTAAATTTCGATCCTTCCCTTAGCTTTCAACCCCGTGTACTACCNATGGGCCAGCTATTATAATTAGGGGGTATTCCCCGCTTCTTCGCAAATGATACCATTTTTCTCTTAAGCAGTATATAGATATCATTCGTATAAAATACATCACCTATTGTGATGGTTTCCCAGTCATCCAGTTTTATGGATTAGAGACCTGTAAATATTTTCTAGTTGATNGACCACCGTCTCCCATGAGTGTTGACGTTGAACAAATTCTCGCCCAGCAACCCCCATGCGGGTACGCCACGGTGAATTACTCATTAAAGAAAGGATNTTCTGCGCATATCCTTCTGGATCCCCTGCAACCAATATTTCTTCACCTGCGCGGATCCGTAAAGCAGAAACTGCCATCGGCGATGCAACNACTGGGGTAGAACAAGCCATCGCCTCCAGNACTTTATTCTGGATACCAGCNCCATAACGTAGGGGAGCAACTGCCAAGGTTGCACGCTGGAGATAAGGACGTAGGTCAGGAACGCTGCCGGTAATTGTTATCCGCGGGTCGTTGGCATATTTTAAAATCTCCGCTGCCGGGTTTTGACCGACAACCCAAAGCTTGACCTTCGGCATTTTCGACCATACAATCGGCATGATATCCTCGATCAGGTGAAGCACCATGCTGACATTCGCATGGTAGCTCATTTTTCCACTGATGACGAGGGTATCCTCCTCACGGTTCAGGTTAGGCTCCGGGCAAAAATAATCCAGATCTACCCCATTTGGCACGACACTGATAGGGACAGTNGGCTGTAATTCCATGAAAACTTGCCGGTCGAGGTTTGAGGTGACCAAAACTCGATCGAACAGAAGGCTAGCCCTCTTTTCCATCTTCTGGGTACGATTTAACTCCATCCGGAGGAGGAAGCGGGAGATAAAGCGTGGATGGTGACGAACAGCCTGCCGAAAGAGGTGTGTTATCGAATCGACACTGTCCCAAACGATGGGGGGGGGAGATGGGATTTTTTTTACTTCCATAGCATAACGCAGACCACGCATATGTTCAACGTGGACGATATCAAAATTGGAAGTTCCTTGGGTCTGTCCCGCCAAATCGGCTACAAGGCGAGCCATACGACCATTCCAACAGTAATCAGATTGTAATGGTCGATTACTCGGTATGGCTGCTGCGCAATTTAATAATGCTCGCCAGGCAGGGAGCGNANACACATAATGGTTGTGAAGGAAAGGCTGGAGNGCGACCAAAGCCTCCTGATCACCNCTCGTGCCCAAGCAAACCANGGTAATTTTATGCCCGTGGGAATGCAATCCGCGGATTAGATGATAAGGGCGTACCCGCACCAAATTGGGNACGTATGGNACCACAAATAAAATATTCATGCCTGAATTGAGGGNTTAATCTTTTTGGACGAAANCCGCNAAAAAAGATCGACGAGGGCGTGGGCAGCAAATGGTAACATGACGGCATCCACGGGTAGGCGGTAACGAATTAATGTCCAGGTCAGTAAATGGATCAATGTGTAAACGATTGCGAAGAGGATTAGAAGTGCGGCTGGTGAATCGAGTTTGATCCGCGGAGTTTTTCTTAAAAAAAGCAACAGTAGACCGTAGAGCATAAAAGGAAAGACCAAACCAAAACTAAAAACCCGCGAGATGTTACTCAGCATAGATGAAGTTGGTGAAGGCCAGAACATAAAATAACCCGGAATTCGACTTAAAGAGAGAAGGATATAACGGACCGGATCGTCGATTACAAATTGAATTCCACGCTGCAAAAGCGCACTATCGAGTTGCGCCTCATTTAACCCTTTCAACTCAACCGGAAGCAATTCCAGGTAATTGCCTGTCTCGGGTGTGATGATGGATTCAAATTGAGTACCATACACTGGATGGTTGCCCCAGTAGAAAGCAAACCCTGCATTGGTATTGAGCAAGACAAATTTGTCAAAACGCTGGTAGTTGTATAAAGTGAAGGGGAGAATTATCGAAAATATTACTATGGTACTTAATCCCAATTCTAAGAAAGCATAAGTGAGCCGAGATTTCCGACGCTTATATAATACCCAAACAAACAATAATGGCAAAAAGAGGAGGAACACCTGGCGTAAGAGAATGGTAAGCCCGACAACCAGACCCAACCCAAGGGCTAAGGATAGCGCTGGTTTTGGAGTTGACAGATTTGGGACTTTTCTTTGGGCAAGGCGTAAAGCAATGGTGAATACTCCCAATAAAGCTGTAATATAAAAAGATTCGGTCATTACTGCCCCAGCATAATAGACGAAATAGGCATAGCCCGAAATGAGTGTTGCTGCAACCACGCCCACGAATGGGTTAAAAGTAATCTTACCGATTTGGTAAATTAAAAGTGGCTGGAGAATACCGACCAATATCGCCTGCACCAGACGAACTAAAATAGGGGACTGCCCAAATAATTGGTACATACCGGCAACAAAAAATGAATAGAAATAACTCCAATGAGCGGTAGGTTCTCCAGGTTGAGTGGCTGGCCACCAAGGGCGGTCAAATGTAAAACCGTATCCTTCGGATAGCCTGATTCCAAGGCTGTGGTATGTGATCTGGTCCGTGACCCCAGGCATTTCGATAATCCAATTTCCGAAATATAAAGCTGTAACCACCCGTAATGCAATACCTATTCCTACAATCACACATAGAATCTTAAAACGAAGAGTTGCGTCGGTATTAATCCGTGTTGGTATATTATGGTGTAGTTTATTGTCGTTTCGATGAACCAAATAATTACCTCTATCCTTGGTATAACGTATCCATTTGCTTAAGCACAACACGCCAATCATATTGGGTTTCAGCTAAATATCGACTGTTGGTTGCCAGGGCAGCTTGTTGGGCTGGATCATTGAGTAGGCCAACAACCGCACAAGCAAACGATTCGGGGGAATTCTCCACCAGAACATCGTGTTCGGGGACCGCATCGATGCCTTCCAGGCCGATCGTGGTGGTAACCACCGGCAGAGCCCGCGAAAAAGCCTCCAAAATGCGTACCCTCATCCCACCTCCAGCCAGAACAGGAACTACGATCATGGCCGCTTCCTGATAATATGGCAACAAATCATCCACATAGCCTGTGATTTTCACATCACCCCCGTATGGTTCAGCCAGTGTGTAAAAATCGGGAGGTGGTTTCTTGCCTATTATTGTCAAGCTAACTCCTGTCACCGATTGACGAACCAATGGAAATACTTCACGCAGGAACCACCTGATCCCATCCGCGTTTGGCGGGTATTGCAAGCTGCCCAGGGTAAGAATGTTCCGCGAACCATTTTTGAGTTTCACCGGTGCGAGTTCGACCGTATCCACTGCGATAGGTGTGACACTGATTTTTTCGGGAGCTACTTTCGGGTTTGTGACTTTTAAAAAAGCCTGGCGGTCGATTTCGGTTACTGCGAGGGTATGGTCGAAATACTCGATTAGCAGACCTTCGTAATGGATCAACCGGGCTAATTCGAGTTTGAGAATAGGTCGCAGGAATGCTGAAGTTGATTTCATCATCCGCTCGAGGATCATCCAGGTGGCGTTGTGAGCATCGAAGACAATTTTTGGCCGATTATTTTTGGGGGCAGCATCGGCTGCAGTCAGTCCATATTGAGCCATCGTGAGCTGATCAGCCTGGACCAAATCAAATTTACCGTTGGAAACCTGTCTGCGGATCAAAGTATGCATTTCAACCAGGTTGTCCCGTTCGACCAGGAATGGGCGACCGGTAAAATTGCTTCGCAGCCAATGAAAGATATCGGCAAATCGAGAACGGCGAATGGGAACAGTAAAAACCTGGGCGCACATAGCCTCTAAAACAGGAAGGTACTGCTGTTCCTCCGGGCGAATAAATGAGGCCAACACGACCTGGTGCCCGCGTTCGACAAGGTAACGGAGAACATTCCAGGTCTTGATGCGCGGCCCGGCATTGGGTGGATAAGGAACAATTTGGGTTAGGAATAGAATGCGCAATATTTAATACTCAGAAAGGTTCCGAATTAAATTACGATAAAAGCCAGCCAACTTTTCCTGCTGAGCACGGTGTTCTGACCCGACAAAACGAAAAAAAGCATATGCGATCAAGCGAACTAAAGCGGCCAGAGATAAAATAACTTTATAAACTTCTGCAGAGAACATGCCATGGTGTTTACGAAAATAAAAAATTTTGGCACGATAGAGTTGTAAAAACATTTCCCCCGCAGTCTGACGGGTACTTTGACCGCCATAATGGACTATTTTTGAGGCTGGGACCCAAAATAATTGCCAACCTCCTATGTGCAGCCGATAACATAAGTCAACTTCCTCAGAATACATAAAAAATGAAACGTCTAATAAGCCTATATCTTCGAGTGCTGAGCGGCGTAATGCCAGGCTTGTGCCTTGTAACACATCGACTCGGCGGGGTTCGTAGGTGCTCCAATCCTGTTGACGATAGAGGGCATAAGGATAAATAGCATCCAGATAGAATAATCGCCAAAACTCTCGACCCAATGTTGTAAAAGGGAAAGCCGAAGGTTGCAAAGAAAGGTCTGGATTGAGCAGCCTAGACCCAGCCCCGCCAACATTTTGGTGTGTATCCAAAAAGTCAACCAGGGAATCCAACGCATTTTTCATTACCAAGGTATCTGGATTGAGCAGCAAGAAATACCTGCCGGTGCAACGCATAATGGCTAAATTGTTTGCGGCAGCAAAACCCAGGTTTTGTCCACTTTCGATTAAATTTACTTGTGGGAAATCTTGTTTAACCATGTCCAGGCTGCCATCGTGCGAACCATTTTCTACAACCCAGACCTCAAAAGAACAACGATGCTCAACATGGAAAATACTCTTCAGACAGGCGGCCAGAAAGTCGCACACATTATAAGAAACGATAATTACCGAAAGATCTTTACGCCGTTCAGGCATTGGAAACTTCCTGGCCGGAGTTAACACGATAGCGATAGGCCATAAAAACCATCGCCCCCATGAAAAACCACCCAAGGCTGGCTGCCCGGAATCCGTCCATCCCTACGTTATATACAAATGGCAAAATCCAGTCCCCGATTATTCCGGCAGCCAAAGTACCAACGGTGCCTCCAAGAGCGCCGAATAAAAATGCCTGGTCAAAACCCTCTTGTACAATTTTGCGTATTCCCCAACCGGCGCGCAATACCTCCCAAAATATCCACAAGAAACTAAACAGGCCAAGCAACCCAATTTGGGCGACGATATCGATGTATTGATTGTGCGAATTAAAACTGACGGAATAACCAAGGATATCGTAAAAGGGCGTGTAAAAATAATAATTTGCCGGACCTAAACCAAAAAGCGGGTTCATTTTAATGATTTCGAGTAAAATTCGCCAGGCTTCCAGGCGAGTGACAAGGCTGTATTCATTATCACCGGCTATTAGAAAGTCGGAGACGACACCTGACCTTACAATTACGAATAATCCGGTCATCGCCGCTAACCCGATCGCCCAGCGAGGACGGGTCAGGAGCAAAACCACAAACATAGCAATGACGGTGGGCAGCCAGCCTGATGCCCACGCCTGGCGAAAGATCAGCAGGTTGTACAAACCAACCAGGACAACAAAACCAGCCGCAATTCGCCAACGAAGATGCAGACTGCGGTTAAGATACGCTTGACTAAACGCCATAACCACCAGCCAGGTCCAGAATAAGCTGTCACTTACTGCACGTTGGAAGATGCGGAACAAGGAGAAGCGCATCGAAGGAAACAAAAATCCAGTGGCATAAATTCCACCAAGGATAATTAAACTCCATACTGCCCATTTCAACCACTTTACATCCTGCAAGCGATGAACCGTCACCACCAAAGTGGCGATCGATAGTACCATGATGATCAGACCACCTATTTGGGCAAAGGTTGAAGCTGGGCGGGTGGGGTACCAGTTTAATTGCCCAAAAAAGAAGGCCAAAGATGATACCAGGATGAAAAGCAAGGAGGGCAGCATGACACCAGTCCGGATCAACCGCACCTGCCGGTCTCGGGCAATCATTTCAAAGACCCACAAAAAGATCATGCCCGAAACCAACAATAAGGAAATATTGATGGTGGTCAGAGTACCGGTACGAATACTCAATGGCACTAATAAGTTCACGACGACTAACAGCGGGAATCCCAACCCTGGCCACCGCAAAAGGATCACCATTGATGCCAAAACCGCTACCAGACCGATGAACATTATTGCAACTGGATCTTGAAAGGCGATTTGAGGAGCAAGAATGGCGACCAGCAACCACACAACCGGCACCAACAACCAACGCAGCTGCGGCAATTGTATTGGTAGTGTATTTTTTATGGGGGTTCGGTTTGACATTCTGGCTATCGATTCTTTAATTCTTCAACGTGCTGGCAAAGATTTACCCCGATCTGACGCCAATCGTACTTATTTTGGACCAATTGAAGGGCATTAGATCGGATGTGGGCATGTAATTCCTCATCCTGGAGCAGGCGCAGGGTTTGTTGAGCAAAATCGCCTGGTTGGTCAGCGATTAATAAATGTGTCCCCGATTGCACTTCAAGTCCTTCTGCACCTTTGGTCGTGCTGACCACCGGTGTACCGAGTGCCATCGCCTCGAGGATCTTAATTCGAGTACCAGCACCCATCCGTAAAGGTACCACACACACTCGGCTGGCTGCAACAGCGGGACGAATGTCGTCCAGATACCCGGTGAAAATGACCTTGCCATTGAAACCAGGTAAGCGAGAAAGTGGGACGCCTTCCGTTTTACCGGTGATCCGCAGATGCGCCTGTGGTACTTTTGCCGAAACCTGAGGGAAAATTTCTCTAAGAAAGAAATCCATTGCATCCAGGTTGGGCTCATAAGAAAGGGCACCATTAAAAATGAGCGCTCCACTTTTTGGGGTTGTGATTTCTGGGTACATATTCTCCAGGTCAACCCCGTTGGGTGCAGATTTAATCTGGCCTGGGTTGGCAGGAATATAGCGGGCAGCCCGTTCGACATCCCTCTGGGAACAGACCAGGGCGAGGTCAAATTGGCGATAAATCCGGCTTTCATAGCGGAGCAATTTTCTGTATGCAAGGTAGCGACGTGCTCTGCGCAATAAACCCTTAGAATGGCTGTATTGCTCATAAACCATTAAAGCAAGCAGGTTGTCGACATCTACTACACGCTGAATACCTTGAACTTGAAGGGCGTATGGAGCGGTAACGAGGGTGAGGGCGAAGATCAGGTCGGGATGCCAATCGTTATTCAAGTTTTGGGTAGCCATTGCCATTTCGGATGAATAACCGGCCACTACATGGCTGGGGTCGAGGGATAGGAGCCCTAAACCGGTTTTTATTCGACTATACCGAAATGGATGGCGGGGGACGATTACCACCTGGTGACAAAACGTGCGCATATGTTCGATCCAGTCAGGCTGAACTGGAAAATCTTCAAATGAGATTAATCCTATCTCGTGGCTGGCAGACAGGCCTTTAATAAGATGGTAAGCGCGGACCTTACTACCCTGGTTGGTCGGGTAGGGAAACCAGGTGGAAAGTACCAGGATTTTCATCGGTGGGAGTTACTCCTCAAAAAATCCTGCCCATTGGCTACCAGCAAAACGCGCCTTTAATTCGGCATAATTCTGGATGGCTGCGGAAAGCGGTGCATTCGATTGTTTATGGGTGCTTGGTTCCAAGAGCATTTCTTTGAGCCCCAGGAATTGCTGCAGCCGAGCGGCGTGTCCAGGATAATCAGCTGCAAGGTCTTCGTAATAGACCTGAGTCAAAGGGTGATTTTTAAAATAAGTATCCGCCCATGTTTCCCAATCCAGGGTTTGTTGAAAATCCTTCAAGCAGTCATCATAATTCAAATTCACGGCAGATTGATCTTCTTTTACTCCGTTTATATTAACCCAAACCCCCGATTGTTCGGCTTTTGCTCTCGAGAGGTGCGTATGAAGCATGTTTCGGCGTTTAATGTGCACAATCCGGATTTCAGGATGTTGTTCGAGATACTGCCACAACTGCAAATAAGGTGGTTTACGGGCATGGTAATAGAATAATTTGAAACCAACAGCCTGATATTGAACAGGAACTTTTCGAAAAACTACAGTCTCCAGGAAAGCTGCCGGGTCGGATTTATACAGCTCCAGCACCTTATCGGAAACCCGGTAATCAGGGTGGTCGAAATCAATCTCATCTCGGTTACGGAAAATTTCACCCATGCTCAAGACGGCCGGATGAGAGCTAATCAGACCCCGTAGAAAATTGGAACCTGTGCGAGAACGTCCTAAAATGATAAACCGGGTGAAATCCGTTCGCCCCTTCAACAAACCTAGTTGAAGACCGATTGCCCTGGTTTTCGATTCATTGAGACCGAAAAGGTTTTTCACTTTTTGCACGGACTACCTCATCTTTGTGAGTGATTTAATATCTGTCCAAAAACTACTTTTTATCGTCCTTTAAAGCCGGGTTTCTGGGGTTGAACGCATACCCAAGCGTCCACGATGAAAATCCACCAACCCTTGCCAAAGTGCATCCCGATGTTCGCCCTTCTGCCGCCATTTTGGCCTTATACTCCAAGCCAGCAGCGTGCGGAGGGTTGAAAAGTAGGCTGAAAGCCAGGCATACCATGGCGCTTGGTGGCTGGAGAGCAATAAAAACCGGTTGCGGGTAGCATAATAGGTAACGTTGGGGCTGGGTTGGTAATTGGGTTGCACACCCTTATGCCAGATTTTAGCTTGCGGAGCGAAAACTATTTTCCAGTGATGTTTGCGGATGCGCACACACCATTCGGTTTCCTCCCAATAATAAAAGAACCGTTCATCGATAACTCCAGAACTTTCGATAGCAGAACGCCGTAACATCATCGCGCACCCTGAAACCCATTCCACTTCACGCACTCGATCAAATTGACCAAGATCAGGCTCATTTTGGCCATAATGAAAAGAAAGCCAGTTACGGTCGAATGCACCTCCTGCCGATTGAATTACCCGTGGTTCATGGAAATGATAAACCAGTGGGCCAACCACTCCAATCGTGTTATCCTGCGTGCCAGCTTCGATCAAATGGCTGATTGCATAGGGGTCAAGGATGATGTCTTCGTTGAGTACAAAGATCCATTCGGCTCCGGCATCTAAGGCGGCTTGAATCCCGACATTATTGTTACCGGCATAACCAAGGTTTTTATGCAAAGAAATAATTTGCGCACTTGGAAAAGCCTCTGAAATGGCCTGAACCGACCCATCACTGGAAGCGTTATCCAAAACGATGGTCTGGTGGTTGGTATAAGGGCTTTTCATCAGAGATCCCAAACAGGCAAGCGTATCATCGCGATGGTTGGTATTTAAGATGACGGAAACGACCAAAGGTAGATTGCTCATAGAGTTAGGTCAATTCGCCCAAGATGGGGGTAGATTTTTAGAGATCTCGATTTCACCGAACTTCTGGCTTTCGCGCGCCCCATGCTCTCTTACCCAGGCGGCCATTATTTTCAACCCCTGCTCCAGGCTGTGCAGTTCGCGCTTACCGAATACGCGCTCGATTTTTTCATGGGAGGAATACGCATCTTTGACTTCATTACGAGGGGGTAAATGAGTAACCAGCGGCTGGACCTCCATGGCATTTGCCACCGCTACTGCCAGGTCGTTGACGTTGTAGGGTTGATCGGCGCCAATATTGAAGATCTGGTTGTACGCTTCAGGTTTATTAATCGCCTCGGCCATCATTAGTGAAATATCTTTAATATAGCTGAAGGCTCTGGTTTGAAGACCGTCACCAAAAATCGTCATGGGGGTGTGGTTAAGAATCTGGTTCATAAAAATACCGACCACATTCCGGTACCGGTCACCAACATTTTGGCGCTCCCCATAAACATTATGAGGGCGGAAAATGATGTAATTAAGACCGAACATTGCATGGCTAACCTTTAATTCCTGTTCAACCGCCAACTTGGCNATTCCATAGGGATCTTCCGGGTGGGGTGGAGTTTCTTCGGTCATCGGGAGGTCCGGGCTGACTCCGTACACCGCNATGGACGATGTGAACACAAANCATTTTAACCGCATGGTTGACTGCCGCATTGATCAGATTGACACTACCGATCAAATTATTCGTGTAGTTGAACCGCTTGATAAAATGACTTAACCCCTCAGCAGCATAAGCTGCCAAATGATACACATATTCAAACCGGTGTTCAGAAAATAACCGCTCGATATGGGCGTGATCGGTTATGCTGCCTTGTACAAAGTTAGCCCCGGGAACGATATTATCAATGAACCCACCGGAGAGGTCGTCCAAAACCGTAACTTGGTGGCCACAATCGACTAATTCTTCGGTAACATGTGACCCGATAAAACCCGCCCCGCCAGTGACCAAAATATTAGCCATAAATCCTCTTTACTTCCTTAAAGTATACCGCCGTACCCTTCAATTCCATCCCAACTACCCGAATATATACGTATAAACTCGTTGAAGGGGTGAATTTTTAACTACCGCCATTAAAACCAGGGGGATAGACAAGCCTAAAACCATTAAAAAGAACCAGAAAACCACCGGAAGCCCTAAAAATTGGGGTAGCAAGTGGTAGATTCCACGGGCTGCAAAGGTTAATATCAACGAATGGGCCAGATATACACCAAACGACTTACTTCCCAAATTGCCCATTTCCTTATCCAAAGGTAGTTTTACTCCTTCGAAGGCGATAAAACCCATCAAAAACACCAACGCATAAAGATTATCAACTAAAGTTTCTCTTGGACCAATCCAATCTTGTCCTGAAGTATACAGCAGAACCTCCCACTCCAGCACCCCCAGCCCCCATAAGGCCAGCCACAGCCCGAATAATATCCATCGCAAGCGGATCAATACAGGCTTAAGGGTTGTATGGTGAAAACCAAACACAATCCCAGCGGTAAACCAGAATAGGTTTCCTGGAAAAAACCAACCTGAAGTCAGCAGACTCAAGACTGGCGAGATCGGTGTGTCGAGATCAAGGATAAGGACATATTTACTTACCATCACTACGAATTGGATCGACCCGGTGAGTAGAAGCAGAGGTTTCCAATGTTTCTTTGCCTGGTGAGTAAGCAGAGCTGAAAGCAGGTAAAGCTGGATGATGAGGGGAACGAAATAAAAGGCGGGGGTTGCATCACCAATGAGTAAAATGCGACCGAAATCTAAGAGGGTGTATTCCTCCCCTTGGAAAATATTGGTGACAATAGTGATGAGCGACCAGATCAGGTATGGTATTCCCAAATACCGGATTCGATTTCCAATAAACCGCCAACCCGGAGAATCGCTACCCTTTCGGGTGGCAAACGCGACAAAAAAACCAGAAACTGCCAAAAATGCCGGAATACTTACGATGATCAATTGTTCCAAGGAACGCATCATATAATACGGGATTCCGAACAGTTGATCGAAGTTGGGTGACTGTACCGGAGAATAGCGGTGCGTCCACCAGAACAACGCGATATAAACCCACGCCACCGAGTGGTTGGTCAGGACACCAAGGACAGCCAGTCCATTAAGATACAATAAGCGTTTGGTCATCAGGCGTCGAAGATTCTACGAAAGTTTAACCAAAAATATAGGAATAGAGCCGTTTTAAGGATGAGCGGCGTACCAGTACCATCAAAAGTAGCGGACCAGCCAAACCGACCGCGACCGATAAAACCATCAAAACGGATTGAAATGCCAGCATATTAGGTGCGAGGTGATAAACAGCCCGGTTGAAGTATTCCATCGCAGGGACGTGAACCAGGTAAATTCCGAAAGATTTTACACCAACATCGCTCACCATGCTGGCAAACGGCACTTTTTTGTCCATCAGACTTAACAGAGCCAAAATTACTGTTACGGCATAGAGCGCATCGACCAATGTATGCTGCATTTCGAGCCCGAAATTTCCAGCCTGGCGTATCAACCATTCCCACTCGACAATCCCAATCAGAAATAAGATTGCGGACCCTCCTATCCAGAGGGGTCTTAAACGAAAGACCCAGTCTTTGAATTGAGAAATATGGAAGCCCATAACTAACCCTGCACAAAACCAGAAAAGGCGGACCGGGAAAAACCACTTTGGAAACCAGGTGTAATAGAATTCAGTTAAGCCGGGGGTCATTCCGAGCACAATGGGATACTGTAGGATGTGGACCCCGATTTGGAATATACCGGTAACCAACAACAGTAATTTCCAGTTTTTTCTGGCGATTGGAACCAGGAGTACTGACAGCAGATAATACTGGATCAGGAGGGGAACGAAATAGTAGGCCGGAGTTGTCGCGCCAGTCAGTAATGAGATAACCGTTGTTCCGAGGTTGAACGGCCTCCCCTCGATACTTCTCATCGCGATAAAAATTAAAGACCAGAAAAGATAGGGGAGGATGAGGAATTTAATTCTTGAGGTAATCGAATTCCAATAATCTTTTATTTTTCGTTGACCGGCAATAAAAGCGACGAAGTAGCCAGACACGAAAAGAAATGCAGGGATACTGAAAACAACGAGTTGTTCGATGATCCGCATGAGAAAATAGTCTATCGACCCGACCTGGCTATAATCTGGCGAAGCAACCGGTAGATAGCGATGCGCCCAGGCGAACATGGCGGTTATACCCCAACCAGCACCGTGGAAAAGGAGCACAGAAAGGATTGCGATGCCATTAAGGTAGAGCAGGCGTTTGATCATGATGTTTAGCGTATATTTACGATACCTTGAGCAAATATCGGGTGGTTATTTTTCCAGGTTGGAGGATTCATCCTTGGTATAAGTGGGCAGGTCATCAATAGGAATGCTGGTCAGTTTTGATCGGAAAAGATGGTTCTCCGTTTTTTCAACTGTCTCGATATATTGGCGCATAGCAGCTAACACAGGGACCTCCTTTCGATCGTAAACCTCGCCCTGCAGCAGGCGCAGAACCTCGATGCGATATTTCTTGGATTGGATAAAGTGGGTAAAAAGCGGTAAAAGCTTATAGTAAAGGCGAATAAATTCATACCAGACGCTTACTCCAGCGCGCATCTTGGCTTCGTAAGGCTTAAAGGCCTCGTGGCTGAAATCGCCGGTCTCGAAAGCCTGCTTGATGTATTGAGAGCCATATTTGGCACTATAAAGGGCGATACTGACACCCGAGGAGAAGATTGGATCAACAAAACGGGCAGCGTCACCGACCAGCATAAAACCATTCCCGACAAACTGGTCCATCGAGTAAGAATAATCGCCTTCCTGTTTTAATTCGTTAATCCGCACCGAGTTCATCATGGCGTGTTGTAAGCCTTCATTGGAGTTGATATATTTCAGGAAATATCCCTCCACATCCCCCTTAGATTGGGCAAATACTTCTTTTTCGGCAACGATGCCAATCGAGGTAATTTTGTCGTTGATCGGGATCTGCCAGGCCCAACCTCGTTCGACTGGTAAAAAGTAAATGTGGATGAAATCGGCGGTATCCGGTTGACCTCGATCCACATTTTCAAACCAGGCATGAACTGCATACTGGTTGAAGATGGGGTCTTTCTTTTTTATCCCCAATTGACGACCAATCAATGTGTTCCTACCGCTAGCATCGACGATCATTTTGGCATGGAGATCGATTTCCTGGTCCCCCAGCTTAATTCGCACACCACGCGCCCAATTGTTTTCATCAAACAGAACTTTTTTGACAGTAACACCCTGGTAAATTTCAGTGCCGAGGTTTTGGGCATGTTTCAAGAGGAGTGTATCCAATTTTCCACGATCTACATGGTAGGTATAAGGTTGATTTACCCCTTCTTGCGGAAATTCATTAAACCAAATGTGGGATCCCATTCGACCATGGATATCATGCCAGGATGCGCCAAATTTGTGAGGAAACCCTTCTTTTTCCATGGTGGGCAAAAAGCCGATATCTTTATAAACACGGGTTGAAGAGGTAACCATCGATTCGCCTACATGCGGACGCGGATGAATTGCACCTTCAATAAGTATGTTTTTGATGCCTGCCATCGACAGGTACGAACCCATTACCGAACCAGCCGGACCACCCCCAATGATGATTACGTCGTTCATTTTTACCTCTTTTCTGTGGTTAATTGGTAATCGAAACCTAATTCAAGAAACCAGTTTGCTTTCCAGGTAAAAAGAAAGCGCGTCCACACTTATGAAGTGTTCAATTACCACATCTTCATCCGGTATGACGACATTAAATTTTTCTTCGATAAATGCGACCAATTGTAATATCCCGAGCGAATCAATGATCCCTTCGCCGAGGAGGTCATCGTTTGGCTTTATTTCAACTTTTCGACCTTTTGCCAGTTCATCTAGAATGAAGTCTGCCAGGATAGATTGTGTACTCATTGAATATCCTCCAAAAATTTTTTAAATCAACATTTTGAGGCCGCTTGGGTTGCGTTGGCTTGCAACTCTCGACGGTTTATTTTTCCGGTTGAAGTGCGCGGAAAATCTTGCGCGAAGTTAATTTTGGCTGGAATAGCATAAGAAGGCAATCGCCCAGAAAGGTGTTCTATCAGGTCACCCGATACAAGGTCGGCATTTTCTTTCAAAAT